>Ga0209639_1001898_pt1 | contig 18368 bp, 12 predicted proteins | sample EPASupsiteHSE605_FD_187268 | JGI IMG/M metagenome (GOLD analysis project Ga0209639, IMG submission 187268) | Bioremediated contaminated groundwater from EPA Superfund site, New Mexico - Sample HSE6-05 (SPAdes) (version 2) | ecosystem: Environmental > Aquatic > Deep subsurface > Groundwater >...
ATAATTATTGTATAAATACAGGATAGACAGTATTGTATATCAGCAGAATATATTTCAAATAGGCTCAAATACAGTTGGCCGTTATCATCATAATATTTTTAAAAATGCTCCTGGTTGCGGGGTAATTATCATGGGAAAAGGAGATTTGTATATTACAGATAATTATATTGAAAATTGTAGCGGAATTTTTATGGATGACAGGGACTTTCAAATACCAAATTCACCTGTAAATGTAAGTTCTAATTATATGAAGCACTTTAAAGACATTCCTTTCGTGAAGAATATGAATCAGATAAACGATATTTATGTAAAAAACAATAAATATGATACGGCAACGACATTTTTTCAGAATGCAGGAGGAACTCCTCCCATAACTCAGGTTATTAATAATCAATATGCATCAATAGCAACGCTTCTGGATTCGTTAAATAATGGTAACTTATATCTGGATACAATAAATCAGGAAATTTATAAAAATTTGGGACCCCAGCCCGGTTTAAAACATGTTTTTAATTATTTGCCAGTATTTGACTCTATATCAGATGTCTATCTGATATCAGGCGATACTGCTTTATATGTGATTAAAGCTCACACCCCTGATAATGATTATGTTTCAATTAGTGCGTTGAAACTTCCGGCTTTTGCCCAGCTACAACAAATTCAAAATGGTATTGCCCTGCTGAAAATAAGCTCCGGAAAGTTTCATAAAGGTGTCTATTTTCCAACTATTGTGATAACTGATTCGAGTCATAACGATTCGTTTAGGAAAGAAATAAAAATAGCAGTAGCAGATTCAGGAAATGTAGCTCCTGTTACTGCATTTTCAGATACGATTTCTGTAGAAGTTGCTTCAAAACGTATGATTAATACTTCTGCTTTTGATGCAGATCATGATAGTATTTTTTATACCTTCAGTCCTTTCCCCGATTTTATACAACTTAAATTAACAGGTGATTCAGCATTTTTAAAAATAACTCCATTTCTTAACACTCAACAAAAAGTTTATCCGATTGTAGTTAAAGCTGACGATGGTTATCATCCTCCCGTTTGTGATACTTTGTTTATTAAAGTTATTTCTCCAGAATATTATACAAATAAACCTTTATACCGAATAAATTGTGGTGGTGGAGAACTTGATGCAGAACCAATTAACTGGCAGTATGATGGAAATCATTTGCCAAATTATGGTGTGAATATGTCATATGCAACAGGAAGCTGGACATACAAAGGATTGAATTATACGGATGCTCCGGGGAATATATTTGCGCCATATCGTCATTTGCTTGATATTCAGAATACAATGAGTTTTGCATTTCCACTTTTAGACAATGGAAAGTATAGGGTAAACTTATACTTTGAAGAATCTATAGAGCGTGTAAGTAATCATACAATTGGTGTTTTTAATGTATATTTAGAAGATAGTTTGGTACTTGATACTTTTAGTATTTATAATGAATCAGGGATGTTACCATTGAAAAAGAGTTATGTTGTAGATATATATGATATGATTGTTGATTTGCGCTTTGATAAAATATTACATGATGCAAAAATTAATGGTATAGAAATTATGTTTCTTGAAAAAAGTAATAATATGCCATTAATTGCTCCGATTTCAAATTTCTCGATAAATGAGGGTGATACTCTCAATATACAGCTTTCTTATACTGATGATAATTATCTGGGATCAGATTCAGTATCATTAGCCTTAGTAAATAATCCAGCTTTTTTGCAACTTGAAAAAGCAAATAGTGATTATTCTTTAGAAATTGCACCTAATTATTCTCAAAGTGGAGTGTATGATACTGTAAAAGTGAGTATTACAGATGGAAATCTGAGCTCGGCAATTTCATTCAAAGTTACTGTTGTTGACAAGCATCCGAATGTAAAACCAGTAATTCAGTCAATGACTATTGATACGATTACGGAAGGAGAATTGGATACAATTCATATTTATGGAATGGATGCTGATAATGATAAAATCTATTTCTCATTTAAAAATTTACCAGCATTTGTGACAGCATATAATAGAGGTTCGGGTCATTATATTTTACAGGTAAACGGGGATTATGAAACTGCCGGAGAATATAATTACTGGGTTATTTTAAAAGATGAGCATAATATGAAAGACTCCATTTATGCTAAGTTTATAATGAAAGATGCAATTCCGGTAGTAAGAATTCCGCTTAACACATCAATGGTTAGAGACTTAGTTTGGGGAGGAAGTAGCCAATCTCCCAATTATCTTGTAGATGAGCAGGACAAAGATCCACTATTGGGTCAGGCTGCTGTTAGTTTAAGCTGGAGACCGTATTATAATCAGTCAAAAGCACCTTATCATACAATAATTGACCTTGGGAAAGCATACCATATCTCAAGAATTTATATATACGATATGTATAATATTGCCGATATCGTTTTTTCAACAGGAGATTCAATTCAATGGACTGATGTATTGAAATACCGAACAGGTTTCTTTAATTGCTGGAGATATAACCCTGTTTCAGCAGATACACGTTATTTACGAATATCTATGTATGACAATACATGGGCGTATGTAAACGAGATCGCTCTATATGGTTATGAATTACCTCAGACAAAAATGAGCATGCATAAGGCGAATGAATTAGAAGGAGGTAAAGAATCAGAATACTCTGTTTATCCGAATCCGGTGGTAGATATATTAACCATCCAAAATGCAGATGATGAAACAATTTATGAATTGTATGATTTTTCTGGTAGAAAAGTAATTGGAGGAAAAGGTTCATCCGTCCCTATGGATAGTTTGAAACATGGCGTTTATCTAGTGAAGATTGTAAATCCATATTCTGGTTCATCACAAACCCTTAAAGTAAATAAAGTATGCAATAAATAATACTATTTTGTGCAAAAATGACTGCAATGCCGATTGAAAGTAAGTAGTATTTCAATATCGATTTACCTTTTATGCCTTGATTTATTGGTCTATTGAGATTTTAGTATTTGAGATAATTTAGGATTTAAAATGCAATAACATCTGGATCTTAAAAAAGATACTAACCGTATTTGTCGTTTAATATTTTGATTTCAACCCTAAAAATTGCCTGTTGGTCGAATATGTTGTGAACCCCAATTATTGTTGAGTATTATATGATTATATTTGCATAAACTAAGGTTTATTTAATCGTACTTAGTTATTAATTGGGTTTAAGAGGGTGTTCCAAGAACACCTTCTTTTTTGTATACAGATCAACAATATTTTTTTGATTACATGTAAAGTAAAAAGCCTTATCATTTTTTTGATAAGGCTTTCGAACGTGTGTATGTCGAGAAAAATTATCTCTTTAAATCGTCAATAATCAGTGGCTTGTCTTTGTCGTATTTAATAGAATAGGTAAATGACAGCACTCTACGTTCCCCTGGCTTTAGCTTGATATTCCAATCGAGAAAACCTGTGCTTTCTTCGTATTTTGCATTTTGCTCATTTTCAATCAGTTCTGTTTTGATTGTTTCGTCTTTTGAAACAGGAATCTGATCTTTAATACTCACATCTGCAGATGTTTGCTTGTTGTTTTTTACAATTATTTCAATTGCAATAGTTTTAGTTGCTGTATTTCCTGCAAATTTTTCCTTCACTTTGTCTTTTACCTTTTTGCGAAGAATGCTGATTTGACGATCTGCCCCAAGTGATATTTCCAGTGTATCTTTATCCTCTCGTGGATTAATATAGGTTTGTCCAACATAAGTATTATTAAAAAATACATTGGCGTTTCCTTCCATCAGATCAATATCTTCCCATTTGGCAATATTCCCTTGCAGATATACATTTTGACTCAGCTTAGGAATTGCAACAAAGCGATAGTTTGTCTGTAATTTTTTTTCGGCAACGACAACTAAGTGGGTCTTTCCATCTGATGGAATATTGTATGGGAAATCAATGTCATATTCCTGATTTGTATATGTATTGGTAATGGTTGAAGTTGCATAACCGGCATTACTTTGTGAATCATCATTAACATCTTTGGCAGAATATTCTTCTCTTACAGCCGATGGTGCTGGTTGTTTTGCTTTATCAGAGGTGGCCATTGCTGTATTTTGATAATATTGTGCTTGTGAATAAGGTGTGTAATAGTTTAAGATCCATGTAAATAAGCTTGGTTTTTGCTGGGTTAACCTTGGGTTTTGGGTTGAAAGTTTTAAACTTACACCTTTCCAATCTTCCATTGTCTGTTGATAAACATTAGCTTTGAGTGTTAAATCCATGGGCGTAGAAACATCATCGGCTCTGAGATCGTAGGCAGAATTCCAGCCGGCATTTGCTACAAAGTAATTTACACTCAACGTGGCGTTTGGAATATCCGTTTTACTTTGAACTGTAACAATAATCTGATTAACAGGTTTATTTGGATCATTTTTTGGATCTATTCTGCTGGTGTAATTTCTGAGTTCATCCAGTTTAATTTGAATTTTGGAAGCCTGCGCTGTTAGTTTTCGTTCTATTTTTCGGATAGAAAATAGCTCATTATTAATTTCAGTCATTTTTATTCTGAAATAGGTTAACGCATCTTTTAAAACCGGGAGTGTATCATTTTTGCCCGATCCTGAAAATACTTTACTTCCCTGAAGCATTCTTTTTTCTGCCTCATAAATATCTTTACGTACTCTTATTTCTTCAATGCTTTCGTTTACAAGTAATAAAGAATCTTCTAAAGCAGATATTCGCTGTTTGATTACAGGAGGTAATGATTCATAATCATTTTGAACAGGTTCCGGATAACGGATGTTTTTTCGGATATCTAAAATCAGATAGTTCCCTTTCCCGCTTACCTGAATACTTTTTTCATCCAGATAAGGAGATACTCCCTCAAATATTACATCGGTAAGTCCATCCTGTAACTGAAATGTTGCAGTTCGGAATATTTGTGCTCCTTGTTGAAAAACAGTAACTTTCGATATTCTGGAATCAACTGTTTTGGTTTGTTGTGCATAAACGGATGAAATAAAAATCAATCCGAATACAATCAGGCATAGTCTTTTCATAAACAAAGGGTGTTGAATGGATAATTGAAACTAACTTTGTGCAATTATTGTGCCAAAATTGTTTCAGATTAATTTAAGTTTAGGATGAACGAAAAATATTCACGAGCTATCGTTTTAGCGATCATAACTATTGCATATAATATTTTAGAAGGTATAGTTTCCGTATATTTTGGGGTTGCTGATGACCAACTAAGTTTGATGGGGTTTGGATTTGATAGTTTTATTGAAACCGTATCAGCTATGGGTGTTTTGCTAATGCTTTTAAAAACCCTGAAATATCGTGAGAATGGAAAAAATAAATATGAAAAGAGTGCACTAAGGATAACATCAGTTAGTTTCTTTATTTTATCAATAGTGCTGATAATAAGTATTGTAATTCGATTTGAGTCTGATAATTACCCAGAATCAACATTAGCTGGAACAATAATTTCGTTGTTGTCAATTGTTTCAATGGTATTACTGATCTTTTACAAATTACGCGAAGGGAAAAAACTAAAATCAGATGCATTGATTGCAGATGCCCGATGCAATATTGTATGCGTGTATATGTCGGCTGTTTTGTTAATTACAAGTGTTCTTGTTGAGTTTTTTGATGTTTACTGGTTTGATTTAATAGGCACATTCGGCATAGTGTATTTTTCAGTGAAAGAAGGGGTAGAAGCATGGCGTAAAAGTAATGGTAAAACTTGCGATTGTAATAAATGCTAATTTTTTAAGTAAAATTATATTTTACAAAATTATTAACGTATATTTGCTAATAGATCCAAACACGCTCCTAAGTCAGGCTCATGTGTTATTATATAGTAAAGAGGATAAAGAATATGAATAAGTTAGATTTGTCTGACCGATGTATTTTAGTTGTTGAAGATGAGTTTTCTAATTATCAATTGTTGGAAATTATTTTGCGAAAAAATAATGCTAAAATTTTATGGGCGAAAGATGGGGTAGAGGCTATCGAGATCTTTGATGAAACACCTTGTATTGATTTGATTTTAATGGATATTCGTATGCCCCGGATGAATGGTATCGAAGCAACTAAAGCAATTCGGTTAAAAAATGAACATATTCCTATTATTGCACAAACAGCATATACCCTTGACGAAGATATTCAAAATACACTGAAAGCAGGTTGTAACGATCATATTTCGAAACCATTAGATATTGGCTTATTGCTGCTTAAAATAGAAACTTTACTCAATCGTAAATCAGTAAATTAAAATTTTCTCATTTAAATCTGTAATATACATAAAATATTACGTTATTAGTTATATATAGATTGGTATGAGAAAATTTATTCTGTTACTATTTATTTTAATCCATCAGTTATTACCTGCCCAAACATTGCGGAAAATAATTAATCTGCAAATTTATTTTGATTTTGACAAAGATAGCTTGGTTCTTGAGAGTAAAAAGAAACTTGCAATGGTTAAACGTGTAAAAGATACATCCCTTGTTCTTCAGGAGATTAATATTATTGCATGGTGCGACCAATTGGGGGACTTAAAGTATAATAAAGATCTTTCGGAACGCAGAGCAGGTAGCGTTAAATCCTATTTTTTAAAGCTTGGTGTTGTAGATAGTATTATTCATAAATCTGTTGGTTTGGGAGAACGAAATCCTAAACTAAAAGATACTTCTGATATTGTAAGAATGAAAGACAGGGTAGCAGATGTTGAAATAATTTATCAACAACGGGAAATTGTAAAACCGATTGATATAGAGAATAAGAGTGCTTTAAAAAAACTGGATATCAGTAAAATAGAAAAAGGACAAAGTATCGTGTTAAGTGATATCTTGTTTATTGGAGGCAGATCAACGTTAATTCCTGGTGCAATACAGATGCTTGAAGAACTATATTCGTTTTTGAATGAAAATAAAAGTATTCGTATCGAAATACAAGGACATATTTGTTGTCAAAAAGGAAGAGGTGATGGGCCTGATTCTAATACTGGTAGAAATAATCTTTCAGAAGCACGTGCAAAATTGGTTTATGATTATTTGGTTAATAGAGGAATAGATCCGGATCGATTAACATATAAAGGATATGGCTCCAACAGGAAAAAATATCCGGAAACAAACCCAATAAATGAAGCCAAAAATCGCAGAGTGGAAATATTAATATTAGAGAAATGATTGTTACTGATTTGATTATAATGTATTGGTTTCGAATTGTGTGTATTTATATCTTGTGAATAATTGAAGTTGTCAATATCTAAATATTAATCGATTAAAGGTTCTGCATAACCCGCTTAAAATATTCTGAAACAAATGAAGAAGAAAGATAGAAAAATCGAAGAGTTGAAATTTTGATTACTCAAAAATAGCTTTTGTAATAACCATAGTATAAAAAGAAGGCCTTCAATAATCTTTGAAGGCCTTCTTTTTAATCTTTGGGGATTTGGAAAAATTCCGATTGATTCTTTATAAAATCTTTATGTATGCAATGACGTTTCTAATCTCTTCTTTATATATGTACCCGTAATTTTGTGCTATAGATAATTGAAAATAAATAATTAATAACCAATAATATGATACGCATAGTCAATAAGCCTTTAATGATAATTATTAATAGTGGTAATTCTATCTCCGATAATACAACTGCTTATTGGGCAGGTGCAATTATAGCCTTACTATTGCTAATCTATTTGCTTTATGCTTTAGTTAAACCTCATAAATTTTGAAGTTATGGAAGTTTTCTTCGATATTTTGGGTGTGCTAATTGTATTTTGGGTTATCTATAGGATAATGAGTGCATTGATTGTGAAATTTTTTACGGATTATAATCACGAAGATCATAATAGAAAGGAACGTCATTAATATGAATGGAATAATTGAAATCTCACTTTTTTTACTTTGTTTAATTACTCTTGCCCCTGTGCTCGGTAATTATTTTGAGAAGGTATTTACCGGGAAAAAGAATCTAATGAGTGGGGTTTTGTTGAAAATTGAGACCCGCACATATAAACTTGCGGGAATTAATCCTGAGAACGAATCAAACTGGAGGACGTATACATTTGATTTGTTACTGTTTAATTTTATAGGATTGGTGGTTGTTTTTGTATTGCAGCAGATACAAAGCTTTTTGCCAGTTAATCCAGCCAATCAGGTAAATGTAAGCTGGCATTCGGCTTTAAATACTGCGGTTAGTTTTGTTACAAATACGAACTGGCAGGGATATGCAGGTGAAACAACAATGAGTTATTTGACCCAAATGCTCGCTTTAACAGTTCAAAACTTTGTGAGTGCAGCTACTGGGATTGCGGTATTAGTAGCATTAATCAAAGGGATATCAGGGAAAACGACAACTAATTTGGGAAATTTTTGGGTTGACTTAATACGCTCAACATATTATATATTATTACCATTGTCGATTATTTTGGCATTTGCATTAGTTACTCAGGGTGTAATTCAAAATTTTAATTCTTATCACATAGTGCATACTCTTAACGGTAGTGAGCAATTAATTCCGGGAGGACCTGCTGCGTCGCAAATAGCGATAAAGCAACTGGGAACAAACGGAGGAGGTTTCTTTAATGCAAACAGTGCTCATCCGTTCGAAAATCCAACGCCATTCAGTAATTTTCTTCAGGTATTATCCATATTGTTGATTCCCGCTGCTTTACCATTTATGTTTGGTAAAATGACAGGTAATCTAAAACAGGGTTGGACTTTGTTTTTAACTATGCTTATACTTTTTATTCTCGGATTGGCATTATCTCTCTATAGTGAATATAGTACTGTGATACAGGGACATGCTTTGATGGAAGGAAAAGAGACCCGTTTTGGAATTGCGGGGAGTGTATTATGGTCAACAGTTACGACCGTTGCTTCAAATGGCTCAGTAAATGCCATGCATGATAGTTTATCCCCTTTATCAGGAATGGTCGCAATGTTTAATATAATGCTGGGTGAGATTATTTTTGGAGGTGTAGGGTCGGGATTATACGGAATGATATTATTTGTGATTCTTACAGTTTTTATCGCCGGACTGATGGTTGGACGTACACCCGAATTTATGGGAAAGAAAATAGAAGCTTTTGAAGTACAGATGTCTATCATCGGAATTCTGATTCCAAGTTTTTGTATATTAATTTTTTCTGCAATTGCAACAGTGAGTCCAGTAGGATTATCTGGACTAAACAACAAAGGTCCTCATGGGTATTCTGAAATACTTTATGCTTTTACATCTGCCTCTGGTAATAACGGAAGTGCTTTTGCCGGATTAAATGCTAATACTGTATTTTTTAATCTATCTACAGCGTTTTGTATGCTGGCAGGTAGATTTGGTGTAATAATCCCTGTATTGGCTATAGCTGGAAGTTTAGCAAAAAAGAAAATTACTCCTGTTTCAGAAGGCACTTTCAGAACGGATACAAGTTTATTTGTAGGACTTCTAATAGGCGTAATTTTAATTGTTGGGGGGTTGACATTTTTTCCGGCACTTTCGCTAGGTCCTGTTGTAGAGCATTTATTAATGAATAATGGTATTGTATTTTAAGAAGAAAATAACAATGAGTACTTCAATAAAACTATTAGATAAGACATTATTAATCAGAGCGGTTAAGGATTCTTTTAAAAAGCTAAATCCACTTGTTCTTATTAAAAATCCCGTAATTTTTATGGTAGGAATTGGTGCGTTACTAACTACTATAATTGTTATTACTGAAACTTTTCAAGGAAACTTTTCATATTTTCATTTTCAGGTAGGTTTATGGTTGTGGTTTACAGTTTTATTTGCCAACTTCTCAGAAGCAATTGCAGAAAGTAAAGGGAAAGCTCAGGCAGATAATCTTAAGAAAAATAGATCACAAACCAAAGCCCGAAAATTGGATAACAATGTTGTTACTGAAATTTGGGCAACGGATCTTAAAAAAGGGGATATAGTTGTTTGCGAAATTAATGATGTGATTCCTGCTGATGGTGAGGTGATTGAAGGAATAGCTTCGGTAGATGAATCAGCCATAACGGGAGAATCGGCACCTGTTATTCGTGAAAGCGGAGGCGACAGAAGTGCTGTAACCGGAGGTACAAAAGTTATTAGCGACCGTATTTTAATTCGGATTACATCTGATCCCGGAAATACATTTATTGACAGGATGATTGCCTTGGTAGAAGGCGCAAAAAGACAGAAGACCCCGAATGAAATTGCATTATCAATTTTGTTATCAGGATTATCAATTATCTTTTTGATAGCCGTTGCAACCTTGCCCTCTTATTTCTTGTATGCATTAAATCAATCAGGAATATCTCCTTCGCAAAACCTTTCGTTACCTGTGCTTATCGCGTTATTAGTTTGTTTAATTCCAACAACCATAGGTGGTTTAATGAGCGCTATAGGTATTAGTGGAATGGACAGATTGTTTCAGCGAAATGTTATTGCTACAAGTGGAAAAGCCATTGAAGCAGCAGGAGATGTTGATGTACTATTGCTTGATAAAACAGGAACAATCACTCTAGGGAATAGAATGGCAACAGATTTTGTGCCTGCCGAAGGAGTAGATCAGGCATATCTTGCAGATGTAGCGCAACTTTCATCATTGTCGGATGAAACACCGGAAGGACGCTCAATTGTAATCCTTGCAAAGGAAAAATACGGATTAAGAGGAAGAGAAATATCTCAATTTGAAGCCGTATTTATCCCTTTCACAGCTCAAACAAGAATGAGCGGTGTCGATTATAAAACGGAAGATGGTCAACTGAAAAAAATCAGGAAGGGATCAATGGATGCAATAAAATCATGGGTATTGAATAATAATGGATATTTCCCAGAAAGCGTTTCTGAAACGGTAGAGGCTCTGGCTCAGATGGGATCAACTCCTTTGGTTGTTTCGGAAGACAACCGTGTATTAGGTGTAATACAATTAAAAGATATTGTGAAAGGAGGAATAAAGCAACGTTTTGCCCAGTTAAGAAAAATGGGAATTAAAACTGTAATGATAACGGGAGATAATCCGTTAACTGCAGCAGCCATAGCTGCCGAAGCTGGTGTTGACGACTTTTTAGCTCAGGCTAAACCGGAAGATAAACTTGCCCGTATTCGTCAGGAACAAGCTGAAGGACATTTAGTTGGGATGATAGGCGATGGGACCAATGATGCTCCTGCTTTGGCTCAGGCTGACATTGGTATCGCAATGAATTCGGGTACACAAGCTGCTCGTGAAGCTGGGAATATGGTGGATTTAGACAGTAATCCTACTAAACTTATTGAAGTTGTAGAGATTGGAAAGCAACTTCTAATGACCAGAGGTGCATTAACTACATTTAGTATAGCAAATGATGTTGCGAAGTATTTTGCAATTATTCCGGCAATTGCAACTTTCCTGTATGCCGGTGGAATGTCAAAAGGGCCTTTGTCTGTGCTGAATATTATGCATTTGTCCAGTCCTGAAAATGCAATATTAAGCGCGGTAATATTTAATGCTCTCATTATTGTTTTTTTAATTCCGCTTGCTTTAAAAGGTGTTAAGTATAAACCTGTTTCAGCTTCTTCAATCTTAAAAAGAAATCTTTTGATTTATGGATTGGGCGGATTAATTGTTCCATTTATAGGAATTAAACTTATTGATTTATTATTAATGCTTTAACTTAACAATATGAAAAGAGTAGCCATATCTATAAAAGTTTTTCTTATATTGACAATTATTACCGGGATAGTGTATCCATTGATAATAACTTTGTTTGCACAGCTCTCTTTCCCAGAGAATGCCAATGGAAGTATGGTATACGTAAATGGTCGTCAGATAGGGAGCAAACTCCTTGGTCAGAATTTTGATACGATACATTATTTTGTTTTGCGACCTTCTGCTACTAATTACAATACCATGCCTTCCGGCGGTTCAAATTTGGGTCCAACAAGTTCTGTTTTGAAAGACCTTGTTTTAGAACGTGAGCAAAATTTCAGAATTCAAAATAACTTAAAAAACAATGAAATAATACCTGAAGATATGTTGATGAGTTCTGCTAGTGGATTAGATCCTCATATTTCACCAACTAGTGCTAAAATACAGGTTCAGCGTATTGCAAAAATCCGAAATTTTACTCCTGAACAAACGAATAAGCTTTTATTACTGATAAATAGTTTAACGGAGCAACCGCAATATCATTTGTTTGGATGCCCACGGATAAATGTATTATTGCTAAATTTGGAACTTGATAAAATTTAATGGAAACACAAGAATTTGGACGTCCAAACCCTGATGAAATTCTTGCCGGACTTAAATACGAAGAAGAATTAAGCAAACGGGGTAAATTAAAAGTCTTTTTTGGGATGTGTGCCGGAGTGGGAAAAACATTTTCCATGCTTAAAGCTGCTCAGATTGAAAAAGCTAAAGGTACCGATATTATTATCGGGATTGTAGAAACACATAAACGGATAGAAACAGAGGCATTATTGGAAGGGTTTGAGATTTTGCCTCGTAAGCAGATAGAATACAAAGGAACTCTGCTCGAAGAAATGGATCTGGATGGTCTTATATCCCGCAATCCTCAAATAGCTCTTGTTGATGAGTTGGCTCATTCGAATGCACCTGGAAGCAGGCATTTAAAACGTTATCAGGATATTATTGAACTGCTGGAAAATGGGATAAATGTTTATACTACTGTAAATGTACAGCATCTTGAGAGTCGTACAGACATTATTTCTCAAATAACAGGGATTATTGTAAGAGAATCTGTTCCGGATGAAATTTTTGAACGGGCTGATGAAATAGAATTGATTGATATAACTCCGGATGAACTGATCGAAAGATTTTCGGAGGGGAAGGTTTATACGCCAGATAAGTCGGTACAGGCAATTCAAAATTTCTTTCGAAAAGGGAATATTACTGCTTTACGAGAAATGGCTTTACGTATAGTTGCCGATAGGGTGGATAAACAATTGAGGAGCTATATGCAACAAAAACGAATTCCGGGTCCTTGGAAATCGGGATTACATTTGATGGTTGCGATAGGCCCAAGCCCTCAATCCGCTAAATTGGTCAGGTGGGCAAAGAATCTTTCTTATACAATGGGAGCCAGACTTATCGCTCTTTACGTGGAAACTTCCAAACCTTTGAAAAATCAGGAAACAGAACAACTCAATAAAAATATTAAACTCGCGAAGCAATTGGGTGCCGAAGTTATTTTTACTTCAGGTGATGATATTGTGAAAGCAATATTGTCAATCGCTCATAAGGAAAATATTACTCATATTGTTATTGGAAAACCACGAAAAAGAACCATTATTCCACTTCTTGAGTTCGGAAATATGGTTCAGAAACTAATTCGCCACAGTGGGAATATTGATGTTTATGTATTAGGTTCGGATATCCGAAGTGATTTTTCTTACCTAAAATACATTTCTAATCCATCTTTTACTTCAGGATTCAGACAGTATATTTCTTCAGCACTGGCAGTAGTATTATCTTCCGTAATTTGCTTTTTATTTTATGATTACATTGGTTACCAGTCTGTTTCATTTATTTTGTTATTCGTAGTTTCAATTTTAGCTACAATATTTGGAATTGGGCCGATATTGCTTGCCGCTACTTTAAGTGCTTTAATTTGGGATTATTTCTTTATTCCTCCTCAGTTTACGCTTCATATTGGAAAACCCGAAGATGTGCTCATGTTTGGGATGTTCTTTTTTATAGCATTGGTTAATGGGGTACTGACTTCACGTGTTCGACGGCAAGAAAAGCTGGCTCGAGACAGAGAAGAGCGTGCAAACGCGTTATACAGGCTTACCAAAAAAATATCAGATGCTTCCAATATAAATGAATTGATTCATACAGCACAAATTGAAATACATCGCTATTTCTCAGTCGATGTTTATTTTTTATTGAATGATGGTAATAATCAGTTGATTGTATATGATCACCAACATAAGAATACAAGATTTTCGGGAAGTGAGTTAAGTGTTGCTAATTGGACGTTTAAACATTCAATGAGAGCCGGAAAATTTACCGATACTCTTCCATCGGGTAATTATACGTATTATCCTATGCCGGGTACAAACCTTAAGCCTGGTGTTATTGCCGTTGAGATGAAGGTTCCGGTCAGAGCTGATTTGGTTGAATTTTGGGATACATTTATAACTCAGATATCAAGTGCTATTGAACGTAGTTTTTTGAATGATTTGGCAAACAAAGCTCATCTGCTTAACGAATCGGATAAACTTTATAAAACATTGTTTAATTCGATCTCTCATGAGTTGCGTATTCCTGTTGCTACAATTATGGGAGCATCAGATAATTTATTGTCAGATAAACTTAATTTGGATACAAAGGGTGTTTTGGTACAGGAAATAAATAAAGCAAGTCAACGACTAAACAGGTTGATCGAGAATCTTTTAAATATGTCGAGGCTCGAAAGTGGCAGAATTACGCCTCGGTTAGATTGGTGTGATATTCATGACTTAATTCATAAAGTTAATCTGGATTTGAAAGAAGAACTAAGCAATTTTAAATACCATGTTGTAATTTCAGAAGCGATTCCCTTCGTAAAACTTGATTTCGGATTAATGGAGCAGGTGCTTTATAATTTGATTTTTAATGCAATTACATATTCACCCCAGGGAACTACTATCAGAGTAAAAGCCTATTATGATTCAGGAAACATAGTGTTTGAAGTGATGGACAGAGGTTTAGGATTTCCGGAAGAATCAATACCATTGCTGTTTAATAAATTTTATAGAATAGAGGGAAGTAAAACCGGAGGTACAGGTTTGGGCCTTTCTATTGTAAAAGGATTTGTGGAAGCACATAATGGAACGATTATTGCACAAAATCGTAAAAACGGAGGTGCTTTGCTTATTGTTAAAATTCCATCAGATTTACCTAACTTTGATCAGTTAAATCAATGATTGGCGATATGACACAACTCAATGAACCAGTTTTAATTATCGATGATGAGGTGCAGATTCGCCGATTGCTTGAAATTACTCTTTCAGCTAATAATTATAAGGTTTGCGAAGCAGGTTTGGGAAAAGAAGGATTAGTTGCGGCTGCTACTCATCATCCTTCAATGATTATCCTTGATTTGGGTTTGCCGGACATGGACGGTTTGGAAGTTTTGAAACAATTGCGGGTATGGTATCATAAACCTGTAATTATTTTATCGGTACGTAATTCGGAAGACGATATAATTAAGGCTCTTGACAGCGGTGCAAATGATTATCTTACAAAACCTTTCAGAACGGGAGAACTGCTTGCGCGTTTACGTGTTGCATCACGCCATTTATTACCTCAGGAGGATAATCCTGTATTAACGTTCGGAAATCTTACTATTGATGTTGCTAATCATATATTGCGTAAAAACAGTGAATTGATTAAAGTTACTTCTACTGAGTTTTCGTTACTGGTTTTGCTGGCTCAAAATGCTGGCAGAGTGCTGACACATCAATTTATATTAAGAGAAATTTGGGGCTTTGGGTATATTAATCAAACTCAATATTTACGGGTTTTTGTAGCGCAGATTCGTAAAAAAATAGAAGAAGATCCTGCATTTCCCAAATATTTAATTACAGAATCGGGGATAGGGTATCGCTTTTCGGATGAAGGGTGAAATTTAATGTATTGTGAAAATTGCTAGTTTTGTATGATGTTTTTTTAGAAAGAGCTATCCGGAAAGATAGTATATAGCTCCGGTGAAAAAATATCAGACCCTCTTGTTTTGATAATTTTCAAATTAGAAACCTCATGAAAAAGCTTAAGCCTGTACTTGTTTATATCATAATGATCGGAGGTTTTTCTATACTGATGTATTGGTTTTTGAATATGGGAAAACACTTGGAAAGTGGCAGAGGTGTTATAATACAGGATGTTAATGTTAGTCAATGGCAGGAGTTTCTCAATACAATTTCAGCAAATTTGTTTCACCCTCTGGCAATATTGCTTGCACAAATTGTTACCATTATTATAACTTCTCGTGTGTTTGGTTGGATTTGTAAAAAGATAGGTCAGCCCACGGTTATAGGTGAGATTGTTGCCGGGATTGCCCTTGGCCCGTCGCTGGTAGGACTGTATTTCCCGGAATTTTCTGCTGCATTATTCCCGGTTAAATCATTGGGAAATTTGCAGTTTCTCAGTCAGGTGGGATTGATTCTGTTTATGTTTATGGTTGGGATGGAGCTTGATTTAAAGATGTTGAAAAATAAAGCCCGCGATGCCGTAGTTATCAGTCAGACAAGTATTATTATTCCGTTTACACTGGGTGTTGGACTTGCTTATTTTATCTATCAGAGCTTTGCCCCTCAGAATGTACAGTTCATTTCATATGCATTGTTTATAGGAATTGCCATGAGTATTACCGCCTTTCCAGTTTTGGCCCGTATCGTGCACGAGAGGGGAATTCATAAGACTCCACTGGGTGTTGTTGTCATTACTTGTGCTGCGGTTGATGATATTACGGCATGGTGTCTATTAGCTGCGGTTATTGCGATAGTTAAAGCGGGTTCATTTGTGAGTTCGTTGTATATTATTTTCATGGCAATCGTTTATGTTTTGATAATGCTAAAGTTGGTACGACCGTTTTTAAAACGGGTAGGAGAATTGTATCCAACCCGCGAAAATATGAGCAAACCTATTGTCGCTTTGTTTTTTCTTACCTTAATCATTTCGTCGCTTATTACCGAAGTTATTGGAATACATGCACTTTTTGGAGCATTTATGGCAGGAGCTATAATGCCTGATAATATGAAATTCAGAAATATCCTGATAGAAAAAGTAGAGGATGTGGCTTTGGTTTTATTACTTCCGCTGTTTTTTGTGTTTACCGGACTCAGAACCCAGATAGGCTTACTCAACGATCCTTATCTCTGGCAAATTACCGGACTAATTATTCTGGTAGCTGTCACCGGAAAATTTATTGGAAGTGCATTTACTGCAAAAATAATGGGACAATCGTGGCGTGACAGCCTTTCTATTGGTGCATTGATGAATACCAGAGGGTTAATGGAACTTGTTGTACTGAATATTGGTTACGATTTAGGCGTACTCTCTCCTCAGATTTTTGCAATGATGGTAATTATGGCTTTGGTTACTACCTTTATGACAGGCCCTGCTCTTGATTTAATTAACCGGATATTTAAGGAAAAAAGAGCACTTCATTCAAGTGATGTTTTGAACTCTAAGTTCAGGATATTAATCTCATTTGCAAAACCTGATAAGGGTAAAGTCTTACTGCGCATCGCAAACTGGCTGGTACGTCATGAATCAGAAAAATCGAAAGTTACGGTTATGCATCTTTCACCCAACAATGAGCTGAATCAGGTGAATATTGATGAATACGAGGAAGATACTTTTGCCCCAGTTATTCAGGAATCGAAAGAGTTGAATCAGAAAATAACTACGCTGTTTAAAGTTTCCAATGATATTGTATCGGATATTTCCGACATGGCAAACAAAGGAAAATACGACCTCTTACTGGTGGGAATCGGACAATCTATTTATGAAGGAACTCTGTTGGGTCGTATATTTGGTTTTACAACCCGTATGATTGATCCCAGTGCATTGATAAACTCAGTAAAAGGGAAAGAAAAGCTTTTTGAAAAATCGCCGCTGGAAGAGTATACGCGTAATTTGCTGATGAAGAGCGATGTACCCGTCGGTATTTTGCTTGAAAAAGATTTTATTAAAGCAGATACTCTGTTTTTTCCTGTGCTGAATAAAAAAGATCTGGAGTTATTGCCGTATGTGGAAAAATTCATCCGCAATAACCAGTCTCAAGTGAATATTTGGGATAAAAACGGATATACACGTGCTTTGGAAAAAGAACTGGAAATCCGGGGTGGTGATGAAGTAAGCAGTAATTACTTCTTTTTTATGAAAGACAAATGGTTAACCGCAAAAATAATGAGGCAACAGGATTTTATGCTTATCAGCCTCGAAAGCTGGAAAGAAGCCATTGAAAACCGTGCCGAATGGCTGGCCGATATTCCTTCGGCATTGATTATTTCGAAGTAGTTTATTGTTGAATGCCTGATATTTCTATGCTCATTTTAGCAGGGAGAAATACAATCATCTATGTATTTTCAGGATCTAGATAGATTTAACCCAAATTCGTCGATAGTCATATTTTCTAATGACGGATTTGATCTTTAAGACTAGTAAGGATTGCGATATCTTATTTACTGGATTAATGGAAAGAATAAATTATTAGTGTGGGGTCAAATAAAGAACCCATTTAAACTTTTAATAAGATAAGAGTAAATGCTAAGAAGTGCCAACTTAGCCAACAAGAATCGAGGGAATCAAAACGAATTAATAGCGTCCTAAAACTATCGATCCAAGCAAAACAACGTTCATTGACGAATCTTTGCAAGTATATTCTTCGAATAAAGAATCGCTTTCTGCCCCGTTTATTTCTCTTTCGGT
>Ga0209639_1001906_pt1 | contig 18318 bp, 15 predicted proteins | sample EPASupsiteHSE605_FD_187268 | JGI IMG/M metagenome (GOLD analysis project Ga0209639, IMG submission 187268) | Bioremediated contaminated groundwater from EPA Superfund site, New Mexico - Sample HSE6-05 (SPAdes) (version 2) | ecosystem: Environmental > Aquatic > Deep subsurface > Groundwater >...
ATAGAGTAATCTCCCCGTTTAATTTCGTTAATTTACGACAACATTTGAAGTAGCTGAAAAAATGTGCTATATATAAAACAGAAGAACAAAAAAACGCGGAGCTGCGGCTCATATGAAAAGCCGCGATAGAATAACCATCGAGTACGGTAAAAACGTAAAGTTCAGAAAAACCAAGTGAGTTGCCTAAAATAAGGACGGTTTTCTCACTATGAAAGGATGAAGACAATGCTGCTCAAAGGAGTGGGGGCATCCCCCGGCGCCGCAATAGCGCATATTTATTATTTAAGACAGCCCGATCTGACGGTCGAGAAGCTGGAAGGCAGAGACCCCAAAACGGAGACCACGCGCTTCGAAAAGGCGAAAGAGAAGGCTTTGTCCGAGCTTGACCTGCTTTCCCAAAAAACGGCTGCCGCCGACCCCGCGGGAGCGCAGGTGTTCGACATTCACAAAATGATGCTGGACGATCCGGACTTCTTAGACGGCGTGGAGTCGGAGATAGCCTCGGGCATGAACGCGGAATACGCCGTAAAAAGCTCTGCCGATACACTCGCGGATTTCCTCGGCACGCTCGAAAACGAGGTCATGCGAGGACGCGCCGCCGACGTCAGGGACGTTTCGGGACGGCTCATCAGGATACTCAAGGGCGTCGGAGAAGCGGACGAGGCTCCGGATGAAGAAGCGATAGTTTTGGCGGAGGATCTGCTGCCCAGCCAGACCGTGAAGCTCGACAGGGCAAAGGTGGCGGGCTTTGTTACAAAGCGCGGGAGCGTTACCTCCCACTCGGTCATACTCGCAAAAACTATGGGAATACCCTGCATCGTCGGTATGGGCGACGGCTTTGACGAGCTGCCTGAAGCGGGCGAAATTGCCATCGACGGAAAAACCGGAGAGGTGCTTGTCGCCCCCACGCAGAGCGAAAGAGAGGAATTTCTCCGCCGCGCGGAAAAATTCCGGCAGATGAAGGAAGACCTCGAAAAATACAGAAACATGGAGGCCGTGACGCTGAGCGGTCACAAGGTCAAGGTCTGCGCGAATATCGGCGGCGTCGCGGACGCGGACCCGGCTTTGAGCTTTGGAGCGGACGGCGTCGGACTTTTCCGCAGCGAGTTTCTGTATCTTGAAAGCGCCGATTTCCCAAGCGAGGAAAAGCAGTTTGAGGCGTATAAAGCTGTTCTCGAAAAAATGTCGCCAAGACCCGTTGTAATACGCACGCTCGACCTCGGAAGCGACAAGCAGGCGCCCTATTTCGATATTCCGAAAGAGGAAAATCCCGCGCTTGGCTACCGCGCAATTCGCATCTGCCTCAAGGAGCCGCAGATTTTCCGCACTCAGCTTCGGGCGCTGCTGAGGGCTTCGGTATTCGGGAAGCTCCAGGTGATGTTCCCGATGATAACCCATCTAGGGCAGGTGCTGGAAATCAAAAAGTTCATCGGGCAGATAAAAGAGGAGCTCGACAGCGAAAGCGTACCCTACAGCAAAGATGTTGAGTTTGGCATAATGGTCGAAACTCCTGCGGCGGCCGTCATGAGCGACGAGCTTGCCGCGCAGGTGGACTTTTTCTCAATCGGTACGAATGACCTCACGCAGTACACAATGGCGGCTGACAGGATGAACGCCCGCATAAGGGACATATTTAACCCTGCGGACCCCGCTGTGCTGCGCTTCATAGAGATGACCGCAAAAGCTGCCCATAATAACGGTATCTGGGTCGGAATTTGCGGAGAGTCAGCGGCGGACACGGTCCTCACGGAGTTCTATATGTCAATCGGTATAGATGAACTTTCGGTTTCACCGGCCTCAATACCGGCGGTCAAAAAAGCCGTCCTGTCGTGCAAATGAAAACAAAATCCCTCTTTGCCGTCACTATGGGCATCAAAAGCGTCATGCGGGCGGCGGGCCTTAGGGATGAGATTTACGAGCTTGGAGGGTAAAAGGTTGCGTTGCCGGCGAAGATGGCATGCTCGGCGGCATAGAGGTCGGAAAAGCGGCCAATCTGGTCGCTCTGGACTGGGCAATGAACCTCAGGCCGGTTATCGCGCGCGGAAAAATCGTAAAAAGCGGTCAGTGGCAAAAAAACTGGTAAAATGTGCTTTTGAGGCGAAAAACTGCGCTTTATGCGGTGAAACTATGACTGCGGTATGTATTTTTGTGCTCCGGAAAAAATAATCGTTGACTTTCTTTTCAACAAGACATATAGTAAAAATACGCAGGACTAGAGGTTTTGCGCAATTAAATTAAAGAGGTATTTCATGTACAACGACAAAACCCTGGTCTGCAAAGATTGCGGACAAGAATTCACTTTTACTGCCAGCGAGCAGGAGTTCTATGCTGAAAAGGGATTTACGAACGAACCGCAGCGCTGCAAGTCCTGCCGTAACGAGCGTAAGAACAATTCACGCGGAAACGGCGGAAGCACCCGCCAGATGTTCGATGCTGTATGTGCAGGCTGCGGAAAGCCCTGCAAGGTTCCTTTTGAGCCCCGCACCGATCGTCCCGTGTATTGCAGCGACTGCTTCAAAAGATAAACAGTGAGTTTTTCGAAGATGCGTCCTTTCGGGGACGTATCTTCTTTTCATCTGCGAGGGTAAACGCGGGCATTAAAAAAGGGATATGAAAACCGAAAGGCTTTCATATCCCTTTTTTATTTGACAGGCTTTTAGTGATTCATACTATACCGACGCTTACAAGCTGGAAACCGCTGCCGGACGTCATGCGAAGCGCCTGACTGCCACAGCTCTGGCAGACGTATTCGGGGCCGAGCGCGGCATACACTGTTTTTTCGCCGCATTTGCGGCAGACGAAAACTGCGGGGTCTGGCTCTATAATTATTTGTGCGCCCTTGGCTATAGTATCCTTCGAAATAACATCGAAAAACGACTGCACATAGGACGGTATAACGCCGGACATCAGACCAATTTTCAGCGTAATTTTCGTAACCTTTTTGCCGCCGTTTTCCCCGGCAACACGAAGCGCCGTGTCCAGCACATCGACCATTATGCCAAGCTCGTGCATCTCTTAACCGTTCAGCTCGGCCTTGAGGGCTTTGATATCCAGTGGAGCAAGAACGCTCGCGTCGACCAGTTCAAGCGTAATAGCTTCCTTCTTGCAGGCGTTAAGGCAGCCTTCGCAGCCGCGGCAAAGGTCCTCGTTGACCTGGACTTTATTTTCTGCATCTCTGTAGATGGCTAGGAAGTTGCACTTCTTTTCGCAAAGACCGCAGTTGACGCACTTCTCCTTGTCAATCTTGGCTATGTAGCCGCTGCCCGCCATCATGGGAGCCGTGAGATAGTTCTGAGAAAGAAGCGCGGTGCAGCAGCAGGGGCAACAGTTGCAGATGCTGTACAGACGGCCGGCAGCGATATCTTTGAAGAAGGCGGCATGAACGTTGCCTCTCTCGTGGCACTCGCGGAGGATCTTGAGAGCCTCTTCTTGAGTTACAAGACGACCGTTCAGGTATCTGTCGCGGTCAAGGCACCACGAAACCCAGGGCTCGCCGATGACAATGCAGACGTCGCGGGGCTGGCAGCCCTTGTCGCCTCTGGTGTTGCGGCATACGCAGTCGATAACTGCGATGCGGTCGACAGCTTCAATAATAGCGCTTTTAGCGATTTCGTAAGGCATAATCGTCTTAGGCAGTTCGCCGAGATTGAGGTCCTCTGTGAGTGTAATAATCTGCTCCGCATCTTCAAGACGAAGTACCTTTGCATGATATGTGTTGGTCATAATAGAGCCGGCGCCTCTGTTGCACTCATTGACAGCGGTCTTGACGAGCTCGTCAACAACATCAAATTCGATACCCCTGGGCTTCACCAGAACATCGGGTTCAGGAAGGTAATTGTTAAACGATTCTCTCATGTAGTAAACGTAGAGGGGAATATAAGCAAAATAGAGCTGGGCGTGAAGCAAATTTGCAAAGCCCTCTTCGTTACGGGGGAAAGCCTTAGCAAGGGCACGCTGCGATTTCTTTCTGGCTTCGGGATCGGTGCTGTACATAATTCAAACTCCTTATACTGGTTGGCTTTTAATTGCCTGAGAGCGTCTCCAAACTCCCAAATAGGCCGAAATAAACAGTGGCAGAATACGGCGGAAAAGCCGAATATGTCACTGTATTATACACAAAAGATTATAAATCAAGCAAATATAAAAAGCAAGAGTCGCTCACTGTTTTTATTCGGGAATAAGAGGAAGAAATGCCGAGGAACAACATGGAACATATTTGATACAAAACGTGCAGCGGTTGCTTCATATTTTATACTACATTTTTTTGCAATTTGAGCATATGAGGAAAAATGACAAATTAAGTCAAAAACTGGGGGGCAATCGCTTGTAAATAGTGCAAATAATATCCAAATATTCTTAGGGGATTTTAACAAAAGCGAAGCTGGCATCTTGCATTGGCACGGCTCTTGCTTATATAATACATTAGTGGGTTCACAGTCTGAGACGAGTGAGCGCTATACTACTTTATCAAACAATAGGAAGGGACAAGATTTATGGAATTTACTAAAGTTAAGTATGCAGTAGACGAGAGAGTCGCAATCATCTCCATGGACAACCCCGCAAACATGAACGCATTTGATGAGGTTATGATCGACGATCTGGTTGCCGCTATTGGCACGGCAGACGCAGATGCAAACGTCAAGGCTATTCTTATCAACAGCACCAACACCAACGCTTTCTCCGCTGGCGGCGATGTAAAGGCCATGTATGACGGCCTTATGAACAACTCCAAGGACGTTTTCATTGCTGAATTCGGCAAATCCATAGCCAAGATGGCAAATGTCACCAAGGCTATCCTCACGAGCCCCAAGCCCGTTGTCGGCGCTGTTCAGGGCGCTTGCGCGGGTGCCGGCGTAGGCGTTGCTCTTGCCTGCGACTACACGATGGCTACTCAGGCTTCCGTATTTATGACCGCTTTCTCCAAGCTCGGCCTTATTCCCGATGCAGGCGGAATTTATCTTCTCACTCGCGCTGTTGGACTCAAGAAGGCCACAGAGCTTTGCATGGACGGCGGCCAGATGGTGTTTGCAGACGACGCAAAGGTTCTCGGCATGGTCAATGAAGTCATCGAAGACGACGACGCATTTGCAGAAGCAACTCTTAAGAAGGCAAAGAAATTCACCTATGGTCCGTCCGCTTCCTACAAGTACATAAAGGAACTGGTATGGGAATCCGAGTTCAACGGCTTTGACGCTTATGTCAAAAGAGAAGTTGACGCTCAGATGGCTTGCGGCGCAACTGACGACTTCAAGGAAGGCGTTGGCGGCTTCGTAGAGAAGAGAAGAGCAAGCTTCAAATAATACACGCTTACTGCTGACGGAAAGCGGATATGTCCGCGCCGCCAGACTGCATGGGCCCCGCTCACCTACCGCGGGGCTCATGCGCCGAGAAATTCATTCCCGAAAAGTCACTCAGTAAATCCCGCACGCGGGCTTGAAGCCCCGTGCTGAGTTTAATAGAAAGCAAAAGGAGAGAAGCTATCTCATGAGTAAGAACATTAACAGAGCCGTCGTTATTGGCGCCGGTGTCATGGGTGCATCAATTGCAGGTCTGCTCGCAAGCGTCGGCGTGCAGGTTACGATGCTGGACATCGTGCCCCCCAAGGGCCTCACCGAAGAGGAAATAGCAAAGGGTCTGACCGAGCAGAGCAAAGAATTCCGTAACCGTTTCGGAATTGCCGGACTTGAGAAGATCAAGAACCCCAGAAATAATATGCTCTACAGCAAGGCTGCCTATCAGAACATCAGAATCGGCAACACGACCGATAACCTCGACTACATCCGTGACGCGGACTGGATTGTTGAGGCCGCTTCTGAGAACATAGCTGTCAAGCAGAGCGTCTTTAAGCAAATCGAGCCGTATCGCAAGGCCGATGCTATTGTCTCCTCCAACACCTCCGGCGTCAGCGTACACAAGATTATTGACGGCCTGAGCGACGATCTCAAAAAGTACTTTATGGGTACCCATTTCTTCAACCCTCCCCGCTGGATGGCCCTGTTTGAAATGATCGCTACCAAGTGGACCGATAAGGACGCTTATGCGCGTATGCAGGAATTTGCTGAGAACACCCTCGGCAAGGTCGTTGTCAATGCGAAGGACACCCCGAACTTCGTCGGCAACCGTATCGGCGTTTTCGCTGCGGTTCTCGCTCTGAATTTGGCGGAGAAATACGAATATGACATCCCGACTCTGGACGCTCTGACCGGACCCATCATGGCACATACAAAGACCGCGACCTGCAAGACCTCCGATATGGTCGGTCTGGACATCCTGTGCCACGTCGCTGACAACGTGCTTGAAGTTACAACCGACCCCCGCGAGAAGGTTGAGTACGATCCTCCCAAATACCTTAAGGACATGGTCGCGGACGGTCTGCTCGGCGATAAAGTTAAGAAGGGCTTCTACAAGAAAGATATCATTGACGGCAAAAAGGTCGTTCTTTGCTACGACAAAGCAACGAAGACCTACATCAATAAGAAGGCCGACGAGCTGCCAGCAGTCGAGGCTGCCAAAGACTCCGACAACAAGTATGCATATATGACCTTTGGCGAAGCCAAAGAGCAGAAATTCACATATGACTTCAACAAGGGCCTGCTCCTTTATGCCGCACGCCTTGTTCCAGAAATCGCAGACGATTTCAGAGAAATTGACAAGGCTCTTACCGCCGGCTTCAACTGGTCCTACGGCGTATTCCAGCTGTGGGATAAGATCGGAGTAAGACGTTCCGTCGAAGCATGGCAGGCTGACGGCGAAGTTATCCCGAAGTGGGTTCTCGACATGCTCGCAGCAGGTCAGGAGAAGTTCTACGCCACCAAGGAGACCACCAGTAAATACCTGACCCTCAAGGGCACAACCGAAGTTGCCGGAAACGAAGCCGCTTCTATCCGCGACATCGGCGACGGCGTTCTCTGCCTCGAGTTCCATTCCCAGGCCAACGCCATCAGCGAAGCTGTCGGCGATATGATGCTTCAGGCAACTGAAATGCTCAAGGGCGACGACTGGATGGGTATGGTCGTCGGCAACGAAGGCAAGAACTTCTGCGTAGGCGCTGATCTTGTCACAATAGTCAACCTTGCTCAGGACAAGGAATTCGATAAGCTCGATACACTGATCCAGGGACTTCAGGCCGGTACAAAGGCTCTCAAGTTTGCCAACCGTCCCGTTGTTTCCGCACCTTTCGGACAGACCCTCGGCGGCGGCTGCGAAGTCACCATCCATTGCCCGGCCTGCGTACCGGTAACTGATACCTTCCTGGGCCTCGTCGAAGTCGGCGTCGGCCTCATCCCTGCGGGCGGCGGCTGCACAGAAATGCTCATCCGTATGATGGATCGCTGCTATAACGACCAGAAGAAGTCCCGCTACGACGCTATCAAGGCTCTGTGGCAGTACATCATGACCGGCAAGGTCAATGTCGGCGCAGATGCTGCTATCGAAGCAGGCTACCTCTCCAAGGGTACCTATGTTGAGCGCAACAAGGCAAAGCAGCTCCAGTCCGCTAAAGATATGGTTCTCTGGATGGCAGCACACAACTACCGTCCCGCAGCCGATCCTACAATCAAGGTCGCAGGCGATTACGGCTACGGCGCAATCGCATACGATATGCTGATGATGAAGAACGGTCACTTTGGTTCCGAATACGACATTCACATCGGTGAAAAGATTGCTCACGTTATCACCGGCGGCAATCTGCCCTATGGCGCAGAAGTTTCCGCTCAGCAGATCCGCGATCTCGAGCGTGAAGCCTTCCTGTCCCTCGCCGGCGAGGAAAAGACTCAGGACCGTATCGTAGGCATGCTTATGAACGGCAAGCCTGTCCGCAATTAAGGGGGAAAAAACATGAGAGAAGCAGTAGTAGTAGCATACGGACGCAGTGCCATCGGAAAGTCTCCCAAGGGCACGCTGAAAGACACAAGACCTGAAGATTTCGCTTCTCAGGTCATCAAGGGCGTTTTAGCAAAGGTTCCGTCCTTTGATACCGCTCTTATAGACGACATCATCCTCGGCTGCGCGTTCCAGGAAGCTGAAACAGGCACTAACGTTGCCCGCAACATTGGTCTGCTTTCAGGAATTCCCGACACCGTTCCCGCACAGACAGTTAACCGTTTCTGCTCGTCCGGACTTCAGTCCATAGCAATGGGCGCAAACGCTATCATGGCCGGACAGGCTGACGTCATCCTCGCGGGCGGCGTTGAGACCATGTCCATGATTCCCATGGGAGGCAACCTCAACTGCCCTGTCGTATCTCTTGCAACCGCAATGCCCGATGCCATGACGGCAATGGGCAACACCGCAGAGAACGTTGCGGCAAAGTACGAAATCACCCGCGAAATGCAGGATGAGTTCGCTCTTAACAGCCACCTAAAGGCAATTGCTGCTCAGGATGCCGGCAAGTTCGACGACGAAATCATCACTGTAGACGCCGTAAAGTACAAGACGGACGACGCTACCGGTCACGTTGTGAAGTACACCGAGCCCTTCAACAAGGACGAAGGCGTACGCCGCGGACTTGACATGGCAGCTCTTACGAAGCTGAAACCCGTTTTCCAGAAGGACGGAACAGTTACCGCAGGTAACGCATCCCAGATGAACGACGCGGCTTCGGTAGTCCTCATTATGGCTAAGGAAAAGGCCGAAGAGCTTGGACTTAAGCCCATTGCAAAGTTCGTTGCCTTTGCCGTCGGCGGCGTAGAACCCGCTTACATGGGCATGGGCCCCACAGTTGCCGTTCCTAAGGCTCTTAAGATTGCCGGCCTCAAGCAGGACGACATCGATCTCTGGGAGCTCAATGAGGCGTTCTCGTCTCAGGCTCTTGCCTGCATCAAGGTGCTCGGCCTCGACGCAAGCAAGGTAAATGTTAACGGCGGCGGCGTTGCTCTGGGTCACCCCCTTGGCTGCACTGGCGCTATGCTGACCTGCAAGCTCCTTTCGGAGCTTAAGCGTCAGGGCAAGAAGTACGGCGTTGTTTCTATGTGCATCGGCGGCGGCATGGGCGCAGCCGGAGTCTATGAGATGCTTTAAGCTTCGGGCCTAAACTCTACAAAAGAAAAAACCCGCGCTCCCTTCGGGGAGTGCGGGTTTTCTTTAGCTGTGTTCATTTTTTAGACGTCCCTGTCAAAATCATTTTGCTTTCTTATCGATAAATACGGGCTTCAGCTTGCTGTAGACGATTTTCTGCTCGCTGTACAAGCTGTAGTAGCCCGATAGCATATATGATACGGCAACACACAGAGCGAAAAGCGGCATCTGCTGTCCTCCGAAAAGCTCAAGGGCAAGCAGTATTGAGGTGAGGGGGCAGTTGGTTACGCCGCAGAACACGGAAACGAGCCCCAGAGCCGCTCCGAAGGCAGGCGAAAGTCCCAGAAGGGGAGATACTGCGCAGCCAAAGGTTGCCCCGGTGAAGAAAACCGGAACAATCTCGCCGCCTTTGAAGCCTGCCCCGAGAGTTATCGTAGTAAAGAAGATTTTTAGCAGAAAGGCCTCGGGATGTGCCGACCCTGAAAGTGCGGCGGCAATTACAGTTCCGCCCGAGCCGTTATAGTCACGCGTTCCGACGAGAAGTGAAAGGGCAATTATAATTGCGCCGCCAACGAAAGCGCGTTTTACGGGATCGGGGAGGTATTTATCATAAAAGGTTGGAGCAAGATGCATCAGACGGCAGAAAACTATGGAAAGCACCGCGCAGAGTATTCCCATGACTATGACCTTGAGCAGAACGAATGCCGAAAAAGCAGGAATGCCGCTCAAAACAAAGGCAGTGGGGGCAACGCCGCATAGCCTCGCCAGCATTACGCTTACTATGGCGGAAAGCACGCAGGGAACGAGTGCCGCGTAGTACATGACGCCGACGCTTATAACCTCCATTGCAAATACGGCCGCGGTAAGAGGAGTGCCGAACAGCGCCGCGAAGGCGGCAGACATTCCGCACATGGTGATTATGCGGCTGTCGTTTCCGTCAAGGTGCATCCAGCGACCGACGGACGACGAGATTGAGCCGCCAATCTGGAGAATTGCGCCCTCGCGTCCTGCGGAACCGCCGAAAAGGTGTGTGATGAGCGTAGCTACAAAGACGAGGGGAGCAGTCCTCAGGGGTAGGGCGGAGTTCTCGCGTACCGCAGCAAGCACGAAGTTGGTCCCCCGGTCTTTTTCCATATCGAAGATGCGGTAAAGAAGGACGATTGCAACACCGCCGACAGGCAGAAGATACAAAAGCCAGCCGTTATTCAGGCGCAGTCTGGTGACAAGGCTGAAGGCATAGTAGAAGCCAATACTTACAAAGCCGACTACGACCCCGATTATGCAGGCAAAGGCCACCCATTTCAGGAAGATCAGAGGCTCCCCAAGAAGCTTTTTCAGTTTGTCTGCTGAGATTTTCAAGGTAAGCACCCCATCCGTTTAACTTTAACCCTTGCATTCTAGTACAGGAAGCTCCAAAATGCAAGTGTTTGCGACGGAATCATTCTTTTCTCCCTAAATGCCGTTATTCTTCGGAAACGCAGAGGCTCTGCCGGAAACTCGAGCTTGAAACAATAGCTCAAAGGCTGTATAATCATAAGAAAGCGATAAACGATACTGACTGCAAACGGGCTTCGGAGGTGTTCAAATGAGCATGGCGGATGAGATATTTATTCAGAACTGCAGGGACATTCTTGATAGCGGCGTCTGGGACACAGACAGACCCGTGCGCCCGCGCTGGGAGGACGGAGAGCCGGCGCATACTATAAAAAAATTCGGCATCGTGAACCGTTACGATTTGTCGAAGGAATTTCCGATACTTACGCTCCGACGTACCTTTTTGAAATCCGCAATCGACGAGCTTCTGTGGATATGGCAGGCAAAGTCGAATAACGTGAAGGAACTCCGCACAAGGGTCTGGGATCAGTGGGCTGACGCAGACGGCAGCATCGGCAAGGCCTACGGCTATCAGCTCGGCATAAAGCATCACTACCCCGAGGGAGAAATGGATCAGGTGGACAGAGTGCTGTTTGACCTGAAAAACAATCCCGCAAGCCGCAGGATAATGACGAATATATATAATTTTGCAGACCTTTCCGAAATGGCGCTTTACCCCTGCGCTTATTCGATGACCTTCAATGTTTCGGGAAATACGCTCAACAGCATCCTTAACCAGCGCTCGCAGGATATGCTTGCCGCGAACAACTGGAACGTCTGCCAGTACGCCGTGCTGACACATATGTTCGCGCAGGTATCCGGACTGAAGGTAGGCGAGATGGTTCATGTCATCGCGGACGCACATATTTATGACCGCCATGTTCCTCTCGTCGAAAAAATGATTGCAAACGAGCCGAAAAAGGCGCCAAAATTCGCGCTCGACGAGAGCATAAACGATTTTTATAAATTCACGCGCGACAGCTTTTCGCTCGAGGGCTATGAGTTTCACGAGTTTTCGGAGAAGATACCCGTCGCAGTCTGAAACATAGAATAAGGAGAAAATAATGGACGTAATAGTAGCATATTATCAGAACTGGGGAATAGGAAAAAACGGAACTCAACCGATAGTCCTGCCCGAGGACAGAAAGCACTTTCAGGAGATAACAGAGGGCGGCACCGTCGTCGTCGGCCGTAAAACCCTGGAAGACTTTCCAAACGGCAAACCGCTCAAAAACCGCAAGACCATCGTGCTGACGCATCAGGACATCAAAATCGAAGGCGCTGTCGTGGCACACGGCGTTGAGGAGGTTCTTGCCCTGGTCAAGGACCAGCCTAAGGTCTTTGTTATCGGCGGCGCAAGTGTTTATGACGCGCTTCTTCCATACTGCGAAAAGGCGTATATCACCAAAATTTACGCAAGACCGGAGTGCGACTCGTTTTTCAAGAACCTTGACGAGAGCTTTGAGTGGGCTTTTGAAAGCGAGAGCAAGCTTATGACATCCTCGGCCGGATATCAGTACCGGTATTATGTTTATGAAAAGTACTACTTTCAGGACAATATTAAAAAACTCTGAGGGCCGTTTCGGGAATTTCGACAAAAATAACTATTGACATTCAGTAAAAAACCCGTTATATTAAGCCCATATTCCCACTCGAAAATCATGAATACAAAAAAGACGTTGATGAGGACAGGGAAAATCCCTCAGCAGTTTTCAGAGAGCCGCCACACGGTGCGAGGCGGCAGCTGCCGGTTTTTTCGAATCACCTCTGAGTTGTATGCCGAACTTTAGTAAGCAATACCGGGTCTTCCCGTTACAGAAGCGGACGCTTTTCGGCGTCTATGAGCGGCCCTTTGGGGCAACAAGAGTGGTACCGCGGAATGTATCTCCGTCTCTTATTTTAGAGACGGAGTTTTTTTATTAAACGGAATTTGAAAAGGACGGATAATATGCTGACACTTGACAAGATTTACCACGCGGCATTTGCTATGAAGAATGTCATCAGGCAGACGGATTTGATATACGCCCCCAATATACCCTCCGAGGGCGAGCTTTATCTGAAGACGGAAAACCTGCAGGTTACCGGCTCTTTCAAGGTGCGCGGGGCTTATTACAGGATAAGCCAGCTTAAAGCGGAGGAAAAGGCACGCGGAGTTATTGCCTGCAGTGCGGGAAACCACGCTCAGGGCGTGGCGCGCGCCGCGTCAATGGAGGGCATTTCCTCGAAAATCTGCCTGCCTGATTCGGCGCCAATCAGCAAGGTCGAGGCAACCAAAGCGTACGGAGCAGAGGTCGTGCTTGTTAACGGCGTATACGACGACGCTTATAAAAAAGCACGCGAGCTTGAAAAGAGCGAAGGCCGGGTGTTCATCCACCCATTCGACGACGAGGACGTTATCGCAGGTCAGGGCACAATCGGGCTCGAGCTTCTCGAGCAGCTTCCGGATATGGAGGCGGTCATCGTCCCCATCGGCGGCGGCGGGCTAATCTCGGGTATTGCTTACGCCGTCAAGACGCTCAACCCCAAATGCAGGGTCTACGGAGTTCAGGTTTCCGGTGCGCCCTCGATGGCAAATTCCGTTTGCTGCGGAAGGATAGAGGAGCTTTCTGGTGTCGCAACCTTTGCAGACGGCATTGCCGTCAAGCGCCCGGGGGACTTGACCTTCGAACTCGTTTCAAAATATGTGGACGAGGTCGTTACGGTGACGGACGACGAGGTCGCAACGGCGGTGTTGGCGCTCATCGAGCAGCAGAAGCTTATTGCCGAGGGGGCGGGCGCTGTTGCCGTTGCTGCCGCGATGTTCGGCAAGGTGGATATTAAAGGCAAAAAGGTCGTTTGCATTGTGAGCGGCGGCAATATAGACGTAAATATTCTGAGCCGCGTTATTACCCGCGGACTTCTGAAGGCAGGGCGTTTTGTTAACCTCTGCGTTGCGCTTACAGATAAGCCAGGTCAGCTCGAGCTCGTTTCGAAGATAATCGCGGAGCAGGGCGGCAACGTCGTTTCCGTGCACTACAACAGAAGTGAGGAGAACATGGCGATTAACTCCTGTTTCCTAACACTCCAGCTCGAAACCCGCGACTATGCGCAGGTGGAGGCCATAAGAGCTTCACTGCAGGAACAGGGCTTTTCCATAGTGCCTCAGCGTTCATAAATAAAAGGACCGAGGAACAAAATGTTCCTCGGTCCTTTTTATTTAGCCGAGCTTATCGCCGAGGCGGGAAAGAACGTCCGTAAAGTATTCGGGAAGCTCGCTGGTTACCTCGCAAAAAGAGTTTGTTCGGGGATGGACGAAACGCAGAGTGCGTGCGTGCAGGCATTGTCCCTCAAGCCCTTTTTCCTTTCCCTTTTTGCCATAGACAAGGTCGCCGAGCAGAGGGTGTCCGATATAGGCCATGTGTACTCTTATTTGGTGGGTGCGTCCCGTTTCGAGCTCGCATCTTATGTGCGTATAGCCGTTATATCGCGCGAGGACCTCATAATGCGTGACGGCGTTTCTGGAATTGCGCTCCGTAACCGCCATGCGTTTTCTGTCGGACAGGTGACGGCCAATCGGCGCATCAATCACGCCCGCGTCGTCCCTGACCCTGCCGAGTACGACCGCCTCATAGGTTCGGGAAAGGCTGTGGTCGGCAAGCTGGGCGGAAAGGAAACGATGCGTGTAGTCGTTTTTCGCGGCGATGATAAGCCCCGAGGTGTCCATGTCGATACGGTGGACGATGCCGGGGCGTTTTTCGCCGCCTATGCCGGAAAGGCTGTCCCCGCAATGCCAGAGCAGGGCGTTGACCAGAGTTCCGTCAGGATGGCCCGGAGCGGGGTGGACGACCATGCCGCGGGGCTTGTTGACGACTACGAGGTCTTCGTCCTCATAGGCAATGTCAAGAGGTATATCCTCCGCAACAATTTCCGTGTCTTCGGCTTCGGGGATTTCAACGACGAAAATTTCCCCCGCAGTTACCCGGTGATTTTTCTTTATCGGCGCGCAGCGCAGGGTAACTGCGCCCTGCTCGATGAGGCGGGCGGCCTGAGAACGGGTTATGTCGTCAATTTCTTGCGCAAGGAGAGCGTCGATACGCTCGCCGCTCTCCTGTGCTTTTATCGTGTATGTGGTTATCATTTGTCCTTGAACTCCGCAATAATGTCCTCAATGTTGAAATCCGAATCATCCTTTTTTTCGGGTTTTGCGGGTTCTTTGAAAAGCTCGTCAAAGTTCGTAATGGAACGCTCGGCTCTGGGCGAGGGCGCGGTTACGTCGGGCGTTTCCGCTTCGGGCTCGACCTCGGCCTCGGGCTTTTTTGTATCGGAGGTCTTTTCGTCAAAGCCGAAATCGGGTGTATTCCAGTCCGTTACGATGCCCTCGGGGCTGAGGGCGGCCTGTGCCTCTGCGGTTTTCGCTGCAAGCTCCGCTTCAATGTTCCTGCGCCCTTCGACAACGGGTTTTTTGAGCTGGGAAATGTAGTCGGCCCTGACCGGGCGCTCCGCCGACTTCGGCATCGTGCGCGAAGGCGTTCTCGCGGGAACGGGCAGGGGCTCCTCCTCAGGCTCCTTGTGGAAAACGAGGTAGAAGCAGAATATGACGCCGCATATGGTGATAAAAATGTCAGAAACGTTGAAAATAGCAAAATTCATGAACTGGAACTGGAACATATCTACGACATAGCCGTTTATGACACGGTCGATGCAGTTGCCGAGACCGCCCGCGATAACTAAAACGAGCATCCAGCGGCCAAGTTTTCCTTTGATGATGTTCCTTCGCAGAAGGATTACGGCACCGACAGCGACAATAAGCGTCAGCACGACGAATATCCAGCGAGCGGCCTCCACATCCTGCAAAAAGCCGAAGGCGGCGCCGGTATTGTGTACATTCGTCAACTTTATGAAGCCGGGAATAAAGGGGGACGTCGCGCCCAAGGCGAGCTTGACGCTTGTCCAGTATTTTGCGGCCTGATCGATTATTAGGATGATTACCAAAACAATTGCATATAGCATGGCAGGTACCTCCTGTGATTGATTCTGCCGAAGCAGAGCGTTTGCTTCACCGGTGTATTTCAGTCCGAAACGGCAGCGGCGCAGCGAGGGCAAAGCTCTGGATGCTCCGCGTTTTCACCGACATGCTCGTCGTGCATCCAGCAGCGGACGCATTTCGGAGCGGTGCAGGGCTCTACGCGTATAGTTACGCCCTTGAACTCGTCGCCCTCATAACCTTCGCCGGAGCCGTAGACGACCTTTGTTTCGGAAACAATGAACAGCGTGGAAAGAGGCATTGCGGCAATCTTTTCAAAGTCGGGCTTCGCGTTTTCGGAAACGTAGAGTGTAACCTTGGCCTCAAGCGGCTTGCCGATGGTTTTTTCGTTTCGGGCAAGCTCCAGAGCCTTGTTCACATCGTCGCGCAGGGCAATGATGAGCTCGAAGCGCTCCTCGGCGGCGACGCCGAAAACATATGATTTTTCGACCCTCGGCATATCGTTGAGCATGATATGCTCCGCGTTTGCGCTTTTGTCGTGGTTCATGGAGAGCCATATCTCATTCGAGGTGAAAGCAAGGATAGGCGCAATAAGACGTACCATAGCGTCAAGTATGCCGTACATGGCGGATTGTGCGCTGCGGCGCAGGAGACTGTCGCGCTTTTCGCAGTAGAGCCTGTCCTTCACTATGTCCAGATAGAAGTTCGACATATCAACAACGCAGAACTTGTGTACCGCGTGGATGACATTGTAGAACTCGTAGTTTTCGTAAGCGTTAAGGCACTTTTCCGTCAGCTTATTCTTGCGCACGAGAGCCCATTTGTCAAGCTCCTCCATGTCGGCAAAAGCAACTCTGCTGTCGGGGTCAAAGCCGTCGAGGTTGCCGAGCATAAAGCGCGCGGTGTTGCGGATTTTGAGGTATGTGTCCGAAAGCTGCTTGAAAATGGCCTCGGAGCAGCGCATATCGACACGGTAGTCCGCGCTTGCCGCCCAGAGACGCATGAGGTCGGCGCCGAACTTCGGAATCAGCTCGTCCGGCAGGACGCTGTTGCCGAGGCTCTTGTGCATCGCCTTGCCCTCGCCGTCGACTGTCCAGCCGTGGGTCAGAACGGCCTTGTAGGGCGCACGGCCCTTTGTCGCAACGGCTGTGAGCAGAGAGGACTGGAACCAGCCCCTGTATTGGTCGGCACCCTCCAGATAGAGGTCGGCGGGCCAGTCGGCGGCGTTGTCGTGCTCGAGCGAGGCATAGTGTGTCGAGCCGGAATCAAACCAGCCGTCCAGCGTGTCTGTGCCTTTAGTGAAGTGCCTGCCGCCGCATTCGGGGCAGACAAATCCCTCTGGCAGAAAAGCGGAAGCGTCGGTCGAGAACCAGGCGTTGGAGCCCTGTTCGCCGAAAATCTTTGAAATAATAGAAACGGTTTCGGGAGTGCATATCGGTTCGCCGCAGTCCTCGCAATACAAAACGGGTATCGGCAGACCCCATTGGCGCTGACGGGAGATGCACCAGTCGGCACGTTCGCGTATCATCGAGACCATGCGGTCGTGACCCCATTCGGGAAGCCATGTGACGTCTTCGCAGGTTTTGACGGCCTCGTCCTTAAAAGCGTCGACCGAGCAGAACCATTGATTTGTCGCACGGTAAATGACGGGGTTTTTGCAGCGCCAGCAATGGGGATAGGGGTGGGTGATTGTCTGAGAAGCGAGCAGCGCGCCGCAGTCATTGAGGTCCTGCCAGATCGCGTCGTTAGCCTTGGAATAGAACATACCCTCGTACTTGCCGGATTCGGAGGTCATAAATCCGCGGTCGTCCACCGGTACGACGATGCCGATTTTCGCTTTGCCGCTGTAATCGTATTTCTGACAGACGAGATAGTCGTCCATGCCGTGTCCGGGAGCGGTGTGCACGCAGCCGGTGCCGGCGTCCAGAGTTACATGGTCGCCATTTATTATGATGCTTTCGCGGTCATAAAGAGGGTGCTTTGCGCGCATGAGCTCAAACTCTGAACCCTTCATTTCGTGAAGTATCTCAAAGCTCTCGATACCCGCCGCCTTTGCGACGCTGCCGGCAAGCTCCTTGGCAAGAATATAAACCTCGTTGTTCGGGGCTTTCGCAAGAACGTAATCAAGGCCGGCGTTCAGGCAGACGGCAAGGTTTCCGGGAATAGTCCAGGTCGTAGTCGTCCAGATGACAAAATATGTGTTATTGAGGTCGGTATACTTCGAAAGCTTGCCGAGATCGTCTGTTACTTTGAACTTAACATAGATGGATTTACAGCTGTCGTCGGCATATTCGATCTCCGCCTCGGCCAGCGCCGTCTCATCGTGGCTGCACCAGTAAACGGGCTTTTTGCCGCGGTAGATGTAACCCTTTTCGTACATTTTTCCGAAGACCTTGACCTCCTCCGCCTCAAACTCGGGCGCCATTGTGAGGTAAGGCTTGTCCCATTCGCCCATGACTCCCAGACGCTTGAACTGCTCGCGCTGGATGTCGACGAACTTCGAGGCAAAATCACGGCATGCATTGCGGAACTCGGGAATGGACATTTTTTTCCTGTCCAGCTTGTTCTGCTTTATAATCGCGCTTTCGATGGGCATTCCGTGGTTATCCCAGCCGGGAACATAAGGAGCCTGATAGCCCGACATATTTTTGTAACGGACGATAAAATCCTTGAGACTCTTGTTCATGGCGGTGCCCATGTGGATATACCCGTTGGAAAACGGAGGTCCGTCGTGCAGAATGAATCTGGGCTTTCCCTCGTTGCGGGCCATCATTTTGTGGTATATATCGTCCTCATACCAGCTTTTGAGCATATCCGGCTCGCGCGTCGGCAAGGACGCCCTCATCGGAAAGTCGGTCTGCGGAAGGTTGACTGTTTTGTTGTAATCCTGTGGCATTTGGTGTTGGCTCCTATCTGAAACTGGACTTAGTATAATAGCTGCGGGGCGCGGCACAGCACTGCAGCGT
>Ga0209639_1001914_pt1 | contig 18246 bp, 25 predicted proteins | sample EPASupsiteHSE605_FD_187268 | JGI IMG/M metagenome (GOLD analysis project Ga0209639, IMG submission 187268) | Bioremediated contaminated groundwater from EPA Superfund site, New Mexico - Sample HSE6-05 (SPAdes) (version 2) | ecosystem: Environmental > Aquatic > Deep subsurface > Groundwater >...
CAACGTAATTTAGCAGGGCTCAACGCTCAACGCACAAGGCACAACGAGCAACGTTCAACGCTAAACGCACAACGTACAACGCGCAACGCATAACGCCGACAGCTTAACGCTTAAGGCTTAAAACTCCGTAAAAACACAGATCCTTAAGCTTTAAATCTTTAAGCTTTAAGCAACGTAATTTAGCAGGGCTCAACGCACAACGCACAAGGCACAACGTACAACGCGCAGGGCGCAACGCACAACGCATGCGGCTTAACAACCCGACGATTCCAGGTCAGCCATGCTTAGTGGTTGACCATTTCGGGCTGACGCTAAAATGTCGGGGAGGTGCAGCGCACAACGCTGTGCGAGTGGAAAGTTATAAAGTTGATAGCGATCAAGCTCAAAGGCGTTTTGGTTGAGGATTAGCAAAGGCTCACCGATCGATGGTCACTGCTCACTACTGAGAAGCGACTTGCTGATCCGCCGCAGCGCATGCGGAAGCATCAATCCCCTTTATTTTTCTCCCATAAGGCAAACCGTATGGGTTGGCGCATGATAAAACGCTCGGGTTTTCCGTTTGCGGTTCCCGGCTTCCAGAGCGGCATTGATTGAATAACCCGCATGGCTTCTTCGTCGCAGCCATAGCCGATGCTTTGTTCAACGGCAATGCGGCTTAATTCTCCGTTGGTTTCAACAATAAAAGAAACAATGACAACTCCTTCGATTTTCTTTCGCTTTGCCTGTTTCGGATACCTGATGTTTTCGCCAAGATAATAGGCCAGTGCTTCGGGCCCGCCGGGAAATTCCGGTGCTACCACAAGTGAGCTGTCAATGGGACCCTCGTCATAACCCTGACCAGGAGCCGGAAACATGGCGGTAATGCAAAAAAGAAAAATCAAGATTGCTTTCATTGTGTTTAATGAGTTATGGTATTGAATGAAACTGCAATGGTCATTTTTGCTCGTGTTGTAGTATTCTGTAGGGTGCCGGGGATCCACTCCGGCATGGACTGAATGACACGGATGGCCTCCTGGTCGCATTCTTCGCTGAGACCGCGCATGACCTGCACCGAGCTGATGCTGCCGTCTTTTTCAACTACAAATGTAACATACACATTTCCCATCATATCGGCTTGCGGCATCCGGGTGTTATTTTGCAGATAGCTTATTAAAGAGTCTTCGCCACCCGGAAACTGTGGAGGAACTAAAACAGGATCCCAAAGGGTATCCGTAGTATAAAATCCGGAATCAACTTGTTGCTGGTTTTGTGTTTTGATTTCCTGCGCATGTACGCATGACAGTGAAAGCAAGGTGCAGAGCAGTATTCCGAAAAACTTTATTTTCATTTGGATAGGGCTTATTGTTTTATTTATCCACATTTTCCGGGGGGAATCTTACGGGCAAAATATATTGCATGCGTACAGGCTTTCCTGATTGTGTGCCAGGTTTCCAAACTGGCATAGCCTGTACAACGCGCATCGCTTCTTCGTCGCAGCCATAGCCGATGCTACGGGCAATTTTTAAGTTACTTACCGAACCATCTGTTTCAATAATGAATGTAACATAGACAACGCCTTCAATTTTAGCATCCCGCGCTGCTTCTGGATAGTGAATGTTTTCTTTCAAAAAGATTGTGAGAGAATCCTGTCCACCCGAAAATTCCGGAGATACCTCAATTGGATCAATAATTTCGCCGGAGAAATAAAAGCCTGAATCAATTTGTTGCTGATTTGGTGTTTTGATTTCCTGCGCATGTACGCATGGCAATGAAAGCAAGGGACAGAGCAGTATTCCGAAAAACTTTAATTTCATGTGGATGTTTCTGGTGGTTTATTCACCTGGATTTTCAGGCGGGAATCTTACAGGCAGATAAAACTGGAAGCGTACTGTTTTCCCATGCTGTACAGCTGGTTTCCATTTCGGCATTACCTGTACAACCCGCACAGCTTCTTCGTCGCAGCCATAACCAATGCCACGTGCAATTTTTACTGTACTTACCGAACCATCGGTTTCAATAATAAATGCGACATAAACTGTCCCTTTCATTTCCGCTTTCTGTGCGGTTTCCGGATAATGGGTGTTTGTAAAAAGATAACTCATCAGCGAGTCCATGCCGCCGGGAAATTCAGGCTGGTTCTCAACTACAAGAAATACTTCTTCGTCGCCTGTACTGTCGGCTGGTGTTATTTTGCCCGGAATCGTTGTGATTTTCCCGGGCGCTTTTGAAGGCTCCTGTGCATGCAGCATGCAAGTGAGTGACAGTGCGAAAAAGCTACAGATGAAGTATTTCATTATTGAATTTTTGATTTAGTCATGACCCATAAAATGTACCGGCAAAACGAGTTTTGTTTTCACCGGTTTTTCGTTTTTCATACCCGGAGTCCATAGCGGCATCAATGCTGCAACGCGCATGGCTTCTTCGTCACAGCCGGCACCAATTCTTCTGATGGCGTCAATGTTCGATACAGCGCCGGTTTCAGTAATGACAAAAGAAATGTAAACCGTTCCCTGATTGTTGCTTTCTTTTGCTTTTGACGGAACCACTATGTTGTTTCTGAAAAATGCAAGCAACGAATCCATTCCGCCCGGAAACTGCGGTGCGACATCAACTTCATCCATGTAGTACAGGTTGGTGTCGGGAGTACCCAATGCGCCGGTATTGGTCTGAGCGAATGTCAGACTGTACAATGTGAGACTTAGCAAAATACACCACAGAAAGCGCATGACAAATTATTTCAGTTTGAAAATAATCGGAATATTATAACGTGTACGTACCGGAATTCCGCGCTGAGTGCCGGGAATCCAGCGAGGCATTTTTTGGATCAGGAGTTGGGCTTCTTCATCGCAGCCGCCACCAATGCCGCGTTTTACTGTAATATTGGTCAGAGATCCGTCTTTTTCAACGACCACGCCCATAAACACAGTGCCGGCAATTTTATATTCCTTTGCAAGGGCAGGGTAAACCATGTTTTTATCTATGAAAGCTTTCAGCGAATCAACGCCACCCGGAAATTGAGGCATGACTTCAACGAGATCAAAAATTTCATCCGATGTCTGAGCAATGGAATCCATTTGTTGCTGCGTAAGTTCTTTGTACTCCTGCGCCTGAGCGCCAAACGACAGAGAGACGATCAGCAGTGTTCCAATAATTTGAATGATTTTCATTGATTTTATATTTCAGTTATTCAGTTTTTTTATCCGGCTCTGGATCATGTAGTATAAAGCGGACCGGTAAATTAAATTGCACACGTACCTGCTTACCGCGTTGAGTGCCAGGTTTCCAGGCCGGCATTTCTTTTACAACCCGCGCCGCTTCTTCGTCGCAGCCACCACCGATACCACGCAGCACCTTAACGGAGCTCACACTACCATTGGCCTCAACAATGAAGGTTACATAGACAATTCCCTGTATATTGGCGTCACGGGCCTCTTTGGGGTAGGTTATGTTTTCCTGAAGATATTTCAACAGTGAATCAAGACCGCCGGGATATTCCGGTGCAACCTCAACTACCAGAAAAACATTTTCTTCAACGTCCTCAATAGGATATTCGCTGTTTTTATCCGACTGTTTTTTTGCTTTGTCCAAAGATCGTTTACTGTCCTGCGTCTGAGCATTCAGCATCAACACAGATAATATACAGACAACCGATATCAGAATGGATTTCATATTATTTTTTTGATTTGTTTTTTTTGGGTGAGTCTGTTGTTGGCGAATTATGAAGAACAAAGCGAATAGGCAAATTGAATTGAACACGCACCGGTTTTCCGCGCTGGGTTCCGGGTATCCAGTTGGGCATACCTTTTACAACGCGCACTGCTTCTTCGTCGCAGCCGCCACCAATACCTCGCATCACTTTTATATTACTCACTTCACCATTTTTTTCAATAATGAACGACACATAGACGGTTCCCTGTATATTGGATTCCCTGGCCACCTGTGGATAGAGGATGTTTTCCGAAAGATACGTCATGAGCGCGTTTTCGCCGCCCGTGTATTCGGGTGCAACCTCAACTACAAGAAAGACCTCGTCTTCAATGATAGCTGATTCATTTTTGTCGGTATCAACAGAAATAATCTGTATTTTGTCCGAAGACCGGACGCTGTCCTGAACCTGAGCATTTATGAGCATGGCAAATGACATGAAGACAGCAAAAGTGATGATTGATTTCATATTATTTTTTTGATTTGTTTCGTTTTTCTGTTGGTGGTGTTACATGAAGGATAAACCGGATTGGCAGCGAGAATGACACCCGCACAGGTTCGCCGTCCTGCGTACCAGGCTTCCATTTGGGCATAGACTGTACAACGCGGATGGCCTCTTCGTCGCAGCCGCCACCAACACGTTTCGGAACCTCAATATTGGTGATACTGCCATCGGCTTCGACAATAAATGTAACATAGACAATTCCCTGAATGCCTGTTTCCAAGGCTTCGCGCGGGTATTTAATATTTGTAGCCAGATAATTCATTAAGGCTTCCTCCCCACCGGGAAATTCAGGAACTCCGTCAATAATATTAAAAACTTTTTTCGTACTATCGTCCGGAATAATTTTATCGCTTTTTATTATTTCCGGTGATACAACAGTCTTTACAGAATCCGCTGTCTGAGCCTTCATCAGCAGGGCAAATATGATACAGGCAACCGTTATCAGGATTGTTTTCATATTAATTTTTTGATTTATTTTTTTGATTTTTTTCTGTTTTCGGCGCTCCATGAAGCACAAATCGGATTGGTAAAGAGTATTGTACTCTCACTGTTTCACCGCGCTGAGTGCCGGGTTTCCATTTTGGCATAGACTGTACAACCCGCACAGCTTCTTCGTCGCAGCCACCGCCAATGCCGCGAAGCACTTTTACATTGCTCACGCTGCCATCTGGTTCAACAATAAAAGATACATACACAAATCCCTGAATTTTTGAATTACGAGCTAATTTTGGATACCTGATACTATCAGATAAAAATTTCATCAGGGCGTCTTTTCCGCCCGGAAATTCCGGTGCTTCCTCAACCACCAGAAAAACTTCCTTTTCAATTTTGTTTTCCTTGAGATTATTATTTTCTGTAGTCTTTGCAGAATCCGCTGTCTGTGCCTGAATGAGCAGACAAGATGTGAGAAGAATCAGTGTGGAAAATATTTTTTTCATATTGGATTTTAATTCATAATAAACCGCACAGGAATACACATATCAACGCGGGTGGGTTTTCCTTTATTCTGTGCAGGTGTCCATTTGGGCATCATTGAAATTACGCGCATGGCTTCTTCATCCAAACCGGCACCCACACTGCGCATGATGCGGACATCACTCACACTGCCATCTTCATTAATTGTAAAGCCAACATACACGATGCCCTGTATTTGATTGTCCTGTGCTTCTTTGGGATACACTATCTGTGATAAGAGAAAATGATTCAGCGAATCTTCTCCGCCCGGAAACTGTGGAGCGACTTCAACGATTTTTTCGTAATCGTAATGTACGCCGGTGAGGGTGTCAGTGTAATATGAGCCTTCGTTTTGCGCAACGTTGGTCATTGTGCTCAGCAGCAGACAAAGTAAAACAAAACAGATTTTCATGGGGTTGTTTTTCGTTGCAATGTCTGATTTTGTTCAGAACAGGGTCTCAAATAAAACCGAATGGGTAGCCGGCATTGTGCACGAACCGTTTTCCCCTTTATGAGTGCAGGTTTCCAGCGAGGCATGAGTTTTACAACGCGGATTGCTTCTTCGTCGCAGCCACCGCCAATGCCGCGTGCAATTTGTACATGGCTGATGCAGCCGTCGCGGTTGACAACAAAATCCACATACACATAGCCCTGAATGTTAACTTCCGTTGCCAATTCGGGGTAACGCATTTCATTAGCCAAAAAAGTCATCATTTTTTCATCACCGCCCGGAAACTGGGGCATTACTTCCGGAGAACTGTACACAATGCCGGAAGAATCGCAGGGCGAATGCTGGGCTGCAGCAGGGTGCACCAACAACATCAAACTCAGTATGAGCAGGGATAAAAATCTCATTTCACAAATTTATCAAATATATTTTTAAAAATAGAGAAAATGCCCTTTTAATCCGTTTTCGGAATTCCATTCGATTGCCGGAGCGGGGAATTTAATAAAGTTGAGACTGCGCAAAAGCAGCTTCCAGCCGCGCCCACGTACAGGTATGCGGCTGAAGTCGATATCGGGTGCCAGATACCATCGGCTGTAGCGGTTAAAAAAGGGAACGGCAACTCCATCGACTTCGGTGGGATTTTCACTGCCGCCAATCATGCCGTCGGCACCATAACCCAGTGCCAGATTGAGCCATGCCGGAAAACGCGATTCCTTTGGCAGACAATCTTTCAGATTCAGGCTCAGCCAGTAGGTTTGGCCATTGTAATCCTTGAGTGGTTGCTGCAGTTTGTTTTCGCCCAGCAGCGAAGGATTGTACTTTGCATAACCGGTATAATGAAACGACATTTTTACCGTGAGTAAATTTTCTTTACCGCTTAATTCGTTGGCAACAAACAATCCGGTACCAAGCGTGTTGGCGCACATATCGCCGACCGAGAAGCCCCAGCCTTCGGAAAAGCCGTCCAATACTTCGATTACAGTCATATAACCAAATGAACACAACGCACTGATGCGCGCCGATTGTGCACGTGTATAGCCTGCAGCCTGATACAGATCGGACTGCACTCGTGCAAAATGATGAGCGGTAGTCATATGTCCGAGCTTATCGATGCCTTTCCATTCGTCCATGTCGTTGAATGCATGGAAACGTCCGGTTGAGTAATCGCTGTACCACAGAAAGCTAAGTCCGGTGAGCGATCCGGCATAGAAGACAGCTGCAAAAGTATTGATCTGCCATTTTTTGAACAGCGGCTTTAATGTGTCGGCCAGACAGAATATTCCATCGTCCTTGTGAAACAAGGATATGGAATCGTTCTGTCGCAGCGTGGTGGAAAAAGATTTTTTCCAATTTTTTTCCCGGCCGAATGTAAAATCGTCCAAAGAAATAAATGGAGTTATAAAAACAGAAGTCGAATAAAAAACAGACCCCGGACCATGGCCCGGGGAAATGTCTATACTAATGTTGGTGCTTTTTTGAAGGGTGTCGGAATTCTCTGCCGGGACAATATTGTTGCAGACAAAAAAAATGATAATGATGCAAAGTAATTTCTGCATAATGCAAATACTTTACATGAATGCTTTTATCTGTTTGAAATATTCGTCTTTGTTTGTCGTGAAAGTGGCAGCATGATCCGATTCCTTTACAACATAGGTGGAGGTGATTGATCCTCTGATTTTGGAAATTTTCTTAACCATATCATCGTTGTAGATGGGATCAAGTTTTCCGTAAATAATCAGAATACCGGCAAGCGATGCGCCTTTGGCTTCGAGTGCATACATGGGTTCGAGCTGATTTTTATCGAAGCCAAGCGGAAGTTTTACTTCGGTGCCGGTAGCTGTTTTGATGGCTTTCTGCACATCGTCGAGGGTGGAGTAGGGCGAGTCGGCAATGATTTTAAAAATCTCGCTGCAGCGTGTAGCGCCAATGGCCAGTGATAATGAAGCTCCGATGCCTTGTCCGTACAAAGAAACGTTGCGGCATTTTGAATGATATTTTTTTACATAATCAATGGCTGCATTCACATCGAGTGCAAACTGCGTGTAGATGTAGAAGCTGGGATTGATGTTGAAAGCGTCGCTCTGGCCGTATCCGCGGTAATCATACGTCAGCACGTTGTATCCGAGTGACACAAAATTGGTGGCGATTTCAATCAGGTCGGCCATGTTGCCATCGCCATCATCGCTGAGAATGATCATTTTGTAGGACTCTTCGGCAGGATGAAACAACCAGCCTTTGAGGTTCAGATTGTCGGATGTTTTAAAGGTGACTTCTTCGTAATTGAGACCATAATCGGCCGGGGTAGTGGCATAAGTGAGCGAAGGATCCAGAGCCGATGCCCACATGGAAGAAAACAGAATTGCGATGAACAGGAAGCTTCTCATAGGTATTGAATTTTAATTTTTTACGACGGGCGGGTGCTTATAAAAAACTATGCCGCGATTAAGCATCGAGGTATTGACGGCCTTCGTTTTTTAAATAAATAAGTGCTTTGTGAAGAACGCCTTCTTTCATTTTAAGCGACTCTTCAAATATGGCCGTACTCAGGTCAATGGCGGTGGCATCGGCTGGCATGGCCGATCCGGCTGTATTGATCAGGCGGATAACATCTTCTTTGGCATTTTTGACCATGTCCCAGGCCTGATTGGAAATATACACCTGTTGCGACAGGTTGTGTTCGAATTCCATGCGGATGGTTTGCAGTAACTGTGATTGCAGCTGGCGCGAGGTCATGTCGGGCTGGTTCATGCGGATCACAATGCTTTCGGGATTGATGCGTTCGAGAAACAACGCCAGTCGTTCGTAGGCCTGCAGCCGTATAGGCAATGAAATGCGCTTCTGCTCAAACTTTGCATCGAGAATTTTTTTCTTTTGTTCGTTTTCGAGATAGGCTTTCAATACAAAAAATGCAGTAAGAAATACCATAAGTGCAGGCAATACAATTTTCGCTAAATCAAGGGCAAATTCCATGTTGTTTCTATTTAAGGCAAAAATAAATAATTATTTGATGTGAGAATGTGAAAATATGGAAATGTGTGATTAGGCATAAGGCGACAGGCAATAGGCGACAGAATATGATTTAGCTTCGCTCTCGCTCAGTTCACTCGCTCTGTATTCGGCGACAGGCGGCAGGCGACAGGCACAACGCACAGGGCACAACGCGCAGGGCATGCGGTTTCGCTCCGCCGCGGCGGACGCTGGGATAAACTTCGGGCATGAGGCATGACGAGACTTTCGCTCTCGCACTGTTCACTCGCTCTGTTTTAGGCATAGGGCAAGCGGCATAGGGCACATCCCCGACGCTGTCGGTCGGGACTTTCAGTACTGACGCTTGCGGTCAGCACTTTCAGACGCACAATGCACAATGTCCTGCTCCGCCGCGGCGGACTGACCACTGACCACTGAAAGCTGATTGCTGTAATGTCACGCCTGTAACGTGTAACGAAATGATGTGAAAATGTGAAAATATGGAAATGTGGGAAAAGAGAAGAGTGACGAAATCCGTAACGACTGTAACGTGTAACGTCTGTAACGTGTAACGAAATGATGTGAAAATATGGAAATGTGGGAAGAGAGATGAGTGACGAAATCTGTAAAGACTAAAACGTGTAACGCTTGTAACGTGTAACGTCTGTAACGTGTTACGTAGAAATCATTCAACAAAATACTTCTCAAACCCTTTGGTGCTCTCTGTTTTCAGCGTTCCATCGGGAGCGGAGTAAATGAAAAAAGCTTCCATATCCTTGCGGGTGGCCAGAATTTTCTTTGCTTTTTCGATGCCCATAACCATAAAGGCGGTGGCGTATGCATCGGCATCCATGCATTTTTTGGTGATAACAGTTACACTCAGCAATGAATGGCTGACCGGATAACCTGTGTGCGGATCGATGGTATGCGAATATTTTACGCCGTCTTTGATATAAAATTTACGGCTGCTGCCCGAAGTAGCAATGCTCACATCGCTGATGGCGAGGGTGCGGAAGAGTTCCTGTTCGGCGTATGGGGAATCGGCTGGTTTTTCGATGCCCACCACCCAGTTGCCTCCATCGGGTTTTTTACCTGAAACGCGCACTTCGCCACCTATTTCGACCATATAATCGTGAACACCTTTCGATTCCAGAAAATCGGCAATCAGATCAACGGAATATCCCTGTGCAATGGCATTGAGGTCGATATTGATTCCTGCCGTATCGAACACCAGCCGGTTGTTTTGAATATGAATTCGTTCGTAACCGACAAAATAAAGCAAAGAATCGATGGTGGCTGAATCGGGGTTCACGCCTTTGTCGCGGCCGAAGCCCCACGCACGCACGAGCGGTCCGACCGTGATATCAAAATATCCATTGGTGTTTTTGGAGACTTCGAGCGATTTGGCAATCATAAGCTGCAACTCGCGGTTTAGTTGAATGTCTTCTCCTTTATTGATGCGGCTCAGCATCGATTTCTGATTATATATCGAGGCCATCATGTCAAAAGCATTCAGCAGACTGTCGATTGACTCCATGGTAACCTGACTTTCCTGCCCGTACCATTTTATATGAAAAAAAGTTCCCTGAGTCTGGCCTTTCCACTCAATCAGATCAGGCTTGTGATTACAGGCGGTCAGCACGATTACGGCCAACAAGAAATATATTTTTTTCATTTTTTCTGCGAACATAACAATTTTTATTCTAATTTCGTATACGTTTATTTGTAAATCCCTCAACAACTCAACCGTACCAACATGAAAAAATTATTGACGCTTTCATTAACTGTGGCCGTGTTCGCCCTGATGTCGGCAGTGTTTTTCACTTCGTGTGAATCCGAAGAAGATACTGTGGTTCAGGAACCAACAGGGCCTTTTGTTTCAGCGGTCATTGGTTTAAACAACAAATCACTGACTCCGGGCGTCAATGGATATATGTCCGAGCCCTATGATACAGCCTATACCGATGCAACTGCAACCCATTACATTTCCGGTGTCCGCTATTATCAGTCCAACTCGGGTTATTATGTTTCTTCGAAAGAGGAAATGACCCTGGAACTCGTTAACCTCTGGGATACACTTGGCTTGAACAAAGACAGTTTATTCCATGCATTTCTGTCGCAGGGCTCATTGCCCTGGTATACGCCTGTAAGCGGCGCTGACAGCACTTATATGACAGGTATGCGTCTTCGCTGGCGCTCGGCCGATGGCGACTGGTGGACAACCGATGAAGGATCGCAGGTCAGCTCTATTACAGTTGATACCACAAAGAATACAACTGTTTTCGGTGGCGTGAGTACACACACGGTTTATCTGCAATTCGATTGCACTTTGTATCAGGAGAATGGTAGCGGTTCCATGACTCTTACCGGTGGAAAAGGTCGCTTCTCGCTGATGAATACAATGTTTTATTGATCTGAAATTCATTTTGAATTCCATTACACAGCCTGGTTTTTCCGGGCTGTTTTTTTTCAGAAAACCGATTTCTTTTGCTCAACAGCAGCTTCAATGCCGTCGTTCAATGCCGGAAAAAAATCAATTCCGCTTTGTTCTTCTACTTTGTCGATGGACGTTGCAAACGACAGCGGGTCTTTTAATCCGTTCAGATTCGGAATAATAAAAGCAGCAGCACTATACAACGTGTCTTTTTTTCCAAGCAATACTTTATAGCAGGCATCGGGAATGGCCACTTTATTTTCGCCGATAAAAGAATAGGTGGTATCGTAAAACAAAGGCCCGGTGCAGATAAAGAGTGTGTCGAAATCGAGTCCCCATGTGCGGACTTTTTGTTCAAGCGAATTCCAGATGCCACGATTGAAGCCCGGAAACTGCGGACACATATTACTCATGAAAAAACTTTCGCTCATGGCAACCGAGTCAAAACCCATATCACCAGCGGGACACAGATGTCCGCGATCGTATCCGCTTCCTTTGTAATCCTGTGGCGTAGCGGATTTTGTTTTGACCATTGTGTCTTCCCTGAAATTATCGGAGCGGCTTGCCACCTTGTTTTTCAGGCGTTCCGGTGTAATGAAATAGGAAACCCAGCCGGCCTGTTCGGTTGTTTCATTATAACAAAGCGAATAATATGTGTGTCTGATCAATGAGGCTGAATCGCAGATTGGATCCATTTGTGCGAAGCCGCAACGGACGCCTGCGAAAAGAAAAAAAACAAAAAGAGTCCTGATCATTTGAAATCAATAAGTGACATCAGCATGGCATGAATCTGAGCCGGCGATGGGACTGAACCGTTGTCGGGCACAGCGAGTTCAGTTAATTTAAAAACCGGATTGGCCAACATAAATTGATACATAGCGTACACTTCTTTCTGAAACGAATCATCGGCTTCGTGAATGTCGGCTTTGCCATCGAGATAGGCGCGATCGTCGCCCGAGCGCTGGTTCTGCACATTCTGCTGACAGAACGAAAACGGCATATGTACAAAAATGGTTTTGTCCGGAACAGGTAAATTAAATACGTCGAATTCGGTATGCAGAATCCATTCGGCGAGTTGTTTTTTTTCGGCGGAAGACGAAATTTTAGCTCCCTGAAAAGCAATATTCGACAACACATAGCGATCGGCAATGACCCATGTACCTTTATCGAGCAAAGACTGAATGCGGGCTGCATCGTTCCGGCGGTCGCCGGCAAACAACAGGGCCACAAACCACGGATCGACTTCGTTTAATGAACCCAGTTCGCCTTTGAGAAACCGCTTCAGCATTGGGCCGTAGAAGGGGCTGCTGTCGTCGGTTCTGGGGAAATGAATAAATTCAACGTTGATTCCTTTGGCCTGAACGGCTTCGGTGAGCAATTGAGTCTGAGTCGATTTGCCGCTTCCATCCAAACCTTCGAGTACAATAAATTTTCCTTTTTCCATCCCGGATAATGCTTTACATTTGCGAAGATATTAAACTTATGGATTCCGTGCTGAAAAAACATACCATGAATATCCGCGGTCGCCTGGTGGAAATGAATTTCCCGGCGGTAATGGGCATCATCAATATCACACCCGATTCGTATTATTCCGAAAGCCGGACCGAAGATGTGAAGCGAGCATTTGAACGTACACAGCAACTTCTTGACGAAGGCGCGGCCATGATTGATGTTGGCGCCGTGAGTACCCGTCCGGGTTCGGAATATCCGGGTGTAGAAGTTGAGAAAACCCGCTTGCTGAGCGTGTTTCCGACTTTGCGAAAAGAATTTCCTGATGCCATTTTTTCCATCGACACTTCAAATGCCTCGGTAGCACAGCGTTTGCTGGATGAGGGTGCCGATATCATCAACGATATTTCTGCCGGAGAACATGATGCAGACATGTTTTCGGTGATTGCCCGAAACAAATGTCCGTATATTATGATGCATATGCGGGGCTGGCCAAAGGATATGCAGACGCACACAAGCTATCATGATGTGGCAACAGATATCAACAGCTATTTTGTTGAAAAGCTTGAAATCCTGCGCCAGCAAGGCGTTTCGGACATATGGATAGATCCGGGATTTGGATTTTCGAAGACAGTGGAGCAAAATTTTCAGTTACTGAAAAAACTCGATACATTTACTTTTCATCAAGTGCCGGTGTTGGTGGGCATCAGCCGCAAGTCGATGATTTATAAAGCGCTTGACAGCTCGCCCGAAGAGGTGCTGGCAGGGACCACAGCATTGCATACCATTGCATTGCTCAAAGGCGCATCAGTCCTGCGGGTACACGATGTTGCCGAAGCAGTGCAATGTATTCGGGTGGTGGAAAAGCTGTCGGTTTAAATGCGATCAAGAATCAGTTTGATCAGTTTTTTCATCGGTGGTTGATAATCCTTGATGAACGTTTTCGAAGCGCGGTTGGCAATGACGACACACACGGTACAGGCATTGTGGCCCAGTAATTTTGCGAGTCCGTACAGCGCCGATGTTTCCATTTCGAAATTGGTCACTTTAAGACCATCATATTCAAAGGCAGCCACTTTATCGTTGAATTCCTTGTAATGCAGTCCCAGTCTGACTTCTCGGCCCTGAGGTCCATAGAAGCCGCCGAAAGTCATGGTCATGCCGGTCGGATGGCCGATTGAAAGTCGTTGCAATAATTCCTGATTGGCTTCTACGGCATAAGGTGCAGCCCAGGTTCCGGGCCAGCCGATCTGATTGGCGAGTGCGGTTTCGATTTGCGGGCAGCGAACTTTAATGCTGTCGCCATAAAAATGCAGGAGTCCGTCGGTTCCGATTCCATGCGAAGAAAATAAAAATGATCCAACCGGAATTGCTTTCTGAATGCCGCCGGAAGTGCCAATGCGAACCAGATTCAGCGTTTTATGTGTTTTTTTCGGGATACGTTTTTCAAGGTCAACATTCACGAGTGCGTCGAGTTCGTTGAGGACGATATCGATGTTGTCGGGGCCCATGCCGGTACTGATGACGCTGATGTTTTTCCCTTTATAAACGCCGGTGTGGGTGCAGATTTCGCGATTTTGTTTTCGTTTGGTCACTTTGTCAAACATCGATGAAATAAGTTCAACACGACCGGGGTCTCCTACCAGAATGACGTTTTCAGCCAGGTCGGACGGTTTCAGATTCAGATGGTACACACTGCCGTCTTTTCGGAGTATCAATTCGGATTCAGCTATTTTCTTCATAATTTTTTGTACTTTAGCAAATCATCAGTTTACAAAGATAAGAAAATGGAAAGTAAGTACGACAATATTCTGGTACCGATTGATTTTGGGCGTCGCACCGACATACAAATTCAACAGGCCTATTATCTGGCCCGGCTGATGAATTCATCCATCACGCTGGTGCACGTGCTGAATCAACGCAGCTCTATTTCGTATCAGGACCAGCAGTCAACAGTTTCGTATCATGGAGCGGATGAAACAGTGCAGATAAAAATCAGAAGACTGGCCAATCACTTTGCCGATAAATACAATCATGAAGTTAATTTCGAGATTCTGGAGGGCAATGTGTACGAGCAGATAGTTGCATTTGCATCTAAAACGCATGCGCGATTGATTGTGATGGGGAAGTCGGGCAAAACAAGTCCATTGCAGAATTCCATCGGAAAATATACCGCGCAGGTTGTGCGCATGGCCGATTGTCCGGTACTAACCATCAACAGTATTGTAAAATCATCTTTTGATAAAATCCTGTTGCCACTCGATTTGTCGAAGCAGATTAAAAATAAAATTGCAGTAGCCATTCTTTTCAGTCGCTATTATGGATCGACCATCAAGCTGCTGTGTGTAATCACACGCGATAATTTCAGTCAGGAGAAAGAGTTTGCAGACAAGATGTTCAAGACCCGTGAATTTTTATCGGAAAACAATGTAGCATGCACCACCGAAATGATTTATAATTTTTCGGGCAATACAACCATTGCCGACCGCATTATACAATATGCCAGCGATACCGAATCGGATATCATTATGATTATGACGCAGCAGGAGCAGAACTGGCGTCACACCTTTGTCGGATCAACGGCCTCGAATGTGATTAAGAACAGTCAGATTCCGGTTATCAGTATTACGCCGAACGACGATGCGGTACACAATATCTGAGCTGTTTCAATAAAAAAATTTTACCTTTGCAATTCAAACGATCAGTAACATGAGTAAACAACAGACTGTAAAAACGGAACCGACCTCAAAAAGCAATCAGACCTTTGTTTTTGAGCGCATGAATTATATTCTTATGCTGGTTGGCCTTGGCATTATCGGACTCGGATATATTCTGATGATTGGTGGTGGTTCTGACGATCCGAATGTATTCAGCGAAGAATTGTTTAGTTTTCGCCGTATCACATTAAGTCCCATTCTGATTCTGCTGGGTTTTGTTGTTGAAATCTTCGCCATTATGTACAGGCCGAAGAACAAAAAGGATGCGGCTGAATAATGAGTTGGTTCGATGCGATTATTATCGCTATTGTTGAAGGATTGACAGAGTTTCTTCCGGTTTCATCCACCGGGCACATGATTATTACTGAAGCGCTGTTGGGTCATACACCCGACGAATTTTCAAAATCTTTTATTGTCAACATACAGTTCGGTGCCATACTGGCTGTTGTGGTCATGTATTTCAAACGCTTTTTTCAGTCTTTCGGTTTTTACGTAAAGCTGGCTGTGGCCTGTCTTCCGCTGATCATAGCGTTTTTGCTTGAATCTTTTATAGATCAGATGCTCGAAAGTGTTTTGATTGTTGCGATAGCATTATTGGTGGGCGGAATCATTCTTGTTTTTGTCGATCGTTGGTTTAAAAATCAAAGCACGGTTGATAAAATCATGTCGCCGAAAAACGCTTTTGTGATAGGATTGTTTCAGATTATTGCCGTCATTCCCGGTGTAAGCCGCTCTGCTGCTACCATTATCGGTGGAATGACGCAAGGCCTCAGCCGTAAACAGGCAGCTGAATTCAGTTTTTTTATTGCGGTTCCCACCATGCTGGCGGCATCGGCGTATAAGCTGTATAAAAACCACGATATTCTGGGAAGTACAGAAAACCTTGAGTTGCTTGCTGTAGGAAATCTGGTGGCATTTGTTGTTGCCATGCTGGCCATCAAAGGTTTTATTGCCTTTCTGAATCGTTTCGGATTCAAGGTCTTTGGCTATTACCGCATCGTGGTGGGCAGCATTATCATCGCATTATTGCTGGCCGGTTATTCCCTAAACATTGCATAATTCATGTTCGATTTTTCTGAAGGCGAAATACTGCTGTTTGACAAACCCTATACATGGACATCGTTTGATGTTGTAAACCTGATAAAAAATTGTCTGAAGAGATCGTTGCCGGCTCCTGTCAAAGTGGGTCATGCAGGCACACTCGATCCGTTGGCTACAGGTTTACTCATTGTGCTTACAGGGCGCAAGACCAAAGAAATGGAGCTCATTCAGGCGCAGGAAAAAGAATATACCGGCACATTTACCCTGGGTGCAACAACTCCTTCGTACGATCGCGAAAAAGAGGTTGATCAGACATTCCCGATGGATCATATCAGTGAGAAAATGATTCATGAAGCTGCAGCTTCGTTTGTAGGTGAAATTATGCAGCTGCCGCCCGAACACAGTGCTGTGAAAGTTGATGGTAAGCGGGCTTACGAATATGCACGCAAAGGAAAGGCGGTTGATATTAAAATGCGGCCGATCACCATAAAATCATTTGAAATTACAAGAATAGCATTGCCTGAAGTTGATTTCAGAATTTCGTGCAGCAAAGGAACCTATATACGGTCGATTGCCCGCGATTTTGGCGAAGCCCTGAATTCGGGCGCATATCTGAGTTCGCTTTGCCGTACGCGCATCGGAGAGTTCAGTCTCACCGACGCCATGCATCCGAAAGAATTTACTTTGCTGATTGAGAAGATGAAAGAAGACGGGATGCTGTAGGGCGCAAAGCGCAACGCATAATGCACAACGCATAACGCATAGGGCATGCGGCATGCGGTACGACTAAGTTTCGCTCTCGCTCTGTCCGCCGCGGCGGATTGGCGGGGCTAAAATGTCGGGAAGGCACAAAGTTCAAGGCATAATGCGCAACGCTCCCGACGATTCCAGGTCAGTAATGCTATAACTTAACCTCATCTAACTGACGCTAAAATGTCGGGAAGGCACAATGCATGTGGCTTTGACCTCGAACTGATTCCAGAATTAAAGACATAAAAAAAAGCCGGCGAAAACCGGCTTTTTTTGAAACAGAAAATATTTAGTTTCTCATGATGGTCACTGTTCCATGGTGTTCTTCAAATTCTTCGTTGCCATAATTGACTTTCAGAATCACGTAGTAAGTTCCGTCGGCATAATCTTCGCCGTTCCAGTCGTTCTGATAATTGGCGTTTTCATATATTTTCTTACCCCAACGGTTGTAGATCATCAGAATACTGTTTGGATAGTATTCGAGGTTGGTGACTTTGAAAACGTCGTTGAGTCCATCGGTTGGGGTTGGCGTTATTACGTTAGGAATGGTCAGGTCGCAGGCAATAACATTTACAGTAACTGTATCAGATACATTATCGCACCCATAAACGGTCACCATGTAGGTCATTGGCCCAACGGGCAGGTTCTGGGCAGTCAGATAAGGCGATGCGCTTCCGGTAGACCACAGGTAGGTGTATTGTGGTGTTGGCTGGCTTACATCGAAGTCATGATACTCGTGCTTGCACATATCGAAATCAGGTCCGAGATTCACTACAGGAGTTGGAATCACATTGACATTGATGGAATCGACATCGCTGCATTCGTTATAAGCGCCGTACGAAACGGAAACCCAGTAAGTACCGGTGGTTGTGATATTGGTGGTTTGCGTATTCGCTCCATTTGACCACAGATAATTAAATCCCGGATTTTGTGCATCGAGTGTTATGGCCGCAGTTTCGCACAAATCGGGACCCAGGTCAACACTGGCCCATGGAATCGTTACAACATCTATAGTATCGGATCCATAACAAGAGACATTTCCATTTGTATTTGTAACAGTGACCGCATACGTTCCGGACATGTCAACAGTGGTTGTTTGAGTATTGGCACCGGTAGACCAGAAATACAGGTCACCTGCACCGGCATTGAGGGTAATTACAGCACCTTCGCATGCGATGGTGTCGGAACCAAGGTCCGGTGCCGGATTGGCAAGCACTTCAACCACCAGGGTTGTATCATATGAGCAGCCGAAAGCGTCCCACACGGTGGCGGTGTAGGTGTAAAGTCCGTCAGTTGG
>Ga0209639_1001921_pt1 | contig 18195 bp, 14 predicted proteins | sample EPASupsiteHSE605_FD_187268 | JGI IMG/M metagenome (GOLD analysis project Ga0209639, IMG submission 187268) | Bioremediated contaminated groundwater from EPA Superfund site, New Mexico - Sample HSE6-05 (SPAdes) (version 2) | ecosystem: Environmental > Aquatic > Deep subsurface > Groundwater >...
AACAGTTGTTCCTACAGAAGAAAAAATTGCTGGAACGTACAACTCTTGCAGAAAACATTGCCGGAGATACCACAGTCGGCCATGCCACTGCATTTGTGAACCTATGGGAGAGTCTTTGCGGATATACTCCGGATAACTCTCTTGATTTTTCCAGGACACTAGCTCTTGAACTGGAGCGGATAGCTATTCACACCGGCGATATGGCGGCAATTTGCGGAGATATTGCCTATCAGTTGGGGAACTCTGTATACGGCAGGCTCCGTACACCAATAGTCAACTTCCTGCAGGAGTGGGGAGGAAACCGTCTTGCTAAAGGACTAATAAGAGCAGGGAAAATCAACTATCCATTCACGAAAGAACTTGCAGCAAGATTGTCCGAAGTTTTACAACAGTTTGAACCCGATTTCGATGAGATATCAGAAAAGCTCTTTAAGCTACCAAGCGCCCTCTCCCGAATGGAGAAAACAGGAATCGTAAGTTATGATGAGGTGGTTGAGATAGGAACAGTGGGCATGTCTGCGAGAATGAGCGGTCTTAACAGGGATATACGTACCTCACACCCTTTTTGCCTGTATGTGTCTGTAATTGAACATAATCCGATCCTTAAGCGACATGGCGACGTATACTCCAGGGTTCAGATAAGGAAGGAGGAGATAAAGCAATCAATTACATATCTTAAGAAGCTTATCTCAGATGTTCCGGAGTTCAAAAAGCCGGAGAACGTTTTGTTAACTCCGGCCGGCGGAAAGTTTGTTCTCTCTCTTGTAGAAGGATGGCGTGGAGAGATCTGCCACTGTGCTATAACGGACAGCTCTGGCGATCTGATACTATACAAAATAAAGGACCCCTCGCATCACAACTGGATGGCACTTGCTCAGGCAGTGAGAAACAACGAGATATCAGATTTCCCGGTATGTAACAAGAGCTTTAATTTGTCGTACTGCGGGAATGATTTGTAATAATCCATATTAATTTTTTTGCTATTTTTGCCCAAAGTTGATAATAACAGGCTGATGCAAATAAGTAAATCTGACGAAGAAACCTTTACTGCTCTATTTTATTTATATAAAGACAAATTATATGGTTTCTTTAAAGCCCTGACTCATTCCCATGCCGATGCAACCAATATGGTTCAGGAAGTTTTTATAAAGATATGGAGAAACAGGGAAAAATTAGGCTCGGTTGATAATATTAATGCATATATTTTCCGTGCTGCTCAGAATCTTGCTATCGACCAAATACGAAAAAGGAGTAATGAGATTATCTCCTTTAATGAAGAATATACAGGAAACGAAGCCGAATCAACTCTTGATTCCCCATTCGATCAATTGATAAATAAGGAGCTTAGCAGTTCGTTAAAAGAAGCGATAGAAAAACTTCCTCCCCAGCAGAAGAAAATCTTTGTCTCCCATTGTATCGAAGGCTTACCTCACAATGAAATCGCCAGCAATATGAATCTTTCCCTATCTACTGTTCAGAATCATATGCGAGCCGCACTTTCTAATATTCGTGAATATTTGTCAGATAAGTATCCGGTTATCTTTCTGCTATGGTTATTATCCAATATTGATTGACACGCATTCCCTGCTTTTTTTTTAAAATATTTTTTTGTACCTACTAGGTGCAAGAATAATTTCATTCGTCTTAACTATTGAATGCAGTCATCCATTGACTAAATTAAAATGTTATGAATACAACCGTTACATTAAAGTCACTTCTTAACCGCTATCTGAGAGGAGAGTGCAGCAATGCAGATCTGCAACAACTGGCAGAAAAGGTTAATAATTCCAATGATAAAGATTTAAGGAACCAGCTTGAAACAGTTTGGTTTGAATATAACACAACAGAATCACTATCAGAAGAAGATACACAAAAAATTCTGACTGCTATTTTGTCGTCAAAAGATAATGACGGAAGGGCAAACATCTGGACAGTACGTCGCAAATGGTTTCTGCGCACTGGCATTGCGGCAGCCTGCATAGTCATATTAGCTGGAATAGGTGCTTTTTTAAATCAGACTTTCGACCAAGAGTCGATTGTTATCACAGCCAAGCCTGTTAATCTGTCCGAAAATGTCTCATACGTACGTAATGTTCTACTACAGGACAGTTCGATTGTAATTCTTCAGGCAAACAGTACAATTGAAATATTATCTGATTTTAAAGGTAGCACTCGTGAGATCAGGCTGGTTGGAGAGGCCTTTTTCGATATTAAACGGGATACGAAGCGCCCGTTTATAATCTATAGCAGTGAACTGAAGACGACAGTACTCGGAACAGCTTTCAATATAAAGGCCTGGCCCAATCAGAACCAGATACAGGTAACTGTGACCAGAGGAAAGGTTCGTGTAGAGAATACCGAGACAAAGAAGATACTTGCAGACTTGTCCCGTAGCGAAAAAATAGAATACTCAAAAACTAAAATCCCGGAAATAAAACATATAGATACATTCGCAGTAAAGAAAACAGTCGACTGGATCAAACAGGATATGGAGTTTAATGAGATGAACCTTAAAGAAATATCCGTAATTCTGAGTAAACGTTACAATGTTGATATTGAAATTCACGGGTCCAAACTAGCAGAGACTCTTGTTGTAGCGTCTTTCATTGGCACTGAGCCTCTTGAAGAGATATTAAAGGTCTTATGCTCAATTAATTCTTCGACATATACAATGGGTAACGGCAAGGTAAATATCTATCAATCTAAAAAATAAAAAAAGATGAAAATGAACACTTCTTAAAAAATATGTAGGCGAGTTCGAACTGAACTGCAACAAAAAGGCCTTTCTTTTACTGGAAGTTTGGAAAGGCCTGGTTACAATCTTAATTACATCAGTTTAAAAATAAATATTATAACCTAAACAAAGGTATGAAAAAGAGGCGAAATTTTATTTTTTATTTTCTGATATTTTTAATGGTTCTGCAAGGAATTAATGTTAAACTTTGCGCACAATCATTACAACAGAAAATAACGGTTGAGATGAAAAATCAACCATTGAAATACGGACTGGACCAAATAGGTAAGTTATCTGGATTCAGGATGAATTATTCGATTCCGGCAGTATCGGCCTATCAGAATATAAATCTGAGCAAAGAGTTGCGTACGGTGGCAGCTACACTCAATTTGCTTTTGACTAATACTAACCTTACGTATAATGTCGACAACGATAAAATAATAATAGTATCTAAACCGGAGTCCCGCAGTCAACTAAACGGGATGGTGGCAAGTGTTCTGCAGAATAATCAAGCATACGGAGTTGTTACGGATTTAGAAAATAATCCCCTTGCGGGAGTTAGTGTTCGTTTAAAAGATACCGAGATTGGTGCTTTTACGGATGTTGATGGTAAGTTCACCTTTAGTTTGCCTGCGGAAAAAACAAATTTTGTACTGGTATTCACGTTCATCGGAATGAAAACCCAGGAGGTATTGTGGTCAGACAAAATTCAGAACATCGTCATGGAGGAGAATATTAACTTTCTTGAAGATGTGATAGTTACAGGTATTTTCAAAAAGAAGAAGAGCAGCTATACCGGAGCGGTAAAGGTTATCTCAGACGAAGATCTGGATATGTTCAGGGGACGGAATATATTTACCACAATTAAAAATATTGACCCTTCTTTCAATATTATTGAAAACAACAACTGGGGAGCGGACCCAAACCGGTTACCTGAAATTCAGATACGCGGTGCAGGAAATCTCCCAGCGCTCAATCAGTTGCAAGAACAGACATCAAGTGGGTTAAATACTCCGCTGATTATCCTGAACGGGTTTGAGACCACCCTTCAGCGTATGATGGATTTGAATGATCAGGAGATCTCGTCAATTTCCATTCTTAAGGACGGTGCTGCTACTTCTCTGTACGGTTCACGTGGTGCAAATGGTATTATCGTTATTACCACAAAGGAGCCGGAGGTAGGAAAACTGAGAATGTCTGTCAGAAGCGAAATCAACGTTAGCCTACCGGATTTAACCAGCTACGATTTGCTTAATTCAAGAGATAAGCTGGAACTAGAACGTCTGTCGGGCTACTATGAAAGCACGACAAAGGATGCAGCGGCAAATATTCTCCTTCAGCAATACTATAATAAAGTTCTGGCCGAAGTGGCTAAAGGAGTTAATACCGACTGGCTTGCAAAACCACTTCGTACAGGTTTAGATCAGACTCACAACCTCAAACTCGAAGGTGGCGATCGTATATTCCAATATGCGTTAACTGCCCAGTATAAAGATGTACAGGGTGTCATGAAAGGGTCTGGCCGGAGTACATTCAATGGTGGTATAGACCTTGCCTACCGTCATAAAAAATTATTGTTCCGTAACTATCTGTCAGTCGGAAATACGACTACCGCAGAATCGCCTTTTGGCTCGTTTTCAAAATATGCGGAATTGAATCCATACTGGAAACCGTATGACGAAAACGGTAAGTTAATGCGCTTTTTCTCACCATACGAACAGAATTTCTTGATGCAGACAGGTGATGTGCGTTTTAACGGCCCTTACCCAAACCCTATGTATGATGCGACGTTGAATACTTACAATACGACCGAGACTACTTCTATTATCAATAATTTCTCAATTGAATGGAAGCCTCTTGAAGAGCTTTTCTTCAGGGGTTCTGCAGCAATTACGAACGATATAACAAACAGCGACAATTTTAAACCAGCCAAACACTCTGATTTTGCCGGCTATTCGGACGCCGACCTGTTCCGTAAGGGAAGTTATGCCTATTCCAGCGGTAAGACATTCAACTATGCAATAAGCTTATCTGCAAATTATTCGAAGCTTATTGCAGAGAAACACTCGCTGTTTGCGGGAGTAAATTTTGATGTTACCCAGAATAAAGGTTATTCATACAATATTTTGGCGGAAGGTTTTCCTGACGAATCGATTGATTTCCTAGGTATGGCATTTCAATACCAGAACAATTCAGGCCCCACAGGATCGGAATCAACAATACGCAGAATCGGAGTGCTGGGGAATGCAAACTATGTTTACGATAATCGTTTCCTTGTAGATATCTCCTATCGTATAGACGGAGCCTCTCTTTACGGTGCTAATAACCGGTTTGCGCCGTTCTGGTCGGCAGGAACAGGATGGAACCTTCATAACGAGCCATTTATCAAAAACAATTTGAAATTTGTAGATAGGCTAAAGGTAAGGATATCCTATGGAACAACTGGTTCTCAGAACTTCAATGCATACCAGTCCAGGGCTACTTACCGTTATTATATGAACGACCGTTACAATATGTGGATGGGCGCATATCAAATAGCTTTGGGAAATGAAGATCTGGAGTGGCAAAAAAGAAATAAATTAAACGTAGGTGTCGAGGTAGGGATTTTTGACAGCCGTTTTGTTCTAGAAGCGGATATATATAAAGAGAAGACATCTAATCTCTTGTCGAATCTTGAATTGCCATATTCAAACGGATTTTCTGAGTTTACAGAAAATATCGGCAAACTGGAAAACAGTGGATTTGAATTATCAGGAACATACTGGATTTTGCGTAATACCAAACGCCGTTTGACATGGTCGTTATCTGGAAGCATTTCCCACGACAGGGATAGGATCGTAGAACTATCGGAAGCTTTAAGAACTGCCAACGAGCGACTGGCTTTGCAAGGCGGATCAAGCCCTAACAGAATTTTTAGAGAGGGTGATTCTCAAAGCACTATATATGTGGTCCAATCACTGGGCATAGATCCAAGTACAGGTCGCGAACTCTTCCTTACAAAAGATGGAGAGGTTACATATACATGGAATGCAGCCGACAGGGTAGCAGTGGGAAACCTTCTGCCGAAACTCAGGGGTAATTTCAGCACGATGTTCCGTTATAAGGATTTCTCTCTGAATCTCTCTTTCGGTTACCGTTCAGGTGGACAGATCTACAATTCCACATTGAGAGACAAGGTTGAGGTAAACAACAAACTCCTCAATGTAGATGCAAGGGTGTTTACCGAACGTTGGAAACAGCCTGGTGACAAAGCATTCTTCAAAGGGATAAACGAATATTCAATGGCCGTTGCTACCTCAAGGTTTGTACAAGACGAAAACACTTTTACCTGTCAGAATGCTAGTCTGAGGTATGACGCCAAAGCAAAAAAATGGCTTGATGCGATCGGTGCACAATATTTGGCTATTACGGCAAGTACGGGAGAATTATTCTACCTCTCGACAGTAAAACGTGAACGCGGAACAGGGTATCCATATACCCGCCAGTTTCTGCTGTCATTATCGTTAATGTTCTAAAACAATCAGTAACATATGAAAAAGATTATATTTGCGATAACATTGCTGCTAAGCAGCTTACTATATACGGGATGTTCCGATTGGCTCGATGTAAGACCCCAATCAGAAATACCCAAAGACAATTTGTTTGAAACAGAAAACGGTTTTCGAAGTGCTCTTACTGGTGCATATATCCGTCTGAAAGGAGGCTCGTTATACGGCAGCGCCTTAATGTGGGGTGATATAGAGTATATGGCCTGCAACTGGTATAACACATCATCGTCAAATACAACAATTACCCAGCTTCAGAATTGTGATTATACCAATGCCGGAGTAATCAGCAAAATAGACGCTATCTATGAAAATCTCTACAAGGTCATTGCCGATGTAAACAGTATCCTTGAAGTTATAGATAGCAAAAAAAGTGTCTTCTCTCAAGGCGGATATGAAATGATAAAGGGTGAGGCACTAACGATTCGTGCATTCGCCCATTTTGATGTACTACGTCTTTTTGGACCCGTTCCAAACAATGTCGGAGAATCTGTTCTGTTTCCGTATGTAACCGAAGTCACTAAGGATATCCATAATGCGATGACATATCAGGAATATAGCCAGGCAATTATCAATGACCTTGATATGGCATCCACATTACTAAAAACAGTAGATCCTATCATGACCTATTCTATTGCCGATCTTAAAGACCTGACTGGCGGGGATTTTATTTCCGATGATAACTATATCGGCTACCGTAATATACGCATGAACTATTATGCTTCCGTTGCTTTGAAAGCTAGGGTTTGTCTATGGCTAAGTGCTTCGGATGCAGGCAATAAGGTCAAGGCTGCCCAATGTGCACAGGAGGTAATAGATGCAAAGGACCACACAGGAACACCTACGTTCCGCCTTGGAGTGGAAGCCGACCGAGTGGCAGGTGATTATACATTTTCAGCTGAGCATATTATGACGCTCAGCGTTTACAATCTCAATACAACAGCACAGAACCTGTTTGGTGAAACAGGCCCCTATGTCCGCTATGACTTCAATGTAACCGACGGATTCTATTATCTCAACAACCTATTCCCGGTAGCCGAACGTGTTTCGGATATCCGTTGGATAAACATGTGGAGTTACAGAACCGCAAGTGGGCAGACACAATATGTTATGTATAAAAAATTTATACAAAATGTTGATGAGTACAAGCGAATACTGCAGGTTCCGATCCTGAGACTCAGCGAAATGTATCTGGTCCTTGCTGAGTGTGCGGAGACAAAAACTGATGCAGAGACGGTATACAAAGCCTTTTGCGATAAAAAAGGGATTCCTTTTACAGGCTTTTCGTCTGCCGACTGGGTTACAGACAGGCGTAACAAGATTTTAAGAGAGTATGTTCGCGAATTCTATGCCGAAGGACAAACTTTCTTTACTTACAAACGGCTCAATGTGACATCATTGCCTACAATGTGGACTCCTGGGGTGAGCTTTTCTGGTTCAGCAGCAAAATATGTTGCTCCCAAACCATTGCGTGAAATTGAGTATCATAATAAATAATGTACGACTATGAAAAAAATTATTTATCTCATTATAACTATATCACTTTTTATAGCCGGATGTACGGAAACCGATTATCTGGCATATACCGATATAAACCGTGTCCAGATGAACGACACTACAACACAGAGCTTTACATTTGTTTATGAAAATGTGTCGGTAACCAAGGATACTGTATGGATCCGGGTGAATACCATCGGCAATGTGTCGGATGTTGACAGGGAAGTTAAATTGCTTCAGGTTCCGGAATACATTTATACTTATGTGAGGGATCCTCAGACAGGACAGATTACAGATACGGTCAAAACAGAGAGACCGAATAAAGCTGTATCCGGAGTTCACTATGTAGATCTCACCGATGCTGGTTTGAAGAAATTCTATGTAGTAAAAGCTAATGCAGTGACAGCTTTACTTCCTGTAGTACTGCTTCGCGATGCCAGTCTTAAAAGCACAGGCTACAGGATGCGTTTGCAAATTGCCGAAACAAAGGATTTTGGACTTGGAGAGTTAAAGGCACGAGCCAAAACGATTATTTTTTCCGACATGCTAGAAAGGTTCTATTCTTGGAGACTCGACAATTATACAGCTTCTGCATACAGTTCATTTGGGAAATACAGCGTTGTTAAGCACCAGTTTATGATAGATGTAAGTGGTGAGGTTATAGACGAAACATGGTATCAGACTATTCTTGCCATACAGGCCACTGCCCATTATCGTAATTTATTTAAGACAGCATTGAATGCATTCAATGCCAATCTTGCGAATCAGGCTGCAGGGAAGGCTCCGCTCAGGGAAACAAGCGATCCTGCCAGTCCGTTAGTGACTTTCCCGTAATTGAATATCACAATCTTAAGAATAATCAGGTATGAAAAAAATAAATAATATTTTAATCGTCTGTTTGTTAGCATTTGTTGCCACATCTTGCTTTAAAGACAATAGCAGTGAGGGACTGAATAGGCTGGTTCCGGTTGAGGTAAATGGCTTTGGAACAAAATATGACGTATACACACACCGCGATGTGCTCAATATCTCACCGACGGTTATAAATGAAAGCCAGTTTGATTTTTTCTGGCTCGCATACAATAAAAACTTTAATGTTAACGCTGGGGTTGTTCCAAAAGCAGATACGCTCTCCAAAACCAAAGACCTCTCATACGAGGTAATGCTGAATCCGGGACAATATATATTGGTTTTCAATGTTCAAAACAAAGAAACGAAGGTAACAACCAAAATCACGTCCGATCTGAATGTCTCCACACTTAATATGAAGGGATGGTATTTCCTGAAAACAGAAGGAGGTAAAACGGATTTTGATTTTATTCACAATGAAGGACGGATTGACAAGTGGATAGAAAAATACAATGGGGCAAGCATCGAAGGAAATGCTGTTAAAGCGTTATATGTTTCCCAGATGAAACCTACGCCTACTTCTTCCGATTTGTATAATACTCTCTTTGTAATATCAGACAAGGACGCCAGGTTCTACAGGATAGACAACGGCAAGGAGGCAATGAATTTTGAAAATATGTTTTTCTCCGCACCTGCCGTTAGAAAACCTCAGAACATCATTCAGCCTATGTCGGCTCAGAATGTAGTGCTTATAAATGACGGGCAAATGTATGGCATGGTAAAGGGCGGGAGATTCTCTGCCCCTCCTGTATCGGTTCCTGCTTACAAGGTCTCTCCGGTTGCTTGTGTTGCTGCATTGCTCCTTGGTTTTGACGAACTTACAAAATCGTTTATTATTTCGGACGGAGGTAATTCATGGGTGTCTGTTCCATCTACTTCATCTGCAATGAAGAATATGAATGCCGATATCGTATGGATGGCTGGGTATGCAGGATCCAGAAGTGCAGGTATGGCTCTGATAAGGAAAGCCGACAGATCGGGGAACCTGCTTAAACTCAACATGAATTACGGGCAGATGTCCTCAGGATCTTCGCCATATATGTACGATCCGCTGAACCCTCATGTTGTTTCTGCATCGCACGGACTTATGAGCTCAGATGTTATTGCCGGTAATTACGACAACGATTATGTTTATTATGCAAAGGGCAACAATGTCTATATGACAGATATAGCAACAATGCCTGAAAAATTGCAGATAACCCTTCCGGAGGGAGAAGCAATTACTTGCATGCAGCATGTGAAATATCCTGATCCTCCTAACACAACCCTGAATGTTTTCGTGGTGGCTTCCGTTACTGGAGACAGTTATAAAGTGCGTTACTACAATATCAGCTCAACAGGTGTACTGACACCTTCGGCAACCACAAAAGATGTTATTGGTAAAGGTCGCATTGTATCTGTAATCTATATGGAGCAGGGGATAGGGAGTAGAATATATTAACAGAATAATACCAATTTTAAATGAAGAAATTATCTTTTCTGCTCGTATTTACATTGTTTGTTACAGGCCAAGTATTTGCAACGGTAACAGATACTATGCAAACAGCAAGGCAAAAGACGCAATATAAAGAGATCCTCCGGGAGAGCGACCGCAAGCTAGCCGAACGGAATCAAGCTTGGTTAGATGCCCAGAAGAAGAAGGTGAAGTATGATACGATAGGGTTGGCTCAATACAGGTACGAATACAAGTTACTTAACCAGGAAAGAAAGGAGGTCATAATAGAGTTTATAAAAGCTCATCCTGGCTATATTGTTAGTATTGCTGCACTTAGCGATGTTGTAGGGTATCTGCCCGACGACATTCGTAGATACGATTTGTTACTCAAATCTCTAAGCAAAGAGGTGCGTATGAGCGATGATGGTGTAAAGCTGAGGGGTGTCATTGATAACTTCCTGAAAGTGGCTATAGGTGAAAAGGCTCCCGATTTCATCATTAACGATACGGTAGGTAAGCCTGTTAAACTTAGTAATTTTCGGGAAAAATACGTTTTAGTTGATTTCTGGGCCAGCTGGTGTGGTCCCTGCAGGGAAGAGAACCCGGCTGTTGTGAAAGCTTACCAAAGGTTCAAGGACAAGAAATTCGATATTTTGTCGATCTCTCTTGACCAGCCTGGAAAACATGATGCATGGATACGTGCGATACATGAAGATAAACTTACATGGACCAACGTCTCAGATTTGAAATATTGGAATTGTGAGGCGGCAAAATTGTACTGCGTCCGGTCCATACCGCAAAACTTTCTCATAGATCCTGATGGAGTGATAATCGCGGCAAATTTACGTGGAACAATGCTGGAGGAAACGCTTGAAAAGCTACTTGGTAAATAAAGATAATTTTTTCATTTTAAATAATACTATTATTATATGAGATATATACTCATCATTTTCATTTTTGGGTTAAGCCTGTCGCTATCTGCACAGCAAACGGAAAATAACCAGCAGAAACCTGCCGGAGCCGATACAGTTAAACGGGATAAACAGGTAAAAACCAATCAAATCAAGTCGTATAAGGAAATAATCACAGACAAGGCTATTACAAGGAAAGGAATGATAGTCGTCCACAGGATAGATGACCGCTATTTTTTTGAGATACCGGATACCCTTCTGGGACGGGATATACTTGCTGTTAATCGGATCTCTAAATCGGCAGCCGGTTTGCGGCCACAGGTCCAGGTATATTCCGGCGACCAGATAGGGGAGAATGTGCTGACATTTGAGAAAGGACCTTCGAACAGAATTTTTATAAAAAGGATGACTTTCCTTGAGAAATCGGGTGACAGTACTGAGAACGGGATGTACCGTTCGCTTGTACGTTCAAACCTCCAGCCTATTGCAGCCTCGTTTCAGATCAAGGCTTTTGGAGGCGACAGCACTAAGATCCGCACATCAGTAATAGACGTAACCGATTTTATTCAGTCAGAAAATGAACTTCTCTATTTTTCCCCATCTGCAAAAAAGGGACTCGGCATAGGCGCGATACAAGCTGATAAATCGTATATCGACTCAATCCGGACCTTCCCGATAAATACAGAGATACGTTCGGTAAGAACCTATTCGAGGATATCTTCTGACCCTAACAGTGGGGTATCAACACTTCCGGTGACATATGAGCTTAATACTTCGTTGGTGCTTTTGCCTAAGGAGCCTATGAAAGCACGGATAGCAGATTCAAGAGTGGGTTATTTTGCCAGAGGTTACTATGACTTTGATTCTAACCCTCAGGGTGTGAAGGAGCAATGGATAGTAACAAGGTGGAGACTGGAGCCGAAACCGGAAGAGAAGGCGAAATATCTGCGCGGTGAATTGGTGGAACCTGTTAAACCTATTATTTTCTACATAGATCCATCAACACCAAAAAAATGGGTGCCATATCTTATTGCAGGAATTAATGACTGGCAGAAGGCTTTTGAAAAGGCCGGTTTTAAGAACGCCATACGCGCATTGCCCGCACCGGAAAACGATCCTGAATGGTCGATGGAGGATGCTCGTCATAATGTTATTGTCTATAAACCGTCTGCAGTTGCCAATGCAAGTGGCCCCCATGTACATGATCCACGTAGCGGGGAGATTATTGAGAGCCATGTAAACTGGTATCATAATATCATGCAATTGCTCAGGAACTGGTACATGATCCAGGCAGGAGCCATAGATCCGGATGCGGGAAAAATGCAGCTCGACGATGAATTGATGGGGGAACTTATCCGCTTTGTATCATCTCACGAAGTTGGGCACACACTCGGCCTGCGCCATAATTTTGGATCTAGCTCCATGGTCCCGGTGGAGAAACTTCGTGACAGGGAATGGCTCGTGAAGCACGGACATACCCCGTCGATAATGGACTATGCACGCTTCAACTATGTTGCCCAGCCCGAAGATAAAATTACTCGTGCCGGCATATTCCCTCGCATAGGAGATTACGACAAATGGGCCATAGAGTGGGGGTATAAATGGTTGCCACAGTTTAAAACACCCGAGGATGAAGTCGCTTATTTCAACAAGCTTATTATAGATCGTTTGAAAAATCCCAGACTCTTTTTTGGAAGTGAGAACGAAAACTCCGATCCGCGATCACAAAGTGAAGATCTTGGCGACGATCCGGTACTGGCGTCCGAGTATGGTATAAAAAACCTAAAGAGGATACTTCCGCAGTTACGTAAATGGACGCGAAAGGAGAACGAGGGTTATGTTGAATGGGGCAATATGTACATAGAGCTTTTGAAACAGTATAAATTGTATAATGCTCATGTACTTAAAGTAATAGGAGGTAGTTATGTGACCCCTAAAAGTGTGGAACAGCCAGGAGTTGTTATTGAACAGGTAGAATATGCGAAACAAAAAGCTGCATTAAAGTTCCTGATAGAAAATTTATTCAATACACAGGATTGGCTTATTAACGACACTATTACTGCATACACTGGAGCTACAGCAACTCCATACATCTATTCTGCCCACCACATGGTTCTGTTTCGTTTGCTTGGGTCGGGTATTTTGCAGACTTTTATTAAGAATCAGAGCGAAGGGAAAAAAAATGCATATGGTATAACAGAGTTTCTCGACGATCTGAAAGAGGGTGCATGGACTGAGCTATACACCCATAAACCAATTGACATACATCGTCGCAATCTGCAAAAGACATATCTGGCAAACGCATTTAATGCTTTCAAGGCAACTAATGTGATAGCAGGCAGCAATAACGGGAACGGAATGATATTATATATCGATCCCGATCCTACCCGTCTCGATGCATCGAGTATTATACGGGCACACCTTCTTTCACTTAAAGAAGATATGCAGAAGGAGATAGCCCGTACGGAAGACGAACTTACTAAGTATCATTTGCTTGATCTGGTCCAAAGAATTGACAAGCAGCTGAACGATAAGTAAGAATATCAGCCCTATGCTTTCATGGCATGTGTCTAATTATCACGGCATTAACAACAACGCTGATTTTATGTAAATAACAGAATCAGCGTTTTGCCATGAAATAAAGGGCCCTTCGTACCATAACTGGATGGCACTTGCTCAAGCAGTCAGAAACAACGAGATATCAGATTTTCCGGTATGTAACAAGAGCTTTAATTTGTCGTACTGCGGGAATGATTTGTAATGGGTTAATTTGCTAATGGGGGTAATATGATTAACTGCTGGAACCACAAAAAAAGAGGTGTCAAAAATTACCTTCTGAACACCTCTCCTAGTTGATGCGCTTACTCAGGTTGATGCTGTTTAGAACTTTGGTTTGTTCTTTAAATAGTACGTTTTAGCATCTAACATTAGCTTGGATAAGGAATCCCTGTGAATTTTATTCTTTAACGCATACTCATTAGCATTTTTGATATCTTGGATAAGTACTTTATAATAATATATCGGTATATTATTTTTAATAAAATCATCTTCTTTTAGTCTTGTACAAATAGTATTCCCATCTATATACATATTTGCAACAACCATGTCTCCAGATAAATATTTAAGTTTAAGTTCCTCTTTAGTCAACAAACTGTCTGGAAGAAATATTCTGTTATAAATTTCTGCCTTTTTATCAACCGGATTTGAATTTTGAGAAAATGCTTTACATGGTAGTAATGCAATAATTACCATAAGACATGTGAGTAATAATGTTTTCTTTTTCATAATAAATGTGTTATCTATTATTTTTTCATGCCTTTTTCTTTAAATCTGCCATAATCTTTTTTTAATTCATCCACAGCCTCTTTTATTTTATCTGTAGTTACTGAAGTATTCTTGGAATAAAATGCATTGATTTCATTAATTGACTCCATTAAATCATTATAGTAAAACAATGGGATATCATTCTTTTTAAAATCCGATTCTTTAAGAGAAGTACATAATTTTTTACCATCAGCATAAATACTTTCTAACAATAAGTCATACAATTTCACACGTATAACTTGTTCTTCTTTTGTTAATAACGAATCGGGTACATGATAAATTCTTTGATATTGTTCTTTTGTTAAAACATCTTTATCTTGAGTGAAACAATTTATACTACTCAACACAGACACAAAGATTAAAATGACAATTCTATTTTTCATGTTTTTAAATTTTAAATGTTAATATAGAGATGATTAGCTACTAGCAAGATAACATGATTAACCTGTCAGAGCTATTTTTTGGTCAATTATTGTGTTTGCTTTTTTTTACTTTCATATATTGCTGTTTTAATTCTGAAATACTTTCTTGCATTTCCTTGGAATTGAAGTTTTTACTCTTTGCGTTAAGCTGATTGATTTCATCAAGACTTTTTATGAAATCGTGATAGTAATAAACAGGCAAATCAATATGCTTAAAATCGCTCTCTTTTAGATTAGTATAAACTTTTTTACCGTCGAAGAGTATGTTCTCAACAATAAGATCATAAAGTTTATATTTTAGTTCTAACTCCGATTTCGTCAGAAGACTATCTGGTTGATAGATCCTTTGATATTGCTGAACTATTTTCGTATCGTTTTCTTGCGAAAATGAATTTAAAGAAGATAACACAAAAGTCAAAATAGTAAAAATAATTGTCTTCATAATATATAATTTATTAAGCTTGTTTATAATTAGTTGTAAAAAGTGCATGTCCCTCCGTTAGAACAAGTCGTTTGAAAACCAAAAGTCCCATAAGTATTAGAGCATGTAGGATTTAATGTAGTACTTCCATAACCAACAATTGGTATCGTTAACCTAGTCTTACGAACCTCCTGTCCCATTGTCGTTACCCAACATGAATAAAATGGTAGTATCGCTCCGTATACAAAACATTCGACATTTATTGTTGTAGTATTTATTGGGAGAAAACTACTCCCAGTAACTTGATTATTATCAGAAGATGATATTGTTAACGGCAAGCCATTTGCATAAGGATATTCAGCATATATCCCGCCATGAATAGGACAAATGTTTTCAAAAAAGTATGAATTTCCTGAAGGATAATCATCCTCCATAACACACATCTCGATATCTGGATCGAATACTAAACCTTGAGGACATTCTCCCATGAAAATAAGACATTCTTCACAAAAACCCGTTTTTGTGTAAATTGCAGGATCTATTTTTTGTATAGATTTCTTGCCATTTTTATAATCAATTATTGTATATTCATATCCAGCCTCGTTGTTTCTCAAAATATAAACTTTATAATTTTTACTGTAAATTATAGATTGATTTTTATAAAAGTATTGAACTAACATATAGCTCATTTTCTTATAATCACCATTGTTAGGATAAAAATAAACATATGCTTTCCCCCTTGAATTATGGCTGGATATTTCTACCGGTACTTTTACATAATGCTTAATATTTTCATCTTGCATAATTTCATAGTTTCCCCACTTATCTTCAATTTTACCATCATTCTTTAAAATTTCGCCATCAGGCGTAAAGGTTTTTAAATCAATTACAATTTCAGCATCTTTCCAATAGTAAGTGATTGTTGAGGTGTTAAAGAATGGGGATACTGTTTTATCAGCAAAATATACCTTGCTGTTTTTCAGCAATAATTCAGCACTTTCGTCCATACTCAAAGACTGGTCCTGTTCTTTTGTACACCCCAGTAGGGCTAAAGGAACTAGAAGTAGCCAGGCCTTCTTTAAAGGCCCGTGTTTTGAATTAAAATTGTGTTTTTTCATAAAAATTTGGTTTGTTAAAAGTTAATTTCAGAATATATATGATTGTATATATGGAAGTTAGCTTTTGTTTTTTTATCCAAAATCTTTTCTTTATAAAATAAAGAATCATCTTGTTTAAGCAGTTTTTGTATCCGATACATTAAGTAATAATCAAAAACAGACATATCGTTGATATTCTTGTTAGAAACAAAGCTCTTGGTTTCAAGATATTGGCCATTTAAGAAAGACTCCAGTATTTTCAGATATGAGACATTGTTCCGGTCTTTATTCTGACTTTTCCTAACACGTATTAGAGAATCAACCTTATAAGCAAGATTATTGGAACCTTCAATTTTCCCAATAATATGATACTTGTCATATACTAAAAATGATGTTGGGAATCCTCGGACAGACAAGGATTCGCCTAATAAAATATTATTAAAGGCATTTCTGGGGAGTTTAATAATTGACACATCTTTAAGCTTCTTAATTCTTTCAAGGGCAAAATCGCAAGAGGAACAATAATTTGTCGTAAAGATTAAAATGGTGTATTGGCTGTGTTTTATTGAATTATTATACTCAGTGGTATTAAACTCATAATTTCGTATTGAAATATCATTGTCTTTCAAAAAATGATTTTTTGAAATAATCAAAGAGGAGAATAAGCAAAGAGAACTCCCGATTAAAAGTATTATGATTATGCTTTTCATCTTTCCTCAAAATTCAAAATGGTTTGTATTAAAAATGCTCCGGAATAAAGCAGGAGTAACGATTTAGACGGAATTAGCACTTCAAATTTGTATTGTTGTCTCATATAGAAATTATTAGCTCTATATATATAACACCAAAAGCCCTAAAAATCGTTAGTCAAAAAACAATTATTTTTGAAATAAATTGCAATAAAGAACATCAGCCCTATGCTTTCATGGCTAAACGCTCATATTCAGACAGTTATAGAAATTGCTAATTTCGCGTAAAGGCCTCATTATCAATGTTTGGCCATGAAAGCATAGGGCTGTGTCTACAATATTTGCGAAAAAACGCTACATTCGCATATTCGCACATTAGCAAATTAACCCATTCGCACATTAAAAGTTATGTTAGACAATTTCAAAATAATGTGGCACCAGGGAAAGCAGTTTATTCCCGATGTAACAACCGCAAAGGTTCCGGGTATTTTCCGGGGAAGGCCCGTCATTTCAAATGCCAAGGTTGATGTTGTGCAATTGGTGGATTTGTGTCCGACAAGGGCAATAGCATCAGGAGCAGGTGCCGGAATTGGAATAGGTGTAAGTATAGATTTAGGCAATTGTACCTTCTGCGGTGAGTGTTCCGTAATGTTTCCGGAAAAGATAAAATTTACTGACGATTATAAATTATCCACCAACGAGCGTGAGCGGTTGATTATAAGAGAGAGGGAGGAGAATCCCATTATTGTGAATCCTGCGACTGTCCGTAAGGAGATTCACCGGATGTTTGGAGGCTCACTCAAACTAAGGCAGGTTTCGGCAGGTGGTGACAACAGCTGCGAACTGGAGCTTAACGCCGCAAACAATGTGCAGTTCGATATGAGCCGGTTTGGAATTGACTTTGTTGCTTCGCCGCGTCATGCCGACGGCATTGTAATAACCGGTCCCATTACAAGAAATATGGCTGAAGCTCTGGAAATTTGCTATAATGCAATTCCAGACCCCAAGATTTTAATTCTTGCAGGAACCGATGCTATAAGTGGAGGTATTTTTGCCGACAGTCCGGAGTTAAACAGGGAATTTATTGAGAAACATCATATTGACCTCTATATTCCGGGTAATCCTGTGCACCCGCTCACATTTATCAATGGAATTCTTAGTTTGCTGGCAAAAAATATTTAATCAGCTCAAATCGTCAGGAAGTCCCGGCA
>Ga0209639_1001925_pt1 | contig 18148 bp, 27 predicted proteins | sample EPASupsiteHSE605_FD_187268 | JGI IMG/M metagenome (GOLD analysis project Ga0209639, IMG submission 187268) | Bioremediated contaminated groundwater from EPA Superfund site, New Mexico - Sample HSE6-05 (SPAdes) (version 2) | ecosystem: Environmental > Aquatic > Deep subsurface > Groundwater >...
GTCGTGTTCCGTTACATACCCTTCGTGCTGATATCGATTATGCATTAGCAGAAGCACACACTACCTATGGTCGCATAGGTGTAAAAGTATGGATTTGCAAAGGACTCGTTTACGGAAAACGTGAATTAGTGCCTGCTACCGGAAGCGGTAAAGAAAAGCAAGCGAGCGGAAATAACCGCCCTAACAGATCCAGAAAGAGAAGATAAAAAGTGTAAACAGATTAAATTCGTTTCGCAATGTTACAGCCGAAGAAAACAAAATTCAGAAAGCAGCAAAAAGGCACCATGAAGGGCAACACCAAAAGAGGTGCAGAACTGGCTTTCGGATCATTTGGAATAAAATCAATTGAAACCGCATTTATTAATGGACGTCAGATTGAAGCTGCACGTCAGGCATTAAGCCGTTACATGAAACGTGAAGGTCAATTATGGATTAAAATATTCCCAGACAAACCTATTACCAAAAAACCGAATGAGGTTCGTATGGGTAAAGGAAAAGGAGCTCCAGAATATTTCGTAGCCAGAGTAAGCCCTGGTAGAATTCTCTTTGAAATAGAAGGTGTATCCTACGAAATCGCTAAAGAAGCATTACGCCTTGCCGCACAAAAGCTTCCGGTGCAGACCAAGTTTATCGTTAGAAGAGATTACGTAGAAGAAACAATTTAAGAAAAAGATGAAATCTCAGGTTATCAGGGAAATGTCAACCCAGGAATTAACAGAACGCCTGGCCGAAGAGCAGAAACAATTGGTGAAAATGAAATTGAACCACGCAGTTTCTCCGCTCGAAAACCCAAATAAAATTAAAGAAAATCGGAAAACCATCGCACGGATGCTGACCGAACTTAGAAGAAGAGCAATGACCTCAGGTCAGGCTGTCTAAGAATAGGCATCAATCGATAAAGTAAACCAGTAGCAATGGAAACTAGAAGATTAAGAAAAGAACGTACCGGTATTGTTGTTAGCAACAAAATGGATAAAACCATTACCGTGATGGTGGAACGAAAAGTGAAACACCCTAAATACGGAAAGTTTGTGAAACGTTCTTCCAAATTTATGGCACACGACGAACAAAACGCGTGCAATGAGGGAGATAAAGTTCTCATCATGGAAACAAGACCGTTGAGCAAAAACAAATGTTGGAGATTAGTTGAAATTATTGAAAGAGCTAAGTAATTATGATACAGCAAGAAACAAGATTAACTGTTGCCGATAACAGTGGAGCTAAAACGGTTTTGTGTATCAGGGTGCTTGGTGGTACTAAAAAACGTTATGCCACCCTGGGTGACAAAATTATTGTCACAGTGAAAGATGCATTACCATCGGGCAACATCAAAAGAGGTACGGTTACAAAAGCTGTTGTTGTTCGTACTAAAAAAGAAGTTCGCCGAAACGACGGATCCTACATTCGATTTGACGATAATGCAGTTGTGCTTTTAACAGCCAATGAAGAATTAAGAGGAACCCGTATCTTCGGACCGGTAGCCCGCGAATTACGTGAAAAACAATACATGAAAATTGTATCGTTGGCACCTGAAGTATTGTAACAAAATAACAAGAAGTGAATATGTGCCCGAAATTGCATATCAAAAAAGGTGACTTGGTAAAAGTCATCGCTGGTGACTCGAAAGGTCAACAGGGAAAAGTCCTGAAGGTTGACCCAGAAAAAGAACGAGCAATTGTAGAAGGCGTTAACATGGTAAGTAAACATACCAAACCAAACGCTAAAAACCCTCAAGGTGGCATCGTAAAACAAGAAGCCCCTATCCATATCTCTAATCTGATGGTTGTTGATTCAAAAGGAAACGCTACCCGCGTTGGCCGTAAAATCGATGAAAAATCTCAGAAATTAGTACGTTATTCTAAAAAATCAGGGGAGGTTATTAAGTAATGAACTATTCACCAAGATTAAAAGATAAGTACCGCAACGAAGTAGTAACTGCACTTACTGAGCAGTTTAATTACAAAACTCCCATGCAGGTACCCCGCTTGCTGAAAATCTGCCTTAATCAAGGTTTAGGCGATGCTATCGCTGATAAAAAGATTATTGAAAGCGGCGTTGAAGAAATGACTAACATTGCTGGCCAAAAAGCAGTAGCTACAAAATCGAAAAAAGATATCTCGAATTTCAAAGTTCGTAAAGGGATGCCTATCGGTGTAAGAGTTACACTTCGCGGTGATCAGATGTATGAATTTCTTGACAGACTCATCTCTGTAGCAATTCCACGTATTCGTGACTTCCAGGGGATCAATGATAAAGGCTTTGATGGTCGTGGAAATTATACCTTCGGTGTTGCTGAACAAATTATCTTTCCTGAAATCAACATCGATAAGGTGAACAAAATCCAGGGTATGGATATCACATTTGTAACTACAGCAACAACCGACAAAGAAGCTCACGCTTTACTGAAAGAATTCGGTTTGCCGTTTCAAAAACCTAAAAAATAATCGATAGTATGGCAAAAGAATCGATAAAGGCTAGAGAATTAAAAAGAGAAAAGCTTGTTGCCAAGTATGCAGCGAAAAGAGAAGCTTTAAAAACAGCCGGAGAATACACAGAACTCCAAAAGCTTCCAAAAAATGCATCACCAGTTCGTTTGCACAACCGTTGCAAACTTACCGGAAGACCAAAAGGTTACATGCGCGACTTCGGTATTTCACGTATCAATTTCCGCGAAATGGCACTCAATGGACTAATTCCAGGTGTAAAAAAAGCAAGCTGGTAAAGATATTTTACGTAATTTTGCAATTTGTTAATTAAAATAAGGATTACACAATGTTGACGGATCCCATTGCAGACTACCTAACCAGAATCAGAAACGCCGTGAGTGCAAAGCATCGCGTTGTTGAAACCCCTTCATCCAGAATGTTGAAAGGGATAACAGAGATTCTGTTTGAAAAAGGGTATATCCTCAATTATAAGTTTGAAGAAGGTGAAAAACCGACTATCAAGATCGCTTTAAAATACCACCCGGTATCTAAAGTATCAGCTATAACCAACGTTACCCGTATCAGTACTCCCGGTTTAAGAAAATATGCCGGTCATGATGAACTGCCACGAGTTATGAATGGTTTAGGGATAGCAGTACTTTCAACTTCAAGAGGCTTAATGACCGATAAAGAGGCTAGAGAACAAAAAATCGGTGGCGAAGTAATTTGTTACATCAGTTAAAAAGAATTTTCAACATGTCAAGAATAGGCAAATTACCAATTCAGATACCAAAGGGCGTAGAGATTACAGTAAGTGATAACAATATCGTAACTGTAAAAGGGCCGCTTGGCGAATTAAAGCAAACCGTTGATCCTGCTATTACACTGGAAATCAACAAAGAAACCAGCGTATTGCAGATAAGCAGACCTACAGACCAAAAACGTCACAGATCGTTACATGGTTTGTATCGCGCTTTGTTATTCAACATGGTAAAAGGTGTTTCAGAAGGATTCACCACGATTCAGGAAATTGTAGGGGTAGGGTATAAAGCAACTGCAACCGGACAGTTAATTGATCTTTCACTTGGTTATTCTCATAATATTATTATGGAGTTACCTACTGAAATCAAAGTAGAAACAACTGCCGAAAAAGGGAAAAACCCAACGATCATCTTACGCTCGCATGATAAACAATTGCTTGGTCAAGTAGCAGCTAAAATTCGTTCACTTCGTAAACCAGAACCTTACAAGGGTAAAGGTATTCGCTTCCAAGGGGAAGTATTACGTAAGAAAGCTGGTAAATCTGCTTCAAGCAAGTAATAGTTGTAAACATATTAATCATTTTGTAAGATGGCTATTAAGAATAGAAAAGTATACAGACGTCTCAGAATTAAACAAAGAATACGCAAAGTCGTACTCGGATCTTCAGAACGTCCGAGGCTTTCTGTATTCAGAAGTAATAAGCAAATTTATGTTCAACTTGTCGACGATTTGGCAGGCAAAACATTAGTTGCCGCAAATTCACACGATAAGAACATTTCTGAGCAAAAAGTTAATAAAACCGAACAAGCAAAGCTTGTGGGCAAACGTATTGCCGAAAAAGCACTTGCAGCAGGAATCACTTCAGTGGTTTTCGATCGTAACGGTTATTTGTATCACGGTAGAGTTAAATCTTTAGCTGAAGCAGCTAGAGAAGGAGGTCTAAATTTCTAAGAGATTATGACAGACAGCAACGTAAAAAGAGTAAAATCGAGCGAAATCGAATTTAAAGATAAGCTAGTTAGCATCCAACGTGTTACTAAAGTAACCAAGGGTGGTAGAACCTTCAGCTTTTCTGCAATTGTAGTTGTAGGAAACGAAAACGGCGTGGTAGGTTACGGTTTAGGAAAAGCTCGCGAAGTTACCGCTGCTATTGCAAAAGGTATCGACGATGCAAAGAAAAACCTGGTTAAAGTGCCTATCTTAAAAGGTACTGTACCTCACGAACAATACGGAAAATATGGCGGAGCCCGCGTATTTCTCAAACCAGCTGCTCCTGGTACCGGCGTTATTGCAGGGGGTGCTATGCGTGCAGTTCTTGAAAGTGTTGGCGTCAGAGACGTATTAGCTAAATCAAAAGGATCATCAAATCCTCACAACGTGGTTAAGGCTACTATCGATGCACTCCTGCAAATGAAAGATCCTTACACAGTTGCTCAACTCAGAGGAATCGACCTGAATAAAGTTTTTAACGGTTAATCACGTAAATTACTCATAGTGATGAAGAAATACAGAATAACACAAGTAAAAAGCGGCATTGACCGTCCTTTGCGTCAAAAGAGAACTCTTCAAGCGCTCGGATTTAAAAAAATGCACCAGGTGATTGAAGTTGAAGCAAATCCTCAAATTGAGGGTATGATCAATAAAGTAAAGCATTTACTTGTAATTGAAGAAATTTAACGAACCCCATAAAAGAATCATTCTTATGGATTTAAGTAATCTGAAACCCGCAAAAGGGTCAGTTAAAACAAACAAAAGACTTGGTCGTGGTGAAGGTTCTACTGCCGGTGGTACTTCTACAAGAGGTTACAACGGTGCGAAATCAAGAGCCGGTTATTCCAAGAAAATTGGTTTCGAAGGTGGCCAGATGCCTTTACAAAGAAGAGTACCTAAATTTGGGTTCAAAAATGTGAACCGCATTGAGTATGCTGCTATCAATCTCGATATGATTCAAAATATCGCAGATGCACATAAACTCGAAGTTGTTGATGTAGAAACCCTGGTTAAAAGTGGTATTGTTTCTAAAAATGAGCTTGTTAAAGTTCTTGGAAGAGGCGAAGTAACTGCGAAACTCGAAGTAAAAGCTCATGCTTTCTCTGCCTCAGCTAAAAAAGCAATTGAAGACAAAGGTGGTATTGCAACTATAATCAAGTAACTGAATGAAACGGTTAATCGAAACCATAAAAAACATTAATAAGATTGAAGAACTCCGTAAAAGAATTCTTTACACTCTCGGTATTATTTTAATTTACCGAATAGGATCTTATATAGTTCTGCCAGGTGTTGACCCCAATATGTTGTCAGCGCTACACAAACAAACGAGTGGTGGAATTCTCAGTCTTTTAAATATGTTTTCAGGTGGAGCTTTCTCAAATGCTTCCATCTTTGCTTTGGGTATTATGCCATACATCTCAGCATCTATTGTAGTTCAGCTGTTTGGTATGGTAATCCCTTACTTCCAAAAACTACAAAAAGAAGGGGAAAGCGGAAGAAAGAAAATTAACCAAATAACCCGTTTCTTAACGGTTTTAATTCTTTTATTCCAATCTCCAGGATACATTGCAAACATCATAAGCCAGCTTCCTGCTGAAGCAATTTATCCGTTCGATATAAATGCTACTCACTCCATTCTTTCTTTCTTTGGAATATCATCTATCCTTATCCTTACCGCAGGTTCACTGTTTGTAATGTGGTTAGGTGAGAAAATTACAGACAAAGGGATTGGTAATGGTATTTCATTACTAATCATGGTAGGTATCATTGCACGTTTACCGTTTGCTTTCGTTGCAGAGTTTGTGGCTCGTATGGAAGAAACCGGTGGCGGCGGATTAGTTGTATTCCTCGTTGAAATTGTATTCCTCATCTTGGTTATTTTACTTTGTATCCTTTTAGTTCAGGGAACTCGTAAAATACCTGTACAATATGCAAAACGTATTGTTGGGAACAAACAATATGGTGGTGTTCGCCAGTATATCCCTTTAAAGGTTAATGCAGCAGGTGTAATGCCAATCATTTTTGCTCAGGCAATTATGTTCATTCCTATTACCTTAGTTGGTTTTGCACACAGCGAATCACTTTCAGGTTTTGTAGCCGTATTTTCAGATTTCAATGGTTTCTGGTATAACTTTGCATTTGCAATAATGATTATTGCATTTACATATTTTTATACGGCAGTTACCATGAATACGAATCAAATGGCAGAAGATATGAAGAAAAATGGTGGCTTTATTCCGGGTGTAAAACCAGGTAAAAAAACTGCTGATTTTCTTGATAGTATCATGTCAAAAATTACTTTTCCGGGATCAGTATTTTTAGCTATCGTAGCGATTATGCCTGCTATTGCCCGTATGTTTGGTGTTAACTCACAGTTTGCACAATTCTATGGCGGTACCAGCTTATTGATCCTTGTAGGTGTAATTTTAGATACACTTCAACAAATCGAAAGCCATTTGTTAATGAGACATTACGAAGGCTTGACAAAGTCGGGTCGGATTAAGGGTAGAACGGCTATGCCGATGTCTGCTTAAAAAACTGTTTAGCATCAAATGATGGTAAATATATACAGAGAAGACGAAATAGAATTACTTCGAGAAAGTTCTTTGCTTGTTGGAAAAACCCTGGCAGAAGTAGCAAAACATCTAAAGCCTGGTGTAACCACAAAACATCTTGATACAATTGCGGAAGAGTTCATCATGGACCATAAAGCAAAACCGGTATTTAAAGGATATTTTGGTTACCCTGCAAGTTTGTGCATTTCCATTAATGAACAAGTTGTTCATGGAATTCCGGGAGAGAGAGTTGTGAAAGAAAACGACATTATCTCAATAGATTGCGGAACAGTATTAAATGGTTATGTAGGAGATTCAGCATATACATTTGCAATGGGAGAAGTTCAGGATGAAGTCCTGAACCTCCTGGTTGCAACGAAAGAATCCTTATACCGAGGAATAGAAGCGGCAATAGCCGGAAACAGAATCGGAGATATAGGATACGCAATTCAAAGTTATGTTGAAGCGAAAGGCTACTCGGTGGTTAGAGAACTGGTTGGACATGGAGTTGGGAAAAAATTACATGAAAAACCAGAAGTACCGAACTTCGGTCGTAGAGGAAATGGCGTTAAACTGAAAAAAGGCATGGTTATCGCAATAGAACCTATGATTAATTTGGGAACCTACAGGGTGTTTCAAGAGAACGACGGATGGACCATACGTACACAAGACCTTAAACCATCAGCACATTATGAACATGATGTAGCCATTGGAGAAGGCAAATCTGATATCCTGTCGAGCTTCGAACTTATCGAAAATTCAATAAAAATGAACAAAAACATCAACCCTAAAACCATATCGAATGGCTAAGCAATTATCTATTCAACAAGATGGTACCGTTATTGAATCGCTTGGAAATGCGATGTTCCGAGTAGAACTGGAAAATGGACATCAATTGATTGCTCACATTTCCGGAAAAATGAGGATGCATTATATCAAAATTCTACCGGGCGACCGAGTACGGGTAGAAATGTCTCCTTACGATTTAACAAAAGGAAGAATAACATTTAGACATAAATAAAAAGTACACAATGAAAGTAAGACCATCCGTTAAAAAGAGATCAGCAGACTGCAAAATTGTACGTCGCAAGGGTCGTATTTACATTATCAACAAGAAAAACCCAAAGCTTAAACAAAGACAAGGTTAATTACAGTAAAACATATTTATAATATATGGCACGTATATCAGGTGTTGATTTACCAAAAAACAAAAGAGGTGAAATAGGTTTAACCTATATTTACGGAATTGGCCGCAGCACGTCAAGATTAATTCTTACCAAAGCTGAAGTTGATTTTAATAAGAAAGTTCAAGATTGGAATGATGATGAACTTAACCGCATCCGTACCGTCATTAATGATGAAATTAAAGTAGAAGGTGCACTACGCTCAGAAGTTCAAATGAGCATTAAGCGTTTAATGGATATCGGTTGCTATCGTGGTATCCGTCATCGTTTAGGTTTGCCTTTACGTGGACAAAGTACCAAAAACAACGCTCGTACCCGTAAAGGAAGAAAGAAGACCGTTGCCAACAAAAAGAAAGCACCGAAAGGTTAATGGTTAGATTAATTGTTATATTTTAACAGATAAAAGTATATGGCAAAGAATGCTAAAGTAACCAAGAAAAGGGTTGTAAAAGTTGAAACTACCGGAAAGGCATACATTTTCGCTTCTTTCAACAATATCATAGTTTCACTCACCAATAATACTGGTCAGGTAATCTCATGGTCATCAGCCGGTAAAATGGGTTTTAAAGGATCCAAGAAAAATACTCCCTATGCTGCTCAAATGGCAGCTCAGGATTGCGCTAAAGTAGCCTATGATCTTGGTTTACGCAAAATCAAAGTTTACGTAAAAGGGCCTGGTTCAGGAAGAGAATCGGCAATCAGAACGTTACATACCAATGGTATCGAAGTTATGGAAATTGTTGACGTAACTCCATTACCACACAATGGTTGTCGTCCACCAAAAAGAAGAAGAGTATAACGAGGTTTAAACAATAGAACTTAACAATTATGGCAAGATATATTGGTCCAAAGACAAAAATTGCACGCAAGTTTAAAGACGCTATTTTTGGCCCAGATAAAAATTTCGAACGTAGAAATTATCCTCCGGGACAACATGGTCAAAGCAAACGCAGAGCAAAAACCTCTGAATATGGGATGCAGCTCCAGGAAAAACAAAAAGCAAAATACACTTATGGTGTTCTGGAACGTCAATTTAGAAACCTTTTCGTAAAAGCTGCTCATAAAAAAGGTATCACCGGTGAAATCTTATTACAACTTATCGAAGCTCGCTTGGATAACGTAGTATACCGTTTAGGAATTGCTCCTACTCGTGCCGCTGCTCGTCAGCTGGTTTCTCACCGCCATATCCTGGTAAATGATTCAGTGGTAAATATTCCATCGTATCAAATTAAACCTGGTGACACTGTTGCTGTAAGAGAACGCTCACAGTCAATGGAAGCTATCACCAATTCAATTGAAGGTCGCGTTAACCGTTTTTCATGGTTAGAGTGGGATGCAACTCAAATGAAAGGTAAATTTTTAAATTATCCTGAAAGAGAAGAAATCCCTGAAAATATTAAAGAACAACTTATCGTTGAACTTTACTCTAAATAACGGGTGATTTTCAATTCTGCCAAGGCAATATCGGCAAAACATTAAGTATTGTTAATAACAAAGAAAATATAAGTAAATGGCAATATTAGCTTTTCAGAAACCCGAGAAGGTGATTATGTTAGAGTCTGACGATAAACGCGGAGTTTTCGAATTCAGACCTCTCGAACCAGGGTACGGGATAACTATTGGAAATGCACTTCGCAGAATTCTGTTATCTTCACTCGAAGGTTTCGCCATCACTTCGGTCAGAATTGAAGGTGTTGATCACGAATTTACTACCATCAAAGGTGTAGTGGAAGATGTGACTGATATCATCCTTAATCTGAAACAGGTTCGTTTTAAACAACAAATTGATACTGTTAGCAGCGAAAAAGTGAATATCAGTATTTCAAACCAGGACGCTTTTAAAGCTGGGGATATTAATAAGTTCCTCAACGGCTTTCAGGTTCTGAATCCGGAACTCTTAATCTGCAACATGGAAACTTCCGTGAAACTCAATGTTGAGTTAAACATTTCCAAAGGCAGAGGATATGTTCCTGCTGAAGAAAATAAAAACCCGAACGATCCATTCGGAACTATCGCTGTAGATTCTATCCACACACCGATCCGAAATGTAAAGATTATCGTAGATAACTTTCGCGTAGAACAGAAAACTGACTACGAAAAACTGATTCTCGAAATCCTTTCAGATGGCTCTATTCATCCTAAGGACGCTTTGAAAGAAGCTGCCAAAATACTTATTCATCACTTCTTATTGTTCTCTGACGAAAAGATTACTCTTGAAACTGAAGAAAAGAACATTACGGAAGAATTTGATGAAAACACATTGCATATCCGTCAACTCCTGAAAAATAAATTAGTTGACATGGATCTTTCAGTTAGAGCATTAAACTGCCTGAAAGCTGCTGATGTTGAAACCTTAGGTGAATTAGTCTCTTACAATAAAAATGATTTACTTAAGTTCCGCAATTTCGGAAAGAAATCACTTACTGAGCTCGAACAGCTGGTAAAAAGTAAGGGGCTTGAGTTTGGTATGAATGTTTCGAAGTTTAAATTAGATAAAGATTAATCCCAATGAGACACGGAGATAAAATAAACAATTTAGGCAGAACTCATGCACACCGCGATCGCATGCTCGCGAACATGGCTTCATCGCTTATCCTGCATAAACGTATCACGACCACTTTGGCGAAAGCTAAATCACTCAGAGTGTACGTTGAGCCTCTCATTACCCGTTCTAAAGATGATACTACTCACTCACGCCGTACAGTTTTTAGCTATTTACAAGATAAAGCTGCTGTTACTGAACTCTTCCGTGAAGTGTCACAAAAAGTGGCTAACCGCCCAGGTGGTTACACAAGAATTCTCAGAATTGGTAAACGCTTAGGCGATAATGCAGAATTATGCATCATCGAGCTGGTTGATTACAACCTGAACCTGCTTGGAACTACTGATGCTAAACCCGCTAAAGCTACTCGCACACGTCGTGCCGGTAAGAAAAAAGCTGATGCTACAACCGAAGAATAATTCGTTTGAAATATTTCTGAAAAGGCCGGAGTTACTCCGGCCTTTTTTATTTATGGAAACTTTATCAATTGGTATATTGCCCTTGATATCCCTCTGACAATACGCCTAAACAGCAAAAAATAGAGTAACTTTGCAATCAGCTTAACCAGAATGATGAATAATCCTGTAAATAAACGTAAAATTCTTAACGATCCGGTTCATGGCTTCATTACATTACCCAATGATTTGGTATATGATGTCATTGAGCATCCTTATTTTCAACGCTTACGCAGGATTAAACAATTGGGACTTACACATTTGGTTTACCCCGGAGCATTGCATACCCGATTCAGCCATGCCTTAGGTGCGATGCATTTAATGGTACAGGCTATTGAAGTTCTGAAACAAAAGGGTATTGTAATTTCACAAGAAGAATCGGAAGCTGCTGTCTTGGCAATTTTATTGCACGATATTGGGCATGGTCCGTTTTCTCATGCACTGGAACATTCAATTGTCGATAATATCTCGCATGAGGAGATTTCTAGCCTTTTTATGGAAGAACTGAATACTGAGTTTCAGGAAAGACTTGATATGGCTATTTCAATTTTCAAAGGCACTCACTCTAAAAAATTCCTGCATCAACTGGTTGCTGGTCAGCTCGATGTTGACAGGCTCGATTATCTGTCGCGGGATAGCTTTTTTACGGGCGTTTCCGAAGGGATTATTGGGACCGAGCGTATTATCAAAATGCTTAATGTGAAAGATAATGAACTGGTGGTGGATGAAAAAGGAATCTATTCCATCGAGAAATTTATTGTTTCACGCAGGCTGATGTACTGGCAGGTTTATTTGCATAAAACTGTCCTGAGTGCTGAAAATATGATGATACAAATACTTCGTCGTGCCAAAGAGCTTGCTGCACAAGGCGTAGAACTTTTTGCGACACCCTCTTTACATACGTTTCTTTACAATTCGATCGGTATTGAAAAACTCAGAAGTGATCATTCACTGCTTTCAAAGTTTGCCGATCTGGATGATGCTGATATCTTTTCATCGATTAAGGTTTGGGAAAAACATCCGGATCCTATCCTGAGTAAACTCTCTGCATCCATTACCAATCGGAAACTTTTTAGAATAGAAATACAAAACGAACCTTTTGCTCAGGAATATATCCTGCAGAAAAAAAAGAAGGTGATTGCTCATTTTAACATACCAGAATGGCTGAGTTCCTATTTTGTGTTTTCGGAAGAAGTAACCAATAATATGTATGACCCGAAACACGATAAAATTAATATTCTGCTGAAGAATGGGGATGTGAAAGATATTTCGCATGCATCTGACCAGTTAAATCAGGCATTCCTTAGCAGAATCACCCGAAAGTACATCTTATGTTATCCAAAGTATTTATAATCAAATAATTATGGAAGTTACACTTGCTCAAATTGCTGCAATGCTCAATGGAAGCGTGGAAGGAGATGCCAATGCTAAAGTAAATCACTTTACAAAAATTGAAGAAGGCAAATCCGGTTCATTGTCGTTTCTGGCAAATCCTGCTTATACTCAATATATTTACGAAACGGAAGCTACGGCTGTAATTGTAAGTAATCAGTTTGCTCCTGAAAAGGAAATAAAAACCAACCTGATTAAAGTTGCTGATCCGTATTCTTCCTTTGCGAAGCTTCTTGAGTTTTACCAACAAATTAGAAACTCCAAACGTGGAGTTTCCTCATTGGCATTTGTGTCGCCAACAGCAAAGGTTTCTCCTGATGCCTATGTGGGTGAATTTGTATTTGTGGGTGATAATGTTGAAGTTGCCGACAATGTAATTCTTCATCCTCAGGTTTATTTGGGTGATAATGTTAAAATAGGAGAGGGGTCAGTCCTAAATCCCGGAGTAAAAGTCTATCACGATTGTGTTATTGGAAAAAACTGCATAATTCATGCCGGAACGGTGGTAGGCTCTGATGGTTTTGGCTTTGCTCCGCAAGCCGATGGAACATACAAAAAGATTCCGCAAATTGGGAATGTGATGATTGAAGATAATGTAGAGGTCGGCGCAAATTCAACCATCGACAGGGCAACCATGGGCTCTACGATCCTTAAGTCAGGGGTGAAACTGGACAATCTGGTTCAGATTGCCCACAATGTAGTAGTTGGCGAAAATACTGTTATGGCAGCACTTTCGGGGATTGCAGGATCAACAAAAGTTGGAAGAAATTGCGTGTTTGCCGGAATGACTGCTGTGGCAGGACACAAACAGATTGCCGACAGAACCACAGTAGGTGCAAATTCATTTGTTTCGGGAAATGTAACCAATGAAAATCAAACATTGGTGGGATTCTATGCCTTTGATGCAAACGAATTCAAGAAAGACTGGGTTCATTTTCGTAACCTGAACAAGCTGGTAGCTCGCATTGATGAGTTGGAACGTAAACTGAAAGAACAAGAGTAACATCTCTTTTGGCTTGTATTCATCTTTAGAATTGCGACGTATGCTGAACTAATTGTGTTTCTAACTGTTCGTTTTGCTGACTTTAAAAAATAATATACTTTGGACGCAAAAGAAATTGTAAAATCAGGCAGGTATCTACCTGTAATGGAAGAGTTTTACAGCCTTCAGGGCGAAGGTTATAATACAGGTGAAGCTGCTTATTTTCTCAGAGTAGGAGGTTGTGATGTGGGATGTCATTTCTGTGATGTGAAAGAATCATGGGATGCAGATCTTTTTCCGCCCAAACCGGTGGATGAAGTAATTGAACGTGCTTCGGAATTTGCCGGACGTTCTGTAATTGTTACCGGTGGTGAACCGTTGATGTATAATCTGGATTATCTCTGTGCAAAACTGAAAGAAAACGGATTCAAAATATTCCTGGAAACTTCCGGCTCGCATCCTGTTTCGGGTGTTTGGGACTGGATTTGTCTCTCCCCTAAAAAAAATGCTGCACCATTACACGAAATTTATGCAAAAGCTCATGAGTTGAAGGTTATCATTTACAATCATTCCGATTTTGATTGGGCCGAAGAAAATGCCCGGGTTGTATCGGCAGACTGTAAACTTTATCTTCAGCCTGAATGGAGCAATCGTGGTGAAATGATGCCGTTGATTGTAGAGTACGTGAAAAATAATCCCAAGTGGAAAATCTCCTTGCAAACTCATAAATATATGCGTATTCCATAAGTTATGGAATGGTATTTGTAATCATAAAATATCGCAAAAAAAAATCCACTCTCATGAAACAATTGCTAATTTTTCTGTTTATGGTAAACTCGCTGATGATGTTTGCTCAGCCTAAAGGAGGGTACACAACCAAATCGAAAAAGGCAATTGCACATCATGAAAAAGCACTGGAATATTATAATCAGTACAAAAATGAGGAGACTTTGAAAGAGGTTTCAAAATCGCTTCAGCAGGATTCTGCTTTTATTGAGTCGTGGATGTTGCTTGCCTCTCTTTATACGGACATAAAAAAACCGATCGAAGCCATTGCTGCTTACCAGAAAGCCATTGAAATTAATCCTGAGTTTTATCATGGTGTTTATCTTACGCTTGGTGATCTGGAATATAAAAATGGTTTGTATTTCGATGCTGAAAAACATCTGGATATTTATCTTTCTGATCCTGATTTACCTGCACCCAAAAAGAAAGCAGCAATAGAACTTCGAAAAAAAAATGATATTGCTATCGGCTTTGCAGAACATCCGGTGCCGTTTAAACCCATTAATCTGGGCCCGAATGTGAATTCGGAAAATGACGAATATCTTCCTGCCATCACTGCCGATGAACAAACGCTGATTATTACAGTACGCCGCCCACGCGATCAATATACGCTGGCAATAGACAATAAGTTTGAAGAGGATTTTTACATCAGCCATAAAGAAAATGGAGAGTGGACAAAAGCCGTATTTGCCGGAGCTCCGCTGAATACTCACGGAAATGAAGGGGCACAGTGTATTTCACCGGATGGACAATATTTGTATTTCACCGGATGTAATCGCCCGGGAGGAATGGGAAGCTGTGATATTTATGTTTCCCGTAAAATTGGCGACCGATGGAGCCAGCCGAAAAACATCGGATATCCGCTCAATACCGAAAGCTGGGAATCACAACCTTCCATTTCGCCGGATGGCAAAACACTCTATTTTTCATCCAACCGGAAAGGAACCAAGGGAAGCATGGATATCTGGAAATGCGTGCTGAATCAGGATGGTTCGGCCAATGAACCCGTAAATCTGGGCGATTCAGTTAATACTCCCGGTATGGAAGCCGCTCCCTTTATACACCCTGACGGACAAACACTCTATTTTGCATCGAATGGTCATCTTGGCTTGGGTGGAATGGATTTATTCTATACCCGTATGCTTGATACAAGCTGGGAAAAACCGGTTAATATTGGTTATCCCATTAATACCTGCGCTGATGAAATCAATCTGTTGGTAAATGCTAAGGGGAATTTTGCATACATTGCTTCGGATAAGCTGGGTGGATATGGCAAGTTCGACCTTTATGGATTTGAACTCTATCCGGAAGCACGTCCGCTTGCGGTTACCTATCTCAAAGGGAAAGTTTATGATAAAGACACCCACCGTCCGCTTGAAGCTTCGTTTAATCTGATTGACTTAAATGATGGGAAAATAATTGCCTCTTCAAGTTCAGATCCAAGCAATGGCGAATTTTTGGTTTGTATTCCGGCTAACCGTAATTATGCACTGAATGTTTCGAAAGAAGCGTATCTCTTTTATTCCGATAATTTCTCACTCGCCGGTGATTATGATAACCTGAAACCTTTCGAAAAAGATATTCCCTTGCAGGAAATCAAAGTCGGACAAAGTGTGGTGCTGAAAAACATCTTTTACGAAACCGACAGGTTTGACCTGAAACCTGAATCGATGGTAGAATTGGATAAACTGGTGGAATTACTAAAGCACCATCCGGGTATGAAAATTGAAATTTCGGGACATACGGATAATGTAGGAACCGACAAATACAATCAAACCCTGTCGGAAAACAGAGCAAAATCTGTTTACCAATACCTGTTAAGCAAAGGGATTTCAGCGGCACGATTAAGCTTTAAAGGGTATGGTTTTTCGAACCCTATTGATACCAATGATACCTCGGAAGGTCGTGCAAATAATCGCCGTACAGAATTTAAAGTTGTGGGAATATAGAAAAAATGAAAGGGTCACCCGTAATGGATGACCCTGGTTTTAGAAAATAGAGAAGAGAAACTAATAAATAATTTTCTGCACTTGTATTCCTCTTGGAGAGGTAAGTCTGAGAATATAACTTCCTTTGATTGGTAATTGAATTTTTTCTTCGTTATGCAAAATGGCCTGATGTTTAATTATTTGCCCATGGATGGTTATTATTTCTAGAGTTGCATTTCGTTCGTCAGTTCTTACAGTCAAAATATTATCCTGGATATATGATAAAAACTCGATTTTAGTAATTTCGTTTACTTCAGCACTATTGTTGAAGAAAATCTCAAAACGACTAGCTAAATCTGAAGGAGAAGAGGTGAATTCATACGTTGATTGATTGCGAAGGTTATGTATCGATTGATCTTTTTTATCAAGAAGAAAGATTGGAATAACAGGTGCAAAACTGGAAAGATTACTTGCTGTAATCTTATACATTCCGGATGCCCCGGGTGTAAACCCCAGGTTTATAGAGTTTTGACGGAAGGAAGTGTCACGTACATCTATTGCAAGTTTATGATTGTCAGTGGATAATGAGTAAAGTTGAGGAGCGAGAGAGTCTCCTTTTAGTTTAACAGCATCAAATGCAGGATTAAACATATTAGTTGCATTATCGTTTACATTAAAGCTCCAGAAGTCAGTATAACCATTTCCTTCGACTTTTATTTTTAAAAGATTATCAATACTAGTCTGAGTTTTGTAGTTTGGAATAGTGCTGTGTATTCGTGCTGCTTTGGGTATTTGCAATGATGCATTTGTGCTGTTTACGCGGATGAAAAATCCCTGCAGAGCGGGGATGATGCCGTTGGATAACTCTCCAATATAACCATTCCAGCAAATGTAATTTCCCTTTTGATAACAATATACTGTTGCGTCAATGTTTTGTTTTATCCAGTATGGATTATTCCAGTCAATTGCAGATGTATAAGGATTCCCAATTAGATTAAATCCACTCATTTCTGGATTTAAAGTATTGTAGATTAGGTTTTTTTGAAAATATTGCTCTGTGCCGGGGATGAATTTGTCCTGATAGTCTAAAACAATATTTGCAAGAGATTCAAGTAATGCACCTGAGCCAACTTTTAGCGAATCAGCGATTATCATTCCTTGCCAATTACTTAGTTGTTCATCAAATTTTAAGGTGTTAATATTGTTCATTGAATAAAATTGAGAAGGAACTGATTTTACAGGAGTTGCAATCAGGTGCTTATTATTGGATGAAATGTATTGCTGAACTTTAAATATTCCGGTATTTCCAATGCTTAAGCTGTCGAAGATCAATGACCCGGTCCCAGTTGAGTCGGACATAAGGATTATTGTTCCGTTATTTTCCAGGATGCCGTTTACGGTAAGACATTTATTTGGAGAAATTTCGAGTATTGTAGATGTATCAAGGATTAAATGGTTGCATTCTGATACTCCATCGATCGTTATTTTTCCGGTATGTATTTTTGCAGAAGTGTTTGAACCGGGAATCCCCTGGTTCCAATTGGCTACTGTAGACCAGCTTCCTGTTCCGTTCCAAATTGAGATATTAGAACCTGTTGATGCATAAATATATCCGTTCATATAGGTAGTAGCAATAGGGTTTCCATCCCAATCAGCTACTTCACATGAATTTACATTACAAACCAAAGGGGTTGAGCCTCCATTGTAAGCAAATTTAATATTCATAAATAAGCCTGAAGGGAAATCCACTCCGGAAGATCCCTGAGCCAACCATGAAATATTTAGTTGTTTTAAATTTCCATTTAATGTTGTTGGATTTGATAAAACACCCGTTGCAGAAGTGCTTATATTCGTGTCTTTTTCGTATTGCAATACAGTGGAATCATACGTGATTTTTAAATCAATAGCCCCAATGTTATTCAATCCTTGGAATAATATTGGGATAATTACCGGCTTCCCAATCTCAGCGGTGTCGCTTCCAATTGTAATAGTTTGCGATTTTAAAGAGCTAAAAGCTGTTAAAATCATGAATATTGTGATTATGCTAAATTTTTTCATCTCTGTTTCTCTATTATCATAAAATTTAAAAGTCAGAAAGCAATTCCAGAGAATAATAATGATCTCCGGAATTGCTGAATATTACATG
>Ga0209639_1001926_pt1 | contig 18132 bp, 16 predicted proteins | sample EPASupsiteHSE605_FD_187268 | JGI IMG/M metagenome (GOLD analysis project Ga0209639, IMG submission 187268) | Bioremediated contaminated groundwater from EPA Superfund site, New Mexico - Sample HSE6-05 (SPAdes) (version 2) | ecosystem: Environmental > Aquatic > Deep subsurface > Groundwater >...
CTGAAGAGCGTTTTAACGCCTTGGACTGATTGGGTATCAGTCGAAACCTAATGATCCGGCTACAACCGGGGAGGGTCGTGGGGCACCCACTACGAGGGAGCAGCAAACTCCCCTTTATATATTATTTTATCAACCTGTCTGATTTGGTTTAAAACGAGAGAGACTACTATATACCCACATAAAACAATTTCGTGGTTTCAGAATAGCACCACAAAATTGTTGTCAGCTACGACTCATAGTCTAAGCCAAAATATCGGTTGATATTATCTTATTTTTTATGTAATAAATTTTACTTGACATGTATATTATTTTTATGATATAGTGAAAGATACAGAAACTACTTTTAACACCAATCATTTTGATTTGGTGCTCATTAAAACAAATATAAAATTTAAATCTAAAGGGGTGATGCCTATTGCAGATATGTCTCTAAGTCAATATTACGTTTCAAATATTGTGTAATATTCGATAGACCTAGTATACCCCACAATCGCAAAAAATAAAAGTCCTTTTGAAGAAAAAATCAAAAAAACTTATGTTTTTTCCTTGATGTAGTGGAAGAGAAGCCTTAAAATTTCGCTCCCTACAAGGTTGTCAAGTTATATACACCATTTCAAGAGATATCTGGATCAGTAAACCAAAAAATAAATCAAATGAAAGAAAGAGGATGAGATTAATGAATAATAGTACAAATTATAGACTTTATATGGATATCACAAACAAAGGGAAAAATACTAAAATTGTAACGCAGGATATTTTTACATCGATAGATTCAGCACAAAAAGCGATAGATAGCGTTTATGAAGATATATCGAAGGAACATAAAAACGCTAAGCGTGGTGCTTTACTTACATTTGAATCAAAAACACAAGAGGATGGAATAAACTATGTAGGTCAGATGAGTGGCACTTTTACTGGTGGCAAATTCTTCATTAGAATTATTACTACAGATAGTGAACCTGAAGAAGATACTCTTACCGCACAAGAAATTCAAGGACGTTTTATGGAATTGATTGTTGATGGTCTTGGAGAGTTTAAGTTCCTATTCAAAGAAAACATCCCTGATAATGAATCACGAGGAAAATATTATATGGAAGTTCTCTGGAATCCATCTGGATACGGAATAGTTGATTTTATCGTTGGAATGGATATTGAGGATATTGATTCTGAGATAGAAGACATTAAAGAAGATATGAGTTATTACATTGACGGAGCAAGAGTTTCCTGTGAATGTCACATAGAAAATGGAACAGACGATGAGGGAGTTTATCAAGAGATTTTAGATTCATGGTTTGGTCAGGAGGAAGAAATAATATGATTGGTGATCTTACTATTCAAGATATAAAACAAAACATTTCAAAGCTGATAATGGAAATTATTAATACAAATATTCCTTACAAATGGATTGCTGGAGAAGTGCCTTTTGAAAATCGTTATGGAAAAACAAGTTATGATTATTCGGGTGATGTTGCCAAAATGACAATTAAAGACTTTGAAGAAATTAATAGTAATTTAAATGAAATTATCAATGATAGTGGATATTTTTGTATGTTAGAAGCATTATTGTCAAGTGTTTATATAAATAGTTGGTCAGCAACATATTGTTCAAATCGTGGGAAAAATTATATCAATTATTATAATTTATTACAAAACTCATATGAAGAGTGGAAATCCGATAATTTTGATTTCACAGATGAAGAAGGATATTTAGATGAAGAAAAATTTAATCAATTAAATTCACGATTAAATGACATTTTTGATTTATTTATATCTAATGAACAAATTGATTTATACTATGAAGCAATACTTAAGACAATTAATTAATAAAAGGGTATGATGCAAATGGACTATCATGCCAATACCTACAAAATCAAAATAAATTTTGAAAGAAGGACAAATTAAATGAAAAAAATTGATAAATTGCTGAACGCTATGGTTTATAAAATTGTTTCCGAATATCCAGATGGCATAAACACAGATGAAATTACTTCGTTGCTGATGGAACAAATACCTGATGACATATTACCGACTATTACAAAGCTTATAACCAAAACATTTAACGACATGGCTATTATCGAACATACCAACTATAACCCGGTGAGCAAGGAATTTACCCTAGATTTTACTGTAGAGATCGACGACATAATGGATGGTAAAATTGTGACACTCAGCCTACAGGAGATTCTAATGCACAAGGTGACATATAGGAAGAGTCTAAAAAATAGCATTATCAACTCTCTGATTTACGACTTGTTACAAAAGGGTCATTCGGATGTGGCTTAAATAGCACATCTGAATGATTAGAACAAATTAATAAAGGGCATGACGAGGGAATTATTCTCCCTCCTTGCCCAACTAATAATATAAAAACTAAGAAAGTAGCGTGATGACAATGACAAGACAAGAGTATAAGGAAAAGATTGTAAACCGCTTAATTTTTATCAACAAAATCAAAGATGCTGATACTATAGACAACTTAAAAAATGCGGAATTTGAAGCAATAATGCTCTACTATATACAGTCCCAAAGTCTCCCGGTTACAGCAATGGACTACAATTCCCAATTTGTGTGGATTAAAAAATATGCCAGTTATGCTATAGAGCAAGAAATAAATGCATCGAAAAGATTACGCAATACTGAGGAAACTTATAAAAAATTCCTTAGAGAGACTGGAGCTAAAACAACTAGTGATTTTAATCAAGAGCAGCTTGAAAAGTATAAATTAATGGTGGATATGATTGATAGTTCTAAGAGAATAGTTGATTTGTACCAGCAACGAATAATGATTATTAATGAAAAATTGGAGTATATATGTGATTATTATGATCGAATTAACTTACCATTTCATGATTTTGTAGGATTATGTGGCCTTAATGAAAGAAATGCTAAATTAAGTATTCGTCATTATAAGGATAAAGAGAACAGATATTATAAATTCTTGTTCCTTGGAATCGAAGATGATCATGGGCATGAGAAAGACGGTTGGAAGTCAAATAGATTCGGAATGCCGCTCCAGGATCTTGTGTTTGAAAACTTTCTCTTTACGCTTGATCGGAATAAAGAAGCGAAGGAGAAAGTACATAACTACCTAATGCATGACATGGGTTTTGCATCAGCAGCCATGACTTTAACTGAGGATGAGGAAGGTAATATGGTGGCTGAAAAATATTATCCTCCCCTGAAAGCTATGAAGTAGAGATTATGGAAATGACCGGATTAGAATCTCTACAAAATGAAATGGATGCAATCAATGAGAAGATACTAATTAGCAAATCTCTTATTGATGAGATAGAAGAAAAGTCTAGGATCAAGGAGTTAGAGTATTATCTTGATAGCATAGTTGAGAAGATGCTCTACAAAAACGAGAGACAAGAACTTATACAAACTATTGGCCTGAAGGATGCTAGGGGCAGACCACAAAAATCAATAGCTCAATTCAATAAATACTTCGATGAAAATAAAATTCCTTTCACAATAAGATCCTATACAGATTGGGATAGAACAGATGGACATTTATCTAAATATTTCAGAAAGAAAAACCCTAATTATGGCAAGGTATATTGGATGATTTTCAAGACAAATAAAACCGCCATACATGCTCTATTCCATAATATCTTGGCAGAAACCATCATTATATAGTTGCTCCATAATATCTAGGCAGAAATGAAAATATTCACATATTCCAAGAAATCTAGGCAAAGGGTAGTGACAATGGCAGTATCCTTTGCAAAACAGGTCACTGGGAGTGATGTGTTTTTAGATGAACTCTGAATCAAAACCATAGCGAATCTCAGTCGACAAAACCGACTGAGATTATAACAGGTGACTGACAGCCGTGAGAACTCCCCTTCCTTGTAAATCGTCCACACCTATTTACTCTTTTGCAAATCGCAACATTCTACGAAAATAAAAGACAGCCGATTAAACCTACTGTCCACAAAATTGTGGTCATTCCCAGTGTCCACAATAATAATCAAAGGAGCAACTTCAATCCTGCACCTTAAAACTCATTCCCATTTCGGTATCCAGTGATCATAATCATGTATTCCAAAACTCAATTCTTTAAAAGGATAAGGTTTCTCTCTGAAACTGACTTACCCATTTTATAATTTGTGGTGCATTATATGCACATCAAAATATTCGCCCATGATGGTAGAAATGCTCCCCAACTTAGGGACAGCGGTCCACAAGCTGAGGAAGGTACATTGAAATCAGCATACGACAAGTTGTCGTAACCTCCCAAGTTACAAAGCTAGTTTTCGTAACAGTGGAGATATTCCACCGTCCTAAAGACAATCCTTTCCAAGTACCGTCCTAAACTCAGCCAATCAAACTAAATACTGCATACCTACTGATGCTGTCATAGGCCAAGGTAGGTATGCAGCACTAACAACAACCCAATTGGGCTATAGTAAAAATATTTCACTACGTAAAACAGGTAGTCAAAACATAGGTGCTTATCCATAATAACAGTTAAATAATTTGACTACCTAAATCAGGTAGCGTAATTTATCCAATTGGCTATATTTGACTACGTGAATCAGGTAGTGAACTAAGGTGTAATAAGAGAGATTAAGTTTTGAATAAGAGAGAATAAAGTACTCTGTTCGCTTACGCGAAACAAAAATGTTTTTTGAAATTATTTTTCTTCTCTTTAAACAAACAAATCTAAGAAAGTGGGGTAATAAATGATAACAAAACAAACAAATAATAATTTCTCTAAAATCCCTAATATTTTGTTTTATTTCCCTGAAAAGAATCAAGACCCTAATCCTAAAAAAAGGGTATTTAGTATTCTGGAAAATACAAAGATAGAGAATAAATTCAATTACAAAGCATTGTTTATTTTGGATTATCTCTACATGAATACTAATAGACGAAATATTATTACTTTTAATCTTAAAGATATTATTGAGGATTCTGGCTTCAAATATAATACTAGAAAAGGCGAATCTGTTGATCAATTCAAACAAATACTTTCTAAATTGCAGGAGTTAAAAATAATTAGTACAGATATTAATTTTATGGATATGAAACTTAGCGATAGAGTTACCTGTACATTAGATATTGATTTCAGTGATCAGTTCGCTATGCTCTATGATTCTGTAAAGGATAAAATTCTCAATCAAACTATTGATAGTTCAGCGGATAATAAGAATCTTCTTGTTTATTATTGCTATTTGAATTGTAGAATTTATAAGCGTCCAAAAGGTGATGAATTAGTAAAATCAGGTGGAAGGTCGGAGGTTTGTTGGGTAACATTTGAAACAATGACTAAGGAATTAGGGTTTGTGGATATTACGATTGATAAATATAACGACATACTTGTTGCTTTGGATTTAATTCGTATTGGAAATGCTGGCTTATGGTATTACAAGGATGACGTTAATAAATCACTCAAAGAAAGTTGCAATATTTATGCCTTATATACTGATGATGAAGAAACTAAACATAATCTTGATGAAGGAATTAAATATTGGAAGAAATTAGAAAACAATCTAAATAGAGTATTCAAAGGAAATAGGGAGTATGAGAAAAATAATAAAGTATTGAATGGTGAATTAGGCTCTATCGTCAAGAAAGAGAAATTAGGTACTGCTACAGCAGATGATATTGTTAGGAAAGGTGAAATACTAGCATCGACTAGGCCAGATGAAGAGAAATATAAAATTATGTCAATATTGGACGCTAATCCTAATGAATTACTATCTAATATATTTGAAGGAAAAAATATTGATATTTCTGATAAGTATTATGATTTAGAGGATTCTTTAGGTTTGGTTAGTAAAAATTCTAATGAAGATGGTGATTATCAATTAGTAGATGGTATTGAGTATGAGAATTATAAATGGGTGATGATTAATTATAAAGAGAATGAGCATCAAAAGTTTGTAGATTATGTTGCCTCCAAAAAACCATCTAAGATTAAGGGTAAGGGGTTACAGAATAAGAAGCCAGTTGTTGTAGATGAAGTGGCTGTAACTGTAGAAGATGCTCCTGATATATTTGAAGATTCATTTGATAGTGATAGTGAAGTTTATTGCGATGATCGGACTGCAGCGGAACGTGAGGAAGATGATGCTTGGTCCAGAAAAAATGAAGAACAAATACCTGAAGAAGTTAGAAGGTACATGGAAGAACAAGCAGAAAGAGAATATACAGCCAGAATGGATTATGAAGATGAATACAGAGATCATTTGGAAGAGAATTATTAAGGGTATCAATCTAATATATAACCTTGGCTAAAGGGGGTGTTAATGTTAGTGGATTTTCTGTCCAGGATGATTACCCAAACAGTTCCCGAAACAGTTCCCGAAACAGGTAGCAATTTAAGGTATCCCTTCAACGAGTGGAGTCCTACCAACCCGTTACCATAACGAACGTTGGCTGAAGTGAGAGAAGGGAATATCCCGTCAGTAGGATAATAAATACAAAAATAAAACAAATAGAAAGAGAGATGTTTATAAATGGAAGATAAAGATAGCAAGATGATTAATAGGTCTGAAAAGAGTAAGTTATTTAAGGTGTTAAAAGTCAAAATCAAAGATAGTTACTATAAGAAAATAAAAGTTAATCATGCTCCAGAGAATTATAAATACTGGAATGGAAAAAGCTGTGATATTAACAAAAAGACAAGGGAATATAAATATCAACGCAAGAATTACTATATTGACGTAAATTTAAGCGATAAATTCAAACTTAAAAAGAAGTGCACATTAGTCAAAGAAGGTGAAGTAATAAGGATCGTAAGATCCCTAGAATTAGACAAAAATAATAAATTAGATTATGGATTTGTTTTTATTGAAGATATTATTTCTATGGATATATCTACCAAAATATATAAAGAAAATAAGTTCGGAATTATTTACTTGCGTAAATTCACAAAAGATAAAGATGGCAAAGTAGATGTTGTTTCGGTTACTAGATATAAGAGACTCATGGCTTCTACCGGAGGGATACGCTCCAATCGTGTAACCTTTATTAGAGAGGAATTATTTGATAAGGCAAATGAAATTTTGCTCTGTGGAATGCCGAATGATATGGAGTTTGAGTTTTTCAGTAAATATTCAGCTTACTACGCATTAGCCAATACTGACAGCACTCCAGTTACAATGCCACGTATTGTGGTCGTAAAGGATTATAAACTTGATATCATTGAAACATTTGATGTAGTTACTGAAACATTAGTAAAAGGGAACTTTAGAGTATCACCTATAACTGGTGAGTTTATAGTTGATAAAGCAACTGGTGAATATAAAAGAAAAAAAGATCGCTTAGAATATGATGTTAAAACAATAGAAAATTATACTGAGGTAGGTATTAAACCTTTCGATGGATCTGGACTTGTAGATATTCGATTTGCTAAAAAAATCTCTAAAGAAATGGGATTAGATTATGTTCCTAGTTCCTACCAATTCAGAGTTATTCCAGGAATCAAAGGCAATCTCTATCCTGTTGATCTACAGGAGTTTGCTGCAAGATATCCTGATAAAAAAACCATTGTAGATGCATGGGGTCAAGATGTTGATCTTTATGATGAAAATGGGGATTTCGCAATAGATGTAGTTTTGACTGTATCACAATTTAAATTTTTTAAGGAATACGATGACTTTAATGCTTGGTTAGATACTTTCAACAAAGAACTTTATGGTTATAAGAGGACTTTTAATATTGCTCATGTTGGAGACAAATATAATAAATTAAAGGATAAGACTTTAATTTCATATCAACCTTTACAATCAATTACATTAGATACAGATCAGATAAAGTCAGTTTGTCAAGATACGATAGATGTCATTAAGGATATTTCAACGAATGTTAAGAGCTTTTTGAAGTTCAGGGGATTCAATGAAAATGATGCACAAATCCCAGATTATTATAAAGCGTTGGCTGTAAATGAGGAATTATTTTATGATCCTTGGATGAAAGGTAAGATTCAAAAAGATATTGAGGGGTTTAAGGAAAGGACATATAGAGGGTCATTGTATCTGATATCTAATTACCAAACCTTAATTCCTGATATTCATGGACTTGCATTACATGCTTTTGGAGAGGAACCTATTGGACTACTACAAAAGGATGAAGCTTATTCTAACTATTGGTTCAAAAAGGGTGAGAAAAAAATAGGAATTGTTAGATTTCCGCATATAGCCAATGAATGGGGAGTAGTCAATATTGTTGATCCTAAAAGTGAGGAAAATAAGGCAAGAATGGACTTTTACAAGTATATAACGACAGGTATTATTACCAGTATGTATTCAACATTACCTTTAAAGCTCAATTCGGCAGACTTTGATGGAGATAAGGTTTTAGGGATATCGGGTAATTCAGCGAGCTTCTTAATTGATGAAGTTGAAAAGCAGATGGAAAATACAATTACATTTATCCCTAAAGATAAACCAGTAATAGTGGATGAAAATGGAGAGATTGAAAAACCGATTTTTCATAGAATCAATGAAATGAGTGAATTGATTTCAACTGACATTAAAGGTATGTCAAATAACATTGGAAATGTGGTCAATAAAATTAGCATTCTTTGGTCAATGCCGCAAGATGAACTGAGAGATAAGTATATTAAAATTATGAGTATAATTGGCTCACTAACAATCGATTATGTGAAAAGTGGAGAAAAGACTCCTATTCCAAAAGAGGTTTTAGAATATATCAAAGATATTCCTTTGCCGGAGTTTATGAGGACTAGGTACAAGGATAGGGATAAGAAAGAGCGTAGGAACAATGAAACAAGAATATCTCTTGGAAAAGAAGAGATTGTAGCGTTCAACCAAAATCCTTGTACCATGAATCTGATTTGTGAACATATGCATAAATCTATTGATGATATTAAACTTGAAAAGGATGAGCCTAATTTTGATTTTATAACCAAAATGATTAACAAAGATGTTAATAGGTATAATAATACTTATAAAAAAGTAGTAAATTTATTGGTTGAACTTAAAGAAGAAAGTGATGAAATTGCCAAGTTAAACATAAATGATGAAAATGGAGACTGGGATCAGGAAAAGAACACCGAGAAGAATTACATGTATCTTACATTTTACGAATATTGTAAATATGAACTATTAAAATTATGTACTAAAGCAAGCAAAATGGACAAAAATAAATTAATTGATTGCTTAATATATGCATTCTTCTGTGATAAGGATTTTGCATTAAAGAATCAAGATAAAGCTATTTTGTGGAATTGTTTCGGTAAGGAGTTAACGACAAGATTTAAAGATAAAAGTCGTAAAACAGAATGCTATTCGGATGATAAAATAGAGAAATTAGCAAAAAAGGCCAATGAACTAAAAGTCAAAAAAGAAGAGCAGAAGAAAAAGAAAACTGCTGAAAATAAGAAACACGCTAAGATAACTGTGCTGGAAGGGGATAAAGAGGTTGAAATCTATAGTTCTGAAATAGAGGCAATTAAGAACACGGTAAAAGATCCTGAAGAGGTAAAATTAGCTATAGGATTGCTAGTATTGGATAAATTCTGCAAGATATATAAAAAGAGTTTCGAGATTCATATTAGCAAGAGAAATACAATTAATAAGAATCAATTAGTTGTTCTTACTGGTATTGATGAAAGAAAATATGATGCGTTAAGAAAAAAATTGGTTGATAATGGGGTAATAGAATTAAATCCTAAGATTAAAGATGATTTTGGTGTTTTGATATGTAAAGTTAATGTGGAAGCTTCGGAAGGTGATTTTATTAAGTTGAAAAATATCAATGGAATCAAAGGAATACTCAAGAATATAAACAATCTTAGTAAAATATTTAAGAAAATAGCATAACCTCTAATTTAATAAAAAATAAAAGTCCGTAAACATTGCTCTAATAAGCATTTGCGGGTTTTTTGCAAATCTTAATATAGGAAGAAGAAATAATAGTAAAAATTATAACACATAAACTATATGTTAGTCAATAGATTTTGTAAATAAATTTTAGTAAATAAAAACGAAATGAGGTGTAAAAAACAGATGCCAGATCCAGTGATTTCCTATGACGAAGATTCCGAATTGCTCAGAGTGCAAACTCTTGAATATCTAAATAGCAAAGGAATTAAGAGAAAATTTCTCGCAAATAAAGTAAATTTGAGCGATACGAGTATAAGCTTGTTCCTTAGTCAGCGAAGAATTTTAGTAAAACCAAAGCAAGACTTGATTCGAGAGTTCATCAATGCTAATTAAGTTTCGACCATCTTGGGCGAAATTTTATAATAAGTTTACCCCGATTCATTATTCATTACTCTCTTTCTTACTCAGAGGACTGGCACTTAAAACTGTCAGTCCTCTACCTTTTTTAGACGTTTTAAACGTGCTATAAGGCTTTAGGATTGATTGGGTGGCACAATGTTAGGGTAATGGATTTTAAACTTAATACAGAGCAAATAAGAAAAAAGTAAGCTTCAGGAATCCGCTTATAATGCAGGTTGTAGAGCTTGTATTTTTTTATTAATTTTATATTAACCCCTAACTATAACACATAAATATAGAAAGCGAAAGAGGTTTACTCATATGGAAGAAAATAAAGATAAATATAAATTCAGATATTATTTTGTGCGTTCGATGGCATGTGCTGGATATTGTATGATGCACAAATTCATACTGCATTCATTAGAACCGGATAGGGACTTCCCAAGGCGTAACGTGTTCAAATTTACCAACAGCCAAGCTTTAAGAGATTGTATTGAAAAGTACAAACTCTTAGATAAATAAAAATAAATTAATAGGAGAAAGGAGCAAAACAAATGGATGAGACATATGAGTCAATAATGACTACTTTAGCAAGGATAGAAAATAATCAATTAGAATTCTATGTCAAGATGGCGCGAATGCTTGAGATTCTTCAAGACAATATAGCAAATAAATAATAATCCACCCGGCAGCACTAGGTGCTGTTTTTATTTGCCCAATTTTAAACAAAAAAATAAATAGAAAGTGTGGTTCCGCTTAGAGAACTGGAAGGATGATAAAAGATGACAACAGGAGTAATAAATAAAATGGTACAGAACGAAGTGGTGGTTGAAGCCAGTGTTTATACTGAACCCCATAGGTGAGACAGAAAATTGAAAAAATAGGTTATAATGGTAACATGAGTAAAACAAGAAAGCATTTTAGCCCAGAATTTAAAGCTCAAGTAGTCCTTCAATTACTACGGGAAGAATACACAGTTAATGAGTTATCCGCGAAGCATCAGATCAGTCCAGTTGTGATTGGTCGTTGGAAGACTGCGTTTATGGAACGAGCGCATGAAGTGTTTAAGAAGGGGCCTTCTGACGCCGAACAAGCTCTAGTAGAGAAGGAAGATCAAATTGCAGAACTTGAGCGAAAAGTAGGCCAATTGACTATTGAAGTTGATTGGATGAAAAAAAAATCTAGAGAATTACAGAGCAGATAGCACGCGTATGGAGCTTGTTGAACACCATCATAAGCATTTGACGGTGAAACGTCAGTGTGAGCTACTATCAGTCAATCGTAGCAGCACATACCGGAAACCGAAGGTTACCGGACCGGATGAAGAAACCTTAAAAATAATGCATAAGATTGACGCAATCCATACCGCCCATCCCACATTCGGGTATCGCAAAATCACTGATCTTCTTTGTAAAGATGCGTTAATCAATCATAAGCGTGTGTATCGATTAATGAAAGCGATGGATATTATTACGATCTACCCGAAACCAAATCTCAGCAAGCGTTACCACGCCCAATATGTTAAGCCTTATCTATTGAGAAACCTAAAGATAGTGCGCCCAAACCAAGTTTGGGGTGTCGATATAACCTACTGTAAAATGGAGAAAGGATTTATGTATCTCTTTGTCATAATAGACTGGTATAGTCGCTATATCGTGGATTATGAACTATCAAGTACACTGGAAAAGGGGTTTGTTATGACTTGTCTGAAACGAGCCTTTAATCGATTGAAACCAGAAATCATGAATTCTGATCAAGGAAGTCATTTCACCAATCCAGACTATATTAAACTATTAGAGGAAAATGGGATCAGAGTTTCGATGGATGGTAAAGGCCAGGCATTAGACAATGTTAGGACAGAACGGTTCTTTCGAAGCATCAAATATGATGATATCTATATCAACGATTATCACAACCCGAGAGAGCTTCGAAAGGGCATCAATGAGTACATGATTATGTACAACACGTATCGTCCGCATGATTCTCTTGGAGGTGATGTACCCATAAACGTGTATTATGGAAGGTCATCAGCAGAAGTTGCCTGAATTTTTTCGCCTCTTGACCCCAGATCAAGGCTTTACATGGGGGCGGAAGATGCTACCCTAAAGCAAGGGGGATGGGGCTACCCCAAAGGAATACATCATATGAGCCTCATTCCTCGACCCATGGAAGCATCTTCCGCAGGGTCCCATGTCAAGCCTAACCCCAGAGCTCCCGGAATTCTGCTCAAAAAACGACCCTTTAAGCAAACTTGATAAAGTCATTTGGAAAGGAGATAACTTAAATTTCGAAAATCGTGTCTTGACAATGGGGGGCGGTATATTTCGACAGAGAAATCAGCAACTTCTCCATGGTCATCCATTTGTAAAGTTCTTTTTCCAGCATGACCTTATGGATATGTGCTGCAAGTATTTAATGAGATGAAGCCGGCAAATAGCTTGTTCTGCATGATGCCTTCTCTATGTACTCTTAATCTCCCAAGATCTAGACTATTTTTTAAACGGAGGAAGCCCTTTTCAACAACATTAAGATGAACTAAAATGCTACTTTAACCGAAAAACTTGTGTAGGTATAATTCTTCCCGGGAGCCAAGGATTACAAGTTATCGCCGACCAAACCGATAAAACCCACGTTAAGAAATTGTGCCATAGAAAGACTCCTATAGAAGTTACTATCAGTTAACCTCTACTTTGCCCCTGGTGACACGGATGCTCCCACTACCTCAATCTGGAAAATTGATCAAATTCTATTGCCAGTTTTGTCCGGTTACTACACAACCCCCAGTCACTTTACTTTACTATTAACCAGATAACAATTAAAAAAGCAATAGCTAGTATTCTGTTAATTATTAAATACACTTCACTTGGCTCAGCATTTTTATATTTCCAGCCTTCAGAAATCTTCCAACCAATTTTCGGGTTAATAATATAAATAAGCAGAAATACACTCGCAAAAATTTTCAAAAACAAAGGTATTTCAATTCCTTCCCCACCACTTTTTCATTCCTTATTAAATATTAGATCATTCGCCATCAATAAATAATAAGAAAATATCCAAATTAATCAAACGTCAACTACAAAAATGAATTATACCGGCTAATATCAGAGTTTACTTTACTGATTGGAGCTGCGAAGGTCGCCTTATTATTACCACATATTGTCTTAGCGAGGATTTTATGTTATTTGGTTGGCTCTACCCCAAATAGGCATGAGAAAGTTTACCTTGGAAGTCTATTTTATGCTGCCATACCAATTTTTTTTGGATAGACCACTACTATCTTAAAATAGTCTCAAGTTTCGGCACACCCCCATTGGTAATTATCTGGATATAATCGACTTTGAATAATGCGAATAAAGCCAATTATGATATGCTTTTATTCTACTGTTTAAATACCTACAATCTTAACAATTTGTTTGTGTATTACTCCTGAAATTGTATAAGTTATCGTGGCTGTTTTCGGATTTTTAATTTTTTCTTTTAGAATGGTAACAGTGTAATGTATATCCAACCCTTGTTCAGTATGCCATCCATCTTTTTCATAAACTTTATTACTCGGTACATTCAACCCATTTAGTGGCTTATCTTCGAATGTAAGTTCCCCAACCTCAATTCCGCTGTAATCACCTAATTCAATATTGATTAACTTAACAGGTTTATCACTACCGTTTACTAATGAAAAATAATAGTCTTGTTTAGTATTAAGTAATTCTGGCGCAGTATCTTCAATAATTGCCTTCGAAAAATCAATCAAAAAAGGATCATTAATAAAAGAATTATGGCTTCTAGTAGATATGTGGTAATAATTATATACACAAATACCCATTGCCAAAAGTAATCCTACAATAACACTCAATTTCTTTGTCTTCATATTTCCTACAGTCTCCTTTTTGGTTTCGGGGGTTTGCCTTTAGGTTACTTTTATAATATGGATTATGCAAACCTGAAAATGTATTAATCTAACGTCCAGAGTGTTTGAACGCGTCACAACCACTTTCATCAATTCTAACTGCTGTAACTTAAAATAAGTTTATTAAGCTTATTTATTGAGTTTAAACTCTTTTTATATTTGATATCATTCACGGAACTAACTAACCCAACCGACCTTCCTTCAATCTAGTTAAATGGAAACAATTTACTATTAGATAGACTAAAGGAAGCAACTCGATATATCAGGTATTAAATGTTCGTAACTTTTTTAAAAGTAATTCAGATTCCAAACCATAAAATGTTGCTTTAATAGATGATATACTATTTTGTGAAAACGAAAAACCTCCATTTTCATTATCACGTTTGCTGTTAATATAATTTTCAATCATGTTTATATTCTGGGGTTTATATCTAATACAATTCATGATAGATAAAACATAATAAGTATCCTTTAAGCTTGAATCTTCTTCTGAACTATATCCACCATCCTCTTTATGCATTGATAGCAACCAATCTCTTAATGCAGACGTCGTATCCGTTTCGTTTACGTATGTCATAGCCAGAAGAATTAAATAGGTATCCTTTAAGTTTGAACCTTCTGTAAAGCTATACCCGCCATCACCTTTTTTAAAGCTTTTTAAAGTATTAATAACTTGTTCCTTTTCCGTTGGGTCTATATTATTACAAGTTATCAGCTTATATATAATTAATTTAGAATCGTTATCTGATATATTGCCATAGGATACATTCGAAAGTCCCAATTCAGATAATGCCTTATTAATAAAATAAAATTCATCAGGGTCGTCTAGAGTTTTTTTAAGAGAAGCTTGCTGAATATAGTTTATTAAATTGGAAGGAATTTCACCATCTAAATATTTAATAATTTTTAAAGCCATAAAACTATTTGGTGTATTTGAATCTATAGGTTCTCTCGAAATGAAATAACCACTTTTTAATCTATATTTTTCTATACTATTAACATAATCATTAACTGAAACTAGCTCAGGAAATAATAAATAAATTCTATAAGTAAGTTGAGAATCAGAAGTATTAGATAAAAAACCATATCCACCATCAATATTTCTAACGGATTCAAGATAATTTCTAAATTCTTCAGAAATTTGGATATTTACATTAAGCCGTTTCAATAGTTCATAAGCAGGAATATAATTAGCTAGTGAACGTGTATCTGTTGGTTTTTTTGATAGCAGCTCTTTTGCATCCAGAATTAATTTTTTTTTAAATTGAGTACTTTTTTCTGTAGAAATATTAAATAGTTGTGTTCTTTCTTCAATAGCATTTAAGTTATTAAAAATAGGCCATTTATTATTGCTTGTATTAAATATTGACGGATCTTCATATAAACCATTAATTGTGATATTTAAATTATTATAATCCAAATCATAATCAAGATTACTAAGGATTTTCGTGCATGCATTTGTTATACCTATGGATTCTATGATTTTTGAATTGTTAATTGTAAATAATCCGGTGTCTCTATTATGCAGTTTTAATATAGATTTAATTATTGATTGCTTGTATGAATTATTAAAACTAATGCAACATTTTTTTTGTAGGTCAACTAAGTATGACAGATCATAAAGAGTTACCAAACCACTAATATCCTTAATTTCTTTTTGTTCATTATCTAAATGTAATTTTAAATATTCATTGTTTTCTGAATTTGGTTTACTTTCCATTAAAAATAAATTATTATAATACGTATCATAAACAAATGGCTTTCTTTCACATAATAATGAAGAAAAACCTCCATCGGTGTTTTCGGATTTATAAACTATATTCAGTGTATTTGATTTCCAAACCATACTGGTTGAATTATAGAGTAAAAATATAATCAAAGATAATGTTAAAATAAAAAAAACAATTATAACATTTCTAACTGTTATAGCAGAGTTAATCCTTAGAATTTTAGTCATTCTATCTGTAATGTCCCCGCTTTTCAAGACACGATTTGAAAAACCTCAGGATAAAACTCTTTTCCATAAAATCGGTCTTGTTTTCTATGTCAAACGAGAACATTTACCTCCTTTCCTCGGGGGTCTACTTGACATGGGACCTATGTCGGATGCTTCAATGTTGCGAGGGAAGAGCCCTAGGTACATAAATATAATATATTTAGCCTTAATATAATCTATTTATGAAATTAGTTTTGTATAAATTTAATTAATGGAAATATCTATCTGCGTGGATTGGTTATACCCGTCACCGCCTATACTCCAAAGAATTTGGTCGTTTGTTTGTACGCTTGTAAAATGGCCCTCAGTTTTAAATTTTATAGAGCTCCAAGTATCTTTTACGCTGTACTCATCCTCCTGTGTGTAATCCGCCCAGTCACATGTCACACTGTCAGATTGGGGACCAACACTGACTCCAAGTGGTGCATTAATAGCAAGAACAGTTATGCCCTCAGAATTTATAGTTTCTGATGGAGAAATAGTAATAGAGTCTGCCTTCCAAGGGTTAGTACCAGACATATATGCCTTACAATATCCTGATAGTGTAATATAGTCATCAGAAACTAAATTGTGTTTACTTATTACTTTAATAGAAGATGTATCTTTGATGACATTGCCAGACAAAAAACCTAAATTTTCAGAAGTGGTTTCAGTGAAAGTTTTTGTTGAACCCTGAGACATGGATTTTTCAAAATATTCTTGAGGTTGAATGACTGAGACAGAGTCTTGTTTTTTTGTTTCGACAGGAACTGTAATTGTGTATCCATCTCCTTCGTAGACTACTTTGTCTTTGGCAAAGACGGGGACACTTTGAGTTAATAATACTGAGCTAATTAATATTCCAGCTAATAATTTTTTAATCATAAGGTAATTCCTCCCTTTTTAATTATATAGATTATACTAAGGCTATTTTAATTTCCCCCTTCAATATATAGAGAGGTTGAGCTTGTCAAAAGGTTACATGAATTTCTTTGTTTTCTAAAATTATTTTGGCGGAAAATAATGAGTCATATAATGGTCGCTATGTAAAGTAGCCCAACCTTCAAATCATTAAAAACATCCAAATTTGACCGTGAGCGTCGATTTGGCATTTGAAGAGCAGAGTATTGACGGCAGAATTCTACTGGCATTGGCATGTTGTCACTCACACTCGGCACCCATCCATAATAAATAGTTTATTTCCACTTTCTTCTTAGAATGGATTAATTACATCCATGTCGAATCCTCCATACAAGGATATTTTTATGGAGGAAGGAATATATATGAAAGGACTAGCTGTAGCTATCTACGGGGGAAGATCAAAACTCAAAACTCTTCTAAATTAACAAAGGAACGATCGGGGGAATGGTTGATACCACTCGGGAGATCGTTAATTATCCAGTCTATATCAATGGAAGCGTGCCCGACCGCATGAGTGATTTCAAGAAGCATGCCGAAAGCTTTGAGGTTGAGTTTTTAAAGGTGAAGTTGTCAGTACAGATTTTGCTCAGGATATTAAAAAGGTGACTACCAAAAAGAAGCATGAATTCTCTGCGAAAGCGATTATTAACATTGAAGAACTCGATGCCTTCTATATCTGGAAAACTGGAAGGTCATGTAAAGTAACTACTTTACATGACCTTCCAGTTTTCCAAGTCACAAAAAACCACAATGAGATTCTAACATTTTAACTCGCTTCCAAAGTTTCCTCAGGATTAATCATAGAATTTGTTTCCAAAAGACCTTGAAAATCCTTAGAAAAAACCGATCTAATCACTAGATACAGAATCCCTATACCCATCCAACTGAATCCAACAATTTTAGCGAGGGGTGACATGCCCAACAGTATAAAGGCACAAATTATCATACCGAACAAAGGAAATAAAACATGGCCTATTATTTTCCCGCTTTTATTTTTGATAAAGTAATGATTTATTACAGAAAGGTTTACACACGTAAACCCGAACAAGCCTCCGAAGGTTACCATTTCTGCAAGAGTTCCCATACTTAATGTCAATGCTCCGATTCCCCCTACTAACCCCATAAACAGA
>Ga0209639_1001928_pt1 | contig 18111 bp, 18 predicted proteins | sample EPASupsiteHSE605_FD_187268 | JGI IMG/M metagenome (GOLD analysis project Ga0209639, IMG submission 187268) | Bioremediated contaminated groundwater from EPA Superfund site, New Mexico - Sample HSE6-05 (SPAdes) (version 2) | ecosystem: Environmental > Aquatic > Deep subsurface > Groundwater >...
CATTTTGAAAGACTTCTATGAAGAAGCTGATGATTATTCATTCCATGTTATGGAAGAGAACTACAATCTAGCTTTTATCCTTTTCGAGTTTATTCAAACTAAGTCTAATGATATCAAATCTGTTTTTCAATCAAATTTCAATATGAAAAGGACCATTTTTAATCGAAACAACGTTCTTGGTATTGAAAGCTCTAAATATCCTCTCACTACCCCCACTTTTGCGAAAAATCCATTTATCATTAACTATCTTAAGAAGGGATTCGAGAACATTAGTTTAACTCAAGGAGCATTTCCTCCGACAAATGATCTCAAATCCGAAATCGAAATCTTTTTCCTATTGCTCACATCAAACGAATTCACCAATCCATATTTAAAGTCCAGAATCATTCTCAATAGCAATTTGATCGAAATCAAGAGTATCAACTTAAAAAATAATAATAATGATACTGCTCCATTCAAAAGAACTCAACCATTATTATCAGAAGAGAGACAAACTCATCTTTTCTCAATCCTAACCAGATATGGGTACAAGTTTGAATAAGAATAAACAAAGACGTTTATTAATCCGATATTTACATTGTAAAATGTCAGTTTCTTTCAAAAACCAGAAAAGTGCTCCATTTTCGGAATGTCTATTGGTGACACCGTCCCAGAAGCGAAAGTTGTTTTATTAGGTGCGACTCTTGTTGGTAAAACCACTTTAGTTACCCGATTTACATCTGGCGAATTTGATCCATCAATTAAATCCACTATTGGTGCTTGCTACGCCTCAAAAATTGTATCTGTTAATAACGAGAATGTTAAGCTTCAAATATGGGATACAGCGGGCCAGGAGAAATTCAGGACTCTTGTTCCCATGTATTTCCGAGGCGCAAAAGTTGCTATTCTAACGTTTTCTGTTTGTGATGCCGAAACTTGCAACGAGGTTAGCTTTTGGGCAAATTCTGTCAAACAAGGTACTAGTCAGATGCCGGCTCTGTTCGTAGTTGCCAATAAAATTGATCTTGACCGAGTTGTATCGAGAGAAAAAGGAGAAGAATTGGCAAAAGAGATTGGAGCTGAATATTATGAAGTTAGTGCTTTTGAAGGAAAAGGAGTTGATGAGTTGTTACAAGGTGTTGCTAGATCTGCTCTTTCAGCTGTCAAAACAGATTCACCAGTTCCTAAAACAGCTGTGATCACCCCCAACAAATCCAACAAAGGAGGATGCTGCTAAAAATCGAAATCACTATATTATGCTTTGTTTATTAGCCAATTTACAACCGAATCTAAATGAAGGTGCGTTTTTGCCGAAATCATGAACAAAGCGATGTCATGACCCTCTAAATCTCTTAATCTGAGTTTTTCAATCAATTGTTCGCTTGATAGAGCCTCAGGAAGGTCTTCTTTATTACCACAAACCAGTAATGGCGTATTTCGAACAGTATTATTGCTAAACAAATCATGAAGCTGATTTGCGCTCTGTTCGATCGCATTTTCATCAGCAGCATCGCAAACGTAAAGAATTGCATTCGCATTATGACAATATGTGGGCCATAAAAACTGAAATTGACTGGAACCACCTATGTCCCACGCTTTTATTTCCACAGATCCTTTTACAAAAGAGTTGCATTGAACCCCTATTGTTGGAACTGTCTCTTGATCCTTTGATCCCATTAAAGACTGTATCAATGTCGATTTTCCAGCATTAGATAAACCTATGATGGTGATTGACATTTCTTTCTTCCATAGAAGCCCTATCAACCAGTCCCAAATCTTACCAAAAAAACTCATTATGATTTTTAAATCACATGTCAAGTAAAGTGGCAATGTAAAGTGGCAGGATAAATTGGAAAAATGTCTAGATAAAGACAAGGATGTCTACTTTAAGTCAAGTGATACATTTTTACCAATGTCGACAATTAACATATTCATACTCTATCCCAACAAAGTACTCAAAGAGCTTGTAGTTATTATGAATGATAGCATTGAATCTGTGAAGAGATGCATTGATATTAAGAATATGGTGTTTATATATGATGGAGTTATCCTTCATCCCAAAATGACATTCAAGTTTTATAATATACCAAATAATGCGAATATTCTGATGGTTAATAGATGCAATAACGATATTTGTAACAAATGGAAAGCAATATCAATGGATAAGGATGAAATGGAGGCCAAAAAGATGTATTTTTTAGATGAATCATTCAAAAAATCTTGCTCGATAATTAATAACATCAGACTCCACAAAATTGAAAACAAAAACACATTATTCCGAAAATTGCTCAGAAACTCTTTCCCAAATAATTCAAATCCCACAAAACTAAGCAACAACCAAACTGTTATCCCGGCCCAGGACTTGGAAGGCCCATCTATTGAGCCTCTACCACTGATCTTCTAGCTTTATCGGGCATATACGATAACACAATATGCAGTGCAACGGAGACTGCGCTAACTGCCCTATGCGAGGATTGTGCGGGACATCCCAAGTACCAGAAGCGATGATAAAAGCCATTGAAAAGGTAAAAGAATCTTTTATTGATGTTAAAGCCAAGATTTTGGTATTAAGTGGAAAAGGTGGTGTTGGGAAATCCACTGTTACATATCTAATATCTAAAAAGCTTTCTGAAACCTATCAGATTGGATTATTGGATTTAGATCTCTGTGGTCCGTCGATGCCGACATTATTTAATTGTGAGACTGAAAAATTGCATCAAACAGCACTGGGATATGAGCCATGCATTGTTGCAGACAATATCAACCTAGTTAGCACACAGTTTTTCCTTGATAATGCAGATGATCCAATGATTGCCAGAGGAACAAAAAAGAATTCAATAGTATTAGAGTTTTTATCCGATATCAACTGGGATGGCAGCGAGATATTAGTCGTTGACACACCTCCTGGAACCAGCGACGAACATTTGTCAATTGTCTCTTTCATGAGCGGCACTGGGATTGATGGGGCAATCATTGTAACTACCCCGGAGGAAGTGGCTCTCAGCGATGTTAGAAGAGAGATCAGGTTTTGCAAGAAGTCAGGAATTAAAGTTTTAGGTGTCATCGAGAATATGAGCTCATACGTATGCCCTTCATGTGGTCAATCATCAAGCATATACCCAAGAACAACCGGAGGAGCTGAAGAGATGTGCAAGAATGAGGATATCCCATTGCTCGGGAAACTTCCGCTCGACCCAACCCTTGTTGCAGGCTGTTTGGGAGACAAAAATCCGCTCTCTGAAGCTGTAGAAATCGCGCTAGAAGGAATTGCTCAAAATATTAAGAGCGCAATAAACATCTGATAAAGTGTCGGTTTATTATTTAAAAAATGAGCCATTCGTCAGAGAATACCGAGGGTGGTCCAGATGAGATAATTGTTAGTTCAGATCAACCCAATCGAGAAACAGAAGAAGATTCCATATTCCAAGACGCAGCAATATTATTTAGGTTTAGTTCTGAGCTCAATGAATGGGTTGGTAGAGGAACAGGGATTCTGAAGGTTTTAAAGCATAAACAAAATGGAACATATAGAATACTGATGAGACAAAATCAAACATATAGAGTTTGTGCTAATCACCAGGTGCCATATCTAGGTGCCCTCCTTCCAAAAAGTGGATCAAATAGAGAATTCATATGGACAGCTTTCGATTTTGCTGATGAGCCAGAAATTCGAGAATTATTCGCTGTGAGATTCTCCCTCCCCAATATAGCAAATGCATTTAGACTTGCCTATGAAGAAGCGCGAGAAGCGAATAGGGCAAAACAACAGGGTAAATAACACGATCATTTTTTATGGAAACTGAGATTTCTAGTGTTGAAGACCTTAGGAAGTTGTTATGTTCTAACAACCGGATCAAATTCATGACTAAAATTCTCCATATTTTGCGATATGTTTCTAAACATCCACAAGAGGCCGAGGATTTAGGAGCTTCCTGGTTAAGTGATAACACACATTTTATTACGCATTCTAATAAAATAGGCAGCTTTTTGGGGTTGAAAGCTAATTCTATAAATACCAATTTTCGTGATCATGGTGTCATAATTAAAAAATCAACCGTAAATGAGATCAAAACTGAGTTTCCTTATCTTCGCGACCAAAAGAATTGGAAAAAACGAGTATGTCAACATTATAATTTTAACTCTAAGTCTACTATTTCCGATTCTGATTCAATCTTGTTGATTGAGAATGAAATCCAAACTAGCACAAAATCTGACGAAAAAAGCACCTCTTTGACAATTAAAGATAATTTCCCACATAATACATCGGTTCTCTTATCTGGAGAGCAAAACAAAAATCAAGTTATTTCTATTAAAAAGATGCTTTGCGATTTAGCAATACCTCAAGAGAAGAAAAATGAGCTTTTATCAGTTTCCACATCTCTTTGGGTCTCAGCTCTGGGTAATCTGCCATATTGTTCTCTGGAAACAGCACTCATGAAATTCATACCAGATGATTCAAGCACTTCTCAAGAGAAAGTCGATTATATGAGAACAAATTTCGTTTCATTAAATGAGTACGAGAGTAATACTAGCCAAATTGAGGCAGATATACCGTTTTCTAATAGGAAATATTACTATGATCAGTTTTTCAAATATTTTGTTAGGTATGGATCACATAAAGGTATAGTTCAGACTTTGGAAGAAATAACACCAAATTCATTTCATAATTATTATTATTTACAGAATGAAAATCGTTGTTCATTTTCTCCAGGCTTTAATCCCCATCTTAGCAAGAGAGAGGCACTTGATATTATTAGAACAAGGACATTAACTAAAACATGGATGATTATACATTCAAAGCAGATCAACAAGTTTTCATTACTATTTTTCCAACCAAGCTTACCAGTTTATCATCTATATGTTACATATGACGCCGTTCCAGATTCCCCTGATCACAGGTTTTCGATTGATTATCAAGATTCAAATAAATATGCTGCAACTTGGGACGAGCTTCTATTCAAAGTTCTTGGATTATCAGAGAATTGCGGTGTGATTTTAACACATAATGAACCCATTGTTGAAATAGTCAAAGGAGAACAAATTGAAAAAGAATCAAAAACACCCGTATCTTACAATTATGATTCACAAACTTGGAATTTGTACCCAAGTCAGACTATGGATTAAACCATTTTTATCGCTATTTTTTGTAACAAATTTTGAAAGATGTACAACTGCCAAATGTCGTACAGGCCTCTGTTTATGCTCCATGGGCTTATGGGTTCCTCATTGTATCTAACATATGAGAATTCTGCAAGGTATTGGTATTGTCCCAGGTCAATGAATAATCAATTGGTTTGGATACAAAAAGTTCTATTTTTGTATCCGCAGTCTAATTGCATGATGGATCTCCTTAGAGTTCATTATGACAATGTTACAAAAACAGTTTCAACTCAACCCAGTATTCAAATTATAAACAATGATTCATCATTATCGGCAATGAAAGATGAAATGGTGAAAAGAGGGTATACATATGGTGATAACTTGTTTATTCCATCGTATGATTGGAGAATGGCTCCATTTGGCCTTGAAAAATTCTATTCGAACCTCAAAAATCAAATTGAAGCCACTTTTACTAAGCATGGACAAAAGGTAACATTACTCGGATATAGTCTGGGATCACATGTTATTCATTTCTTCTTAGTGCGCTATTGTGGCGAAGAATGGGTTTCGAAGTATATTCATAATGTAGTTTTAATGGCCCCAGCCATTGCTGGAGCGAGCCAAGCAATGGTATCTTTATGGAAAGGTGAGTTTGGAGCTCCTATATCCATGACTGACATTGTACATGAAGCTGTCTGGAGCTTCCCTTCAGCACACGTTTTGAGCCCTAATCATTTTTATTATGAGAATGATACAATGATTATTGGTCCAGACAACACCCATTTTAACGCATCATCGCTCCCTGAACTCTACAAAAGGTATTCTGCAATGGGAACCCAAGATAATGGCCTACATGATCTCACCACAATGGTCAATTCAAAACCACTTAAGCACTTTGGAGTACCAACATATATTTACTTCAATAGTGGTATCAACACTGTATATTCAGCTGATATGAGTAAGGGATGGAATAATGTGAAAGTAAAGTACAGCAAAGGCGATGGTACTGTCCCATCAGAACCTCTAAAGCGTTTGTGCAAGGACTGGGAATCAAAGGGACAAACTATTTGTAAGGATTTCGCCACTTCATCAACATCATTCAATCATGGTGGATTTGGAAATAACCCGGTTATCGAAGATTTGGTCTTCAACGTTACTAACGATGTAAAGACTAATCAATTTTTCTGATGATTGATGATAAACTCCTACAGCTTTGTTTTCCTCATTTATTTTTTAGTTATGAGAGTCCAATGGTATGTGAAAGTGTCCAAAAAGTGAACAGAAAGGGCAAAGCACAAAAAAGGCTATTATTGATAACTGATTACTGTTTTTATGTGTTTAGGCCGAGACTTTTTTCTCGAGCTTATGATGTTTGCAAATCAAAATTGCTTATTAATGTTAATCACATATATATTAATGATGATGGTGATGGAGTTTTTGAATTTGAGGATGAAAATGTGGTAATTAGATGCCAATGTATCAGCGAAATAGTGTTAAGTTTGAAAAATTATTATCATAGTGCTTTTAATAATGTTTCAAAAGTATTTGGAAATGATGCAGCCATTTTGGATAGAAATCCAGCTTTGAGATTCAAATATTTCGCAAAATATGAAGAAAAGTGTAATAATGGAGAGATTATCAATATGATTGAGCAATTTATTAATTCCAAGACTGATTTCTTGAAACTTTCGGATTTTTCAGAGAATACTTCCTTAATGTTTCATGCAATATCATGCATGAATTCAATAAAAAAAATCGAAATAGATACTTCTCTGAGTAATGACTTGGTCAATAGAATAGCAGATATATTTAAATCCAATGAATCAATTGAAGAGATTATCATTTCTACCACATTAAATACGGACATAGGAATTATAGCGAAACAAATTTCAATGAACTCCTTGAGTAGAGTGGAAAAGATCACAATTATGAACTCTAGTCCTAGCCCTTATCTTGCTCAAGGTGTATTCATGTTTTTGGATCTATGCCACATCAAATACATATTTATTGACGATGCATTCCATGGTATATTATCTATTGCATTGGCAGATTTGATCATTAATGCTAGAAATATCAACCTCCTTAAAGAATTGATTATTAAGTCAAGCGATAGTTTGGATGCTGCTCGAATATTACCTTATTTTAAAGGAATTAAGAAGTTTTCAATAATAGATAGTGATCTAGAAATAGCACCAGTATTTCAAGCCTTGATTAACTCTAAGAATATGCAAATAGAAGAAATTGATTTATCAGGGAATTTTGGTAATCATTATTCAAATTTAAATGGAAGATTTCCAGATACTTTGAATAGAATTATTGTTAAAAGAGTTACTTGGTCACCATCTGTTATGGTTGAATTATTTCAACATTTCGACCATTATTATCGGAACAAGGATGTTTTGATTGACATGAGCTCACTTTCACTTGATAGCGGTACCAGATGGGAAATCCTATTTCAAGAGTTGTCTAGTGTAATTAATTGCAATATTTCAACACTTATTTGGGACAATAACCGAGTTTCAGATTTGTTCGTGAAGTTTCTCAATAACATTGAATCACTTACATCACTCTATATGAGAGACATGCTTCGTGAGTTTAATTTGTTTTTGCCCCAAATTGTTGATTTGATCAAAACAACAAAATCAATTCTCACATTAGACATTTCAACATATTCTGTTGAAGGAATGAAACCGAATGATACAATTGTTATATTGAGGGCGTTTTCGAAAAACCATGGAATTCGAACATTAACAATAAAAGGACACCCATTTGATAATGAAACTCTTGATGAAATGCCAAAAGCTCTCGAAGGCAACATTGCTTTGACCAAAATTGTATTCGATTATAGTGTTAGCATCTCGTATGATTCTCTAAACATGTTTTTTGAGGAATTATGCCAAAGAAATATACAATTAGATATTCCGTGGCCTGAAACATTAATCAAAGATATGAATATAAGTGACAATAACTGGCTTAATCTGCGTAGTTTTTGGGAAAAAACTATATCACCAAGAAAGAAAAAGAAAACTAAGATGAGTCATACAAATCGTGTTTCTTTAAAAAAATGAGATCATGGATATGGTTTAGACTCAATGACATTAATAGGAGGAAATAATAAATTAGAATTTTGTTAGTTCATTAAAAAAAATATTACTTTTATCAAAACAATAATTCTATATAGAATAGAGCATTTGGAAACATGAGAATTGATATCGCTAATCTGTTGAGAGAGTATTATATTGGAAAGAATTCATAATTGGACATTGAGTATGTGGGAAAGAAAAGGACAGGCGGTTTTTCCGATTTGAGGAAGGAAGCTTAGGGCATTGTGCAAAGTTCATGATGAGATTCTTGACTATTCCGTGTGTCTTTGTTTTTTCGAACATTTCATTGCTCCCGCTTTTTTGAATGACATTCTTCCGATTCTTTGGAATATAATGAAACATTTTTTGTTGGTTTCTCACAATAACTGGTAGTTCACCATATGATACGGGAACAACGTTACCTGATTTATCACATTTGATGATTGCTGATTTGTTTGGAGGATCTGATTTGTACGAAGATGCGCTGAAAACAGTAACAACTTTTCCTTGTGCAAAAACATCAATTCCAAGATCAACACACTGATGGGCTCTAAATATCTGAGTCAATCCGGTGTTTTCTAAGAAAATATTCACTGCAGTTGGTCCAAACTCTTTCCCGTGACCCCTTGATGACTCATTAAAGAGCTGAAACCTTGTTGACGGATCAGCCCAAACCATATCTTCGACAATTTGAAGGGATGTATCATATATTGGTTTCTGAAGAAACTCAATATCCTTGAGATCTTTCATTTCAGATGATATACCTCCATGTACGCAAAAATAGACACAATTAATAATGGCACATAATGGAAAATAATCAAATGATATATTGAAACTCTCCCACACAGAGTCATTTCCATAAAGACCCATAAGATCATCTTTGAAGCCGTATGAGGAATTCACAGATCTGAACTCATGATTTCCCCTTAATAATGTGATATTTGTCCGATATTCACATTGAAGAGCCATTAGAAGAGTAATAACCTCAACAGAAAAAGGCCCTCTATCAATATAGTCACCTAGAAATAAATATGATTGCTTTGGAGGGACACCATTCTCAGCAAATATTCGAATCAAATCGTGCAAACTCCCATGTAAGTCTCCAACAATTATGATAGGACCAACAATTCTCTCCATTATTGGAGATTTCTGCAAAAAATGCTGAGAATATCTATTCAAATCCAAAAGCACCTCCTCAGAAAAAATCGGAATCGGAATATCTCTTCCTATTTTCGTGATGTGTGATGCATTCAAGGATAGGATGTCTTTGAATGCATTAAGAATGGTTGCCGAAGCTCTATACATATATTTGACCAAAACGGCCAAGAGATTCAATACGATATTTTTATGGATTCTGAAAATTATTTTTAATTTGAAAAAAAACCGATTAATAAATTCTCACAATATTCACGATGTCACAAAAAAATTCAATTATTTTTTGAATGATTATGTTCATCCAAAGCTTGTAAATATTCCGAACTCCGCTCGTTTTCAATTGAACTGAGAATGAAATATAATGATTCATAATGATCTTTTGAAATATTAATACATTTGATATATGGGATTACACGAACTGTACAGATTGCAATGTTTTGTAAATTCTCATTATCCTGGTTGATTAGAAGGCATTGTTCTAAAAAATTGAAAAGATGTTTGGAAATCTCAGATGTGAATAAATCGGGCTGGTTCAACAATGCGGTTGAGAAAGAGAAGGCAATATTCCCAGCAATATCATGATCAAGGTCTTTGGGATCCTCTTTCAAGAAAGACTCAAAAATAGAAGGAAATACTTCTCTGAATTGAAGATCGAAACATGATGATATTTTCGATAATACAGCCCAAGAGCACATTTTCGACAAAACATATGTAGAATCAATGAATTTCAAAATGCAATCAATGGTTGATTGGACAAATGGAGATATCAAATAAAGCCCATCAGGTACAAGAGAAGAAAATATGTTGATAATTTTTGATGAAGCCTCATCATCAAGTGTGTTGCCAAGTGATTCAAACATTTTGGAAAACCCTTCGGCAGATAGCAACTGGGCATATCTAAATTCTCGATTTATCAGTTTCTCAAAAATGTCTAGATAAAGAGCCAAAAATGGATCAGAATCAGATGAGTCCATATAGGGAGAATAAATGTTTTGGAAAACTATATCAATTTCTTCATTGTATTCGTCACAAAATGACAAAAAGTCTGCTATTAATGAATAAAACAGGAATTTTTCATCAATAGGCATAATCTCAAAACTGTTAATAATATAGCGAATATATAAACTTGTATTAGGACTATATAAAGGAAACAACTCGGTTAAGCATCTCATTGTTTGCATTCTTGTTGAACCATTCGAGTCATTAAGAAAAGGGAATAGTATTGAATATGTTTCGGGAATCATTGATGGATGATTAAAAGATATTTTGGAAATTGAAAATATTATCTCATTCTTATGAACATCATTTATGTTGCCTGTCATTTCTAAAAATACAGAATCAATGTTTTCTAAATATTTGGACAACACAGAAAGTCCCCTAAGAGAACAAATAATCCCTTCTTTTTCTGATAGATTAATAATGGGAAGTAGTGTACTCAATGTTTCTTCAGTGTATATGGAACAAATATATTCAAGAGTATCAATACACTGGGATGAGAGATTATAGTCATTGATTTCATCGTTTGTTGATAAAAGAAAATATATTTTTTTTGTTATTTGCTCGATATATGGTATGTTTTCATTATTATTAAACGCAGCCACAGAAGGAATAGATACTATTTCATTATCGCTATTCATGCAATAAAAGAGGAATTCGACTAAAACATCATCATATTCCTGACTAAGAATTGTACAGGAAATATCAACCATTTCTTTAAGAGCCTCATCAGACAGGTTTTCAATCTGTCCAAACAAAGCAGATAAAACACAGTTTTTCACCATTTCTGGATACTTTTGAGCAAAAAGACACTCAACTTTCAAGATAAGAACAAGATACTCAGAATCAAGTAGTCCTACCAATGCTTCAATAAAACTAGAATCAGGTGAAAACCCTATTAATAAGAGTTCATTAAGAAGCTCTAAACCAGTATAAATTGTGTTTTCATCAGAAAGAAGATGAATAATGGTTTGATTCAAGTTTGGAAAAACAGAACTTCCATAATCTGGAATCATTGAAGCTATCAAAGCAGATATAGCGCTAGAAAAACTGCACGGATTAGAATTAAGGATTTTTTCAGCAATAGGACCAACATCAGTTTTTATAATCTTTCTATATTCTATTCCAACTGAACAAATATATCTTCTCATTAGAGAAGCAGCAGTACACCGAGCATCAATTGATAGATCGTCAGATTTCAAACAAAATAGTAGATAAACGCAAAATGAAGGATGGCTTGAGTATTTTTCTAAGATAACCCAGTTTTTTTCTTGAACATACGAATCATGCACAGTGGCATTCTCGAGCATCATTGATATTTCGGACAATATACTTAAATCAAAATCAAAAGTACTTAGCATGATAGTGTAAAACAATGGTTGTTCAACTCTGTTTTTATTTCCAGATTTCACATGTTATTATAGCTCCTCATCATGAGTATTCTCTACTTTCGAGTCGAGAATGAAAACTCCATCATTCACAACCCATACAGCATTTGGTGAGAGAGGAGAACATTTTGCATAAAACTGATTTTCTGTCTCTTCATATAAATCAGAGAGGAATGTTGACAGATAACACTCATATTTAACATTTTTGAGTTGAATCTCCAGGTTATTCTCCCAATTTTCGCCTTTCTCGCAAATAACTGTCCAATAACTGCGGCTATCATCATTACTGGTAGATGGAAATATCTCTAATTCTCCTTCTTGCTTTCGAATAGATAGAAAGTACTGAGAAACCGAAGAGAACAAAGAAATATTGCTACCGCATTTAATCGATGTTCTGGCCATAGATGAATCACTATTAGATGGTTCTGGTATCCAATTCCACCCATCTTCAAAAGGTGGACCAGAAGCGAATATTTTGGGAATCAGATGAGCTTGAGCCGCATTATTAACAGTAGTGCTTAATCTAGTAAAAGTATATTGATTTTTTAGCTGAATTGAGGAAGAATACTTGATTTCGAAACAAATCGACGCAAAAATTAGAAAAAACATTCTGGTCAATAAACGATTATTTTTAATTCAATAGTATCTCCAGGTTTCAGTTTGGAGAGCTGGAGAACTCGATTAATGACGAAAGACAGTAAGATTCTGCTTCTTTCCATTCAATATGGAACGGACCTGCTTTTGCAAAAGCATCTTTGGCTGCATCTTTATACTGTGGTGTTTGGAAATAAGATATCATTGTATTTGAAATTGGGAATGCTTGATTTCTCCCTTCCCATGTCACAGGATTACCACTATTCTTTAGAAATCCAAGATAAATAGCCCAGCTTACTGCAGCCAAACCTCGTTCCTGAATATCTTTTGACAAATCGTGTTTCATTCTTTGGAAATAGCCTTCATCATCTGGATTCAGAAAGAAGAACCCTTCATATAAGAATGCATTGTGGAAATGTTCAGGAGTATTAATAATCCCATCTCTACCTGCTTTTTTGGATGTGTTGGTGAGAAGTAAAAAAGCATCTCTTGCTAAACCAGTTCCAGGATATCTTTGGCCCGGGAGTCTTGGCTTTTCAGGTGAAAAATGACCAAGGGGATTCTGTAATGCAAACCAACGAATATTCAATATATTAAGGGGCTTCTGGAAATAGTGCTCCATAACTTCGAAACCTCTTCCCTTTTGTTCCATTGCTTTCAGCTTAAACTCTCCGATTTGCACAATCAAAAACCCAAAGTATTTGTCTTTCTCAGGTATTGATCTTGATCGTAAATACCCAAAGTGAGAAAAACAATCAGAGAGATCTAAATCGATATACCAATCATCCACTCCCATTTGATGAAGTTTCTTTCCCAGTGTTGACTTTTCTATAAGTTCTGTCAGATCTTCAACGCTATATTGATCAATAAACTTCGATCCTCCTCTTTTTGACCCAAAAATATCACCAAGATCAGAATCTTCATCAAAAATCGCATCTTGTGGAGCAAAATTAGGGACAAGTGAATCAAATAGACTTGAAATCCTTTCTCTCACATTGAACCCATGAAAAATGTTGAACATTGAAGAAAATTGTGAAGTAAAATTCATTTCTCCAGTCTTTTTTTCTTCAACTTGTTCATCTTTCTCAGCAGAAACAGGTTTCTCATCGCTCTTTGTCTCTATAGAATCTTGAATTTTTTCCCAGGCAGTAGAAAAGGACTCCAAAAAACGATCCCTCATCGAGCAACCAATTGAACTCAAAGAATCAGCAAAGCTCATTATATCCCAAGTCTTTTTCTCGTCAGTATTCTGATCATTAATATTGACACTCATATAAAATTTATTTTTGGGTAAAAAATTTAGTTCTCATCATAGTACTCATATTCAACAACTTCTTCTTGAGAATAAGTATATACATCTTCTTCATAAATCTCTTCTTCGATGGTGTATTCAACATATTCTTCATTGTTCATAATTTGAACAGTATCAGGCTCTAGGGATTCAATGGAGTTCGATTCACTTGATACAGACACTTCGATGAATTCCATGACTCCTTCATTAGTGCTAGATACTTCAACAAATTCAGCACTCTCTGGAGATGCTGTAACAAGCTCTTCAACAATGGTACAATCGTCAGTGGAAATGTTTTGAGATATAAACAATAGCTCTGTTTGTTCTACAGGTATTGGCTTAATACTATGATCCTCTTCGTGTTCATCCACTTCAATAAAATCTGCATCTGTATCGGTAACTTGAATATATATTCCAGTAGATTCGAGAATTTCCTCATTCGCTTGAGAATCAACTAATATATTAGGTTTTTCTTTGTTATCCAAAGATTCAATACTATCATCATCATCACTTTTAATATTAGTCGATTTAGATTTGTTTTTCATCTTAATTAGATTACTAATTATGTCACTATCATCATCTTCGATATTAGAATCAGAATATGAATCTGAATCTTGAGTTATAAACCTGGATTCATTAGAAATAGGACATTCAAAATTATCAGGAAACTGCGAAAATGGGTCATCCGAATCATCATCTTCCAAATCTTTCCTATTTTGGAGAATATGAAGAGGTCTCTTATTTGGCCCAATAGATGCCTTATCATATATCGGAACATTTGTTTTCTTCGAAACATTAATATACTGATGGCTACTCGACGTTTCAAAATCCGTTAGGGCTGTTGATAACACAGCATTCATCTCCTCAGCTTCTTCAATATTTTTAACATTATCAATTTTTCCAACAAATCCATTAATAAGTTTATACACCTTTTCCTTATGAAGATGCTTATGAGGCACTGGATTCCCTAACCTATCAGTAGGTCGAGATACTTTCACTTTTTTTCTATGTTTCTTGGATTCTGTTGATTTGGATGTGTGCGAAGTACCACTAATTTTGGTATGTCGAGTGGAAAATATATCACTATCATTAGTTATTGTGGGTTCCGAATCCATTTTCTTAAACTGTTTTGTAAACTCTAATTGTTAAACTTAATAATTTCATTCTTAAGATAATTATATTCTTCTAATAGTGCTTGATTCTCTTTTTTAAGTTCTCCAATAAGATCAATCTTGTGTTGCAGATCTGATGCTATTTTTTGTTCATTTAGTTTGATTTTTGCATAGTTTTCCGCTAATTTTGTGGATGCAGATTCAATTAAACCAAAATATTCGTTTTCCCTATTTTGAATTTCAAATAATTTTTTATCATTTTCATAGTTTTTTTCATTTTTAATGCTTTTATTCCCAATTAATTCTAAAATTGAAGGATCTATTAAGATTTTTGAAGAAAAGTTATCGCATATCTCTTTACTTCGATTTGCAAAATAATCTGAGGAAAAATTATAAACTCGGCTATATTCAGCTTTTTGATCAAAATCCTCAAATGAATCAACAATTGCTTTGGGTTGTGGAGGTATATCCTGCCCAGTAGTTGATTCTGGGATACTCTCTTCTGTTCCCATAAAAAATATGAAGAAACACTATTTAATGAACTCCATCCTCTATAGCTTCATCTCTCCTAGAATTCCCCCATAGGTATGATATTTCAATCTCTAATTCGGGTTCTCCATAAGGATTCCCCCCAAATATTGGCTTTCCATTTTCGAGGGGTACTTGTCCCCATCCATTTGCTCCATTGCCCCACTGAGCTCCTTTAGGAATTGGAGCATTTAACCCAGGAATCTTCATTGATATATATGATGGCGGGGGACCAATTTGTTGCATTTTATGAAGCCAAGGCGGGGGAGAACTGTCACCCATCCCTAGAGCGTTTCTGAGTTTCTGAGTGAGTTGGCCAACTTTAAAATGTCTAGATATTACTCTATCTTCTTTTCCTTCCGAATATAATTCACCAAAACGAGTTAAACTTGGTTTCGCCTGATATTTAAAGAAAGAATCATACAGAACAACAGGTGAAACATCAAAAAGACCGGCCTTTGGTCTGGTTCTTTCCCTTTGTTTTGCTGCTTGTGATTTTTTTTCATCAAGATCCAGAAGAGCTTGACGAAGAGTGGATATTCCTGTTTTTTCAATATATAATGGAAGTCTGTATCTGGTAATTTCAGTTCCTCGCTTGTAGTTCAAATATCTCCTTTTTTGGGACCAATGGTCTGGAACAGGAACAGCATTTCTCAAATTCCTAATCTCAGCTAGAGAATATGGATCAGGAGCGCTTATATCACATCTTTCAATCAATTCAGGCCTTCTACTAATCAGCTTTAAATCAGATACAGAAGGCCTTCCATATTTTCTCACTTGATTCTTTGATAATCCAGTATTTGATTCTTCAATAAATTCTTCTTCCTCGTTCTTCTCTTCTTCTTCTTCTATATATTGTTCAAATTGAGGTTCAAAAGTAGTTATTCCCAAACCTTTCATTACTTCTTCAAGTTCTTCAATATCTTGTATAGATGTAATATCTCCATCATTTTGTACATTTATCTCTATTCTTGAAACACCATTCTTTTGCTTATTTTTCTTTCGTTCTTTATACTTCTGTCTTTTGAGTTTCTCTTTAGATAAAAAGTTATCATTCATATGTCACTTTTACTCAACAGCAATTCGTACCCTTTTTTGGGGTCTCTTCAGATGATAAAACACTATCCTGTATAGACTGGAAATTGCTATTCTGGATAATACGCTCTCCAATATCATTAAAAAGCTCCGCTATCCCTCTGTTCTCCTTAGCCGATGTTTCTGCATAGTGGTACTCATATTTCTCTGCCCACTCTCTGGCCAGTGTTATTGGTTCTGGGGTTCTGTAATCAATTTTATTGAGGACCACAAAGATATTTTTACATTCTTGCTGATTTTTGTCAAGGAGATCTTTCCACTTGCTCAAGTCATCAATACTATTCTCATTATCTGCACTGCATACAAAAACAACCGCAGCACAGCCCCTCATGTACATCGGAATAATGCTTTTAAATCTTTCTTGTCCGGCTGTATCCCAAACATGCAATTCAATCAGCCCTTTAGCAGTAGAAAGTGTCTTAGATACGTATGCAGCGCCAATAGTCGGCTGGTTTTCTTCATCAAAAATTGATTTATAAAATTGTAATATGATACTGGTTTTCCCAACAGAGCTGTTCCCAAGTAAAATAACTTTCGCACTGGGAATAACAAGAGACTCCTGTTGTTTAGACATTACAATAATAAAGCTCAGAAAAAAATGTAAAGAAAGCTTTTTAGAAACCATAGAGAGTCCTGCCTTGTCTCTTGAGAGCATAAACAACATCCATTGCAGTTACTGTCTTCCTGCGGGCATGTTCAGTGTAAGTGACGGAATCACGGATAACGTTTTCAAGGAAGTGACGAAGAACTCCACGGACTTCTTCATAAATGTCTCCACTGATTCTCTTGACACCACCACGGCGAGCCAAACGACGGATAGCTGGCTTTGTGATACCTTGGATATTTTCACGCATTACCTTACGATGTCTCTTAGCACCACCCTTTCCAAGACCTTTACCACCTTTACCTCTTCCAGACATTGAAAAAATAAGAAATTTCCCCGCCAATTTTTTCTGTTAATTTGAATAACGTATTTTTTTGGGATTTTTTTATATTGATTCAATATTATTGAATGATATGGAACAGCTTAATGTACACATATTCAGAGTAATTTTTTAACTCCAATACTGTGAAGATAAACTTAAACAATTTTCTAAACCAAGAAAAAAGATATTCTTTTGTCACTTTTCATTTTCACAAAAATGAATAAATTTAACTAACGGATTTTGATCGTACTGGTTAAACACGACAATAATCAAATGGGACAAAATGACTTTTTTGAATTTTGTTCAATGAAGGATAGAATGGAAAAAACCTTGATGTTGTTTTTAAACATATCGGTTTTGGTTATTTTATATGTATTTATGTTTCAGAATTCGAAAGAATATTCAACGACATCTACAATTGTTCATTCATTATTAAAAAATATTCAACCAACGGTTGCTTATAAAGTCCATTTAAAACTAAAGGATAATGACTTTTTCAAATACCAAAATATTAGGATAATTGCAGATAATAGTGAATCATCATCTTCCCTTTTTTATGTATATCCAGAGTCTAATGGCCTTGAGAAGAAAAAATCTAATGCTACTATGTATGAGTATTCAATACAGAAAAATGAAAATTCTGAGATTATTATTTCCTTAAGGGTTGTTGTTTTATATTCCGTTGTACCTGAATTGAAGATTCAAGTCGATCAATCAGAATCTATTGAAGAAGAAACGGTACTCTTGAACGAGTGTAGACTTTTTCATAAGAGCTCTCAAAAAGTGAAAGCAGCCTCACAAATTATTAAAAAAAATGATTTTTTTGTGTTTTATATAAGGATAGAAACTTGATTTAAACTTGAA
>Ga0209639_1001939_pt1 | contig 18065 bp, 16 predicted proteins | sample EPASupsiteHSE605_FD_187268 | JGI IMG/M metagenome (GOLD analysis project Ga0209639, IMG submission 187268) | Bioremediated contaminated groundwater from EPA Superfund site, New Mexico - Sample HSE6-05 (SPAdes) (version 2) | ecosystem: Environmental > Aquatic > Deep subsurface > Groundwater >...
AAATTTACACCGCCGTGGCGTATTTCCTGAAGGATAGGGGTTGTTGCTTGTTCAGGAAACACAACTTCCATGGGCATAATTGTATGCATCATTGTTTCAGACCTCCCTGTTCCTTATTCGCCCGGATCAATTCCTGCAATTTTGCATTAGCCTGAGCCAGCCCGCCGACTTCGTTAATCAGACCGCATTCTACCGCTTCGCTGCCAATTAATGTGGTCCCGATATCCCTGGACAACTCCCCGGTTTTAAAGAGCAGTTCCTTCCATTTGGCAGCCGAAATTCTGGAGTGGTTTATTACAAAGCGGGAAATGCGATCCTGCATCTTTTCAAGGTAGTCAAAGCTTTGCTGTACCCCAATTACCAACCCGGTCAAACGAATAGGGTGAATAGTCATTGTTGCGCTATCTACGATAAATGAATAGGTGCCTGAAACAGCGATTGGTACACCAATACTATGTCCGCCGCCAAGTACAATGGATACAGTGGGTTTGCTCATGCTGGAAATCATTTCAGCAATGGCCAATCCGGCCTCAACATCGCCACCTACTGTATTTAGCATCATTAAGACACCTTCAATTTCCGGATTTTGCTCAATGGCAACTAATTGGGGCATGATGTGCTCGTATTTTGTAGTTTTATTATTAGGCGGAAGTACAACATGACCTTCCACTTGCCCAATAATCGTTAGACAATGCACATTCGTCTTGATATTAGGTACATCCGTGGTTCCCAAGGCTTCAATATTTTCCACAGTACTATTGGTCCGTTTGGCCGTACTCCTTTTTTTGGCGGGTTGCTCGACTGGGGACTGGGGATTTTCTGGTATCGGTTGATTCGGGATTGGCATATATGATCATCCTCCGTTATTTTTACTATCTTAATCTCTAGTATTTTTACACTGCTATATTTCTATACACAAAAAAAACTCACTTGTTCTACGCAAGTGAGTTTAACTTCAATCCAGATACTGGAGTTTACTATACTTCCATGATAATCGGCAAGATCATAGGACGCCGCCGTGTTTTCTCGTAAAGATATCTACTCAAAGCATCCCGGATAGCTGACTTAATAGATGCCCATTCGGTGACACCGCCAGCCTCACAGCGATCCAGAGCTTGTTTGACCCTCTCTCTAGCTTCATCCATAAGTCTTTCTGATTCCCGCACGTACACAAAGCCCCGCGAGACGATATCAGGTCCGGCAACAACGCACCCTTTCTGCTTATCGATGGTAACTACCGCAATTAAAATTCCGTCTTGAGATAGTTGGCGGCGGTCCCGTAACACAATATTACCGACATCACCGACTCCCAGTCCGTCAACAAGCACCTTACCCGCAGTTACTTTACCGCCAAAACAGCCCGTTTCAGCAGTGAAATCAAAGACATGTCCATTATCCCCAATGAAAATGTTTTCTTTAGGGATACCAAGTTCTCTGGCGATTTTAGCATGCTTTTTAAGCATGCGGAATTCACCGTGCACAGGAATAAAGAATTTGGGGCGGATCAGGTTTAGCATTAATTTTAATTCTTCCTGACTGGCATGTCCCGAAACATGTACGCCGGAAGCGGCTTCATATATAACTTCTGCACCTTGCTTTGATAAAAAATCAATGGTACGCGACACCAATTTCTCGTTACCAGGTATTGGCGTTGCGGAAATTATCACAGTATCCTCAGGATTAATATCCACTTTTCGATGATCACTCATTGCCATTCTAGTGAGGGCTGACATGGGTTCACCCTGACTACCTGTTGTGAGAATAACGATTTGGTTGCCAGGATAATTGTTGATTTCATCCACATCAATGATTACACCTTCGGGTACAGTTAAGTATCCTAATTCTAAAGCAATGCCAACCACATTGACCATACTACGTCCGATGACGGCAACTTTACGATTATATTTGCAAGCAACGTCGATTGCCTGTTGGATACGGTGAATGTTAGATGCAAAGGTGGCGATAATAATGCGGTCTTTTGCAACCCTAAACTCCTCGTCAAAAGTAACCCCTACTGCCCGCTCCGACATCGTAAACCCTGGACGTTCAGCATTGGTACTATCTGATAAAAGTACCAAGACACCCTGGTCACCCAGTTCTGCAAATTTGTGAAAATCCATTACTTTTCCATCTACTGGAGTCTGGTCCATTTTAAAGTCACCGGTATGAACGATTGTTCCCACCGGAGTCTTTAGATAAATTGCGACAGCATCAGCGATTGAGTGGCTAACTCTAATAAAGCCGACCTGGAAGCAACCAATTTTAATTTGATCGCCGGCTTTCACAGGTACCAAACCACTAGCTGAAACATTATTCTCTTTAAGCCTTCCCTCAACAATCCCGAGGGTTAACCTTGTTCCATAAACAGGTACATTAATTTGTTTTAAAACATAGGACAATGAACCAATATGGTCTTCATGACCATGGGTTAATACAATCGCCCGAATATGTTCTTTATTATCCAACAGATAGGTAATATCGGGAATAACTAAATCAATGCCCAACATATCGTCTTCAGGAAATGAAAGTCCCGAATCAATGACAACTATATCGTCACCGCAACGAATTGCGGTCATATTTTTGCCAATTTCCCCCAATCCACCCAAGTGAATAATGGATATTTTGTTTTGATTTGCCAAAAAAGCACCTCCAAAAATTATTTATTAACACTAACTCTAAGTTTAAAGACAACAACAAAAAGGGAATCTCCTACAAATGTAAAAGACCCTAAGTGATCAGGGTTAATTGTTTAGCCCGAACAACACGCACACCCGAAAACTCATGACACCGCTCTACTTATTGTTAGAAGTATTATACTTTATTTTAGCAGTGTATACAAGGAGAATTTACCGCCCAACTGCAACTATTATGATTTTACCCGATTACTACTTTTTTTATGCATACTACCTACAAAAAGTTAAAAGAGCCCAGCTTTTGCTGAGCTCTTTTTCATCTATTATATTTTCTTAAATTGTTTCAAAACTGTCGTTATCGACGCTAATTCGCTGTCCGTTGCTTGAACCAGCGGCAGCCGCAATCCGCCTGCTTTGAAACCGCATATATTCATCGCCTCTTTAATCGGAATAGGGTTAGTTGTAATAAAAAGACTTTTAAAGAGTGGCATTAATCGTAAATGAATGTCCCGCGCTTTGGAAATATCACCAACAAAATAAGCTGCAATCATTTCCTGCAATTCTTTAGCAACCAGATGTCCTGCCACACTGATTACTCCATGACCACCCACTGCTAAAATCGGCAATGTCAAACTATCATCACCGCTGTACACAACAAACCCCTTTGGCGCGTTACGAATAATTTCGGAAGCTTGATCCAAGCTACCACTTGCTTCTTTTACGGCGACCATATTCTTAAGCTCAGTCAGACGCAAAATGGTTTTGGGAAGCATATTCGATGCTGTCCGTCCCGGAACATTATATATAATCAGCGGTAACGACGTCTCTTCGCTAATCGCTCTAAAATGTTGATACAACCCCTCCTGGGGCGGTTTGTTATAATATGGGCCTACAATCATAGCGCCATGCACACCAACTTTTTCGGCTTCTTTAGTCAGCCGGATAGAGGTGGCTGTATCGTAAGAACCTGTGCCCGCAATAACAGTAGCTTTATCACCCACTGCATCTAAAATCGTCTCAAAAAGCTTAATCTTTTCATCATAACTTAACGTTGCCGCTTCTCCTGTACTTCCCGCAACGACGAGTCCGTCTGAACCATTTTCCACCAGATGCCTAGCAAGTACGCCGGCCTGTTGGTAGTCAACTTGCAAACTATGGTCAAAGGGAGTTACCATTGCAGTCAAAACACGCCCAAAATCAGGCATTTTTATTTCCCCCTCACATCATTGGATAAACTATGCAGACTAAATTGTTCGTGCAAAGCCTTCACCGCTTCTGCTATTTTCGCTTCGGGGATTAGACAGGATATCGTATTATGGGAGTCCACTGTCTGCAGGATCGCCACGTTTGCGTCTGTAAGCGCTTCAACCACCCGTGCCATTACGCCTGGCAATTCGTGGATACCACCCCCGACAATAGATACCTTAGCACAGTCTGCATTAAGCTCCACTTCATATCCGAGATTATCAAGCAGCGCTTTAGCCCGCTCCAGAACCTCTTCTCTAACCGTAAAAAACACCCAGGTTGGATGAACATTAATCAGGTCAATACTGATGCCCGCTTCTGCCATGGCCTTAAAAACTTGCAAACTACGGTCAGGCCGATCTTGAAACTTATGGGTGCCCACTTTTAGCTGAGCGATACCGGGAACCTGTGTAACACCTACCACCGGACGGTCAGATATGTTCGCTCCATCGAGTTCATCCGTAATATTAGTAATCAGCGTGCCGGGTGCATCCGAGAAAGTAGATCTCACGACCAAAGGGATATTTTTTTGCATCGCTATCTCGACTGCCCTGGGATGAATAACCTTCGCCCCTTGATGCGCTAGATGGCACACCTCGTTATAGCTGATTACATCTAAAATCTTTGCATCACTAACGATGCGTGGGTCAGCAGTCATCACGCCTTCCACGTCCGTATATATTTCCACAAACTCTGCATTTAAGGCTACGCCGATCGCCGATGCCGTTGTGTCGCTGCCCCCACGTCCCAATGTAGTTAGATCCCCATCGGCAGTCATCCCCTGAAATCCGGCAATAACAACCGTCTTCCCGAGTTGTACATACTGGAGGATACGGCTAGGATCGACCTTTAGCAGTCGGGCATTGCCAAAATTTTTATCAGTTAGGATACCTGCCTGCCCCCCCGATAACATCACTGCATCAAGACCAGCTCCCTGTAAGGTAGTGGCAACCACTGCCCCAGAAATCAGTTCACCGCAACACATCACCAAATCTAATTCCCGCATCGACACCTCATGCGTAACACCTTTGACTAAGTTAATTAGGGTATCTGTGGCATATGGCTCGCCTTTCCGCCCCATGGCTGAAACTACAACCACCGGCGTAAACCCCGCATGTTTCGCCTTAACGATTTTATCTACAACTTGCTGCCGACGCTCAGCCGTCGAAACGGACGTCCCGCCAAACTTTTGGACGATTATTCTCAATTTGCTCCACTCCTAATTAACTTGTGACTAATCATATATTCCGCAATTTGTAATGCATTGAGGGCAGCTCCCTTACGAATTTGATCGCCCACAACCCATAAATTCAAACCCGTAGGATGGGAGATATCCTCCCGTATACGACCCACATATACTTCGTCTTTGTTTGAAGTAAACAGCGGTGTGGGATAAATCTGTTCCTGGGGCTCATCCATCACGATCACGCCTTGAGCCTGTTCCAGTAGATTTTTGGCATCTGCTGCTGTTATTTTTGTTTCTGTCTCAATTGTGATCGCTTCCGCATGACTACGATAAACCGGTACACGAATAGTAGTTGCAGTAATTGCAATATGGGGATCGTTAAAGATCTTCTGCGTTTCTAGGACCATCTTCATTTCTTCCTTGGTATAACCGTTATCCATAAATACATCAATTTGGGGTAAGAGGTTAAAGGCAATCTGATATTTTTTCGGCATACCGGCAGATGGTAAAATATTAGCTTTAACTTCTGTTCCCTCAATTACTGCTTTTACCTGGTCTGTCAATTCATCGATTGCTTCTTTACCCGCTCCCGATACTGCCTGATATGTGGAGACAATAATCCGTTTGATCTTTGAGCGGTCATATAGGGGCTTTAAAGCGGTTACCATGATGATAGTTGAGCAGTTTGGGTTGGCAATTATACCTTTGTGATTGGACAGAGCTTCAGGATTAACCTCCGGCACTACCAAAGGTACGTCTGGATCCATGCGAAAGGCACTCCCATTATCAATCACCACTGCACCACGATCTACAGCTGCCTGAGCAAAGGTTTTGCTGGCCGCACCCCCGGCAAATAAAGCAATATCTATATTTTCGAAGGATTCCGGTTTGGTTTCTTCAACGGTATATTCCCGACCCATAAACTGAATTTTTTTGCCCGCTGAACGAGCTGATGCCAATAGCTTTAGCTCCGCAAAAGGAAATTGTCGTTCCTCGATCAAGCGCATAAACTCCTGACCGACAGCACCCGTAGCACCCATAATAGCAATATTGTATTTTTTCATGATAGCCTCCTCTATTAATATCTACATTCATTTGTGTATGAGTATGCATGTTAATCCAACAAATTTTCCAGCCCGAAGGTTAATCCTTTTAGCATAGGTGCTTTTTTGGCTGCCAGTACTACACCCGGCATAAAAGATTCTCGGGAGATTGAATCATGGCGAATAACCAGAGTTTGCCCCAGCCCGCCAAAAATTACTTCCTGATGAGCCACATAACCTGGCAGTCGAACACTGTGAATACGCATACCATCACAATCTCCGCCCCGGGCACCAGTAATCTTTTCAAATTCATCAGGGTGACCCTGTTTACGTCCATCGCGTACACTTTTTATCAGTTCCGCCGTTCTGAGAGCCGTACCTGAAGGAGCATCTAATTTCTGATCATGGTGAAACTCAATAATCTCTACATGCGGCAAGTATTTCGCCGCTTCAACAGCCATCTTCATCATTAAAATGGCACCAATGGCAAAGTTTGGAGCAATCATAGCCCCCAAATCATGTTTTTTACATAAAGACCGTATTTCTTCCAAATCTCCTTCGGAAAACCCGGTGGTGCCAACCACAGGATAAACGCCGTTAGTTATAGCTGTGCGCATATTCCCCATAACCGTTTCCGGTCTTGTAAAATCAATTAAAACATTGGCCTTGGTTGCTAATATTACCTTTTCCAAGTCACTGTTGACAGCAATACCCAGTTTACCGACTCCGATTAATTCACCGACATCATCACCGGATTTTACATCAACGGCACCCACCAAGCTTAAATCCGGATCATGATGCACCGCTTTTAGTACTTCGCGGCCCATTTTCCCGTAAGCCCCAGTGACTATAACTCGAGCAGACATGTCATTTCCTCCCTTTTTGTATATAAAAAGACGGTTGAAGAGCTCATTCTCATCAACCGTCCGATACTGGACATTACCCTCTGGGGGTCGCAGAAACAATAAACGGGATATTACCGTGCTTATTGTTCCCCCGCGTCGTGAGATAGCGCTCCACCAAAATTACTTTTGGTGACAGTCTTACACTTTTTCAGTATAAAACCAGCATGAGATCCAGTCTATCCCACACTTCGGCGGTTACCCCTTTTCTCCCGGATCTTTACTTAGACCATCGCTCCCCGGAAGTACTAATGATATCCCGCACCTCTACCCACCTCATATAGAGATAGGGGTGTATTTATATTACGTACATTTTATTATAGATGACACATAGTGTCAATATAACAGTTTGTACAATTTCCCACCAATTTCCCACAAGCGCTATGTTCCTAAGCTTAATTAATTAGCAAGGGACTTAAAACGTCGTTTTAAGTCCCTTGTGCTTAGTGCGTCTCCACGTCCTTTGCCCCTCTTTGTTGAAGTATTTGAGCCGCCTGAGTTACTTTGGCCGCTTCTGAATGTATCACAGCCAGAACCTTCCCCTCCTGTATCCGTGATTCGTATTTTTTACCACTTTCGTCTGGTATACCATAATCAACTAATCCTCCGGCGACCCCTCCGGCGACAGCACCACTTAGTGCAGCAGCAATCGGTCCTAAAGCCACAATCGGCCCGATACCGGGGATGGCCAGGGCGCCAGCTGCTGCCATCAAGCCACCTACTCCACCGATCGTACTTCCCGTAGCAACACCATCAGCGATGCTATCCGTGCCGCCCTCTTGTTGGGATGCTTGAGCCTTTGTTTGTTTGGCGAGAACAGAGATTTCATTTGTCGTGAAACCCTGTTGACGCATCTCATTGACAGCAGTCTCCGCCTGTTCACGACTATCAAATACGCCAATAACCGTTTGTGTTTGCTGAGGTGCTCCCGATTGGCTATTTGTGGTGGAACTTTGCGTCTGCGATCCTCCCATAAGATCCTGCTGGTATTGTTTAGCATCAGTTTCCAAAACCATAAACGTTACCTCCTTTTTTGGGTTGTAACGTTATATTAACCATAAACACAGTTCACTATGATTATTTTAGGAAGTTGATACTAATAGTCCGTCAAGTCTAAAACCATTCTTACTAGTCAGGTAGTCAGAATACGACGATAAACCGTTCTCTCATTCTGGCTCCTGACTTCTGCTTTGTTTATTTCTCAAACATGTATCTTATACGACGTTCACTTGCGGTATTTAATTCCACAATTAACACTTCATCGCCAACTCTTTTAAGAGTGTTCCAGGGAACGTTGATAATCCTTACGTCACTAAAAATGTTAAATAGACCACTTTTATTAGGCAGCACAATTGATAGTATTTTCCCGGTCTGTTCATCAAACATTAATTCACATTCACCAATAGTACCTAGACGCGCACCATCAGATAGATTAATTACTTCTTTCCCGCATAAGTTACTTAAGCGCATCTAATCACCACTCCTCACTGTAATAATTTATCACGCAAAGTTAATATAAAGGGATGCAAGATAGTAACGACAAAAGCAATCCCCGCGATTGGATCAAGAGAAATCCCCATGATATCCAAGGTCTCTGGTATATTTACCCTCAAAAAACTTATCGTAGTGACAAGAGCAATGTAGATACCGCCTGCGATACCAACCGTATTTGTTATTGCATCAGCCATGGGCGATCCCTGCATCGGTGTATCAAGATCGCTTAGGGTATTCCTATTATCTTTACGTATACGGCGACTACGCTCATTAACCGAAAATGTAAGTAACCCCAATAAAATGAAAATTCCGGCCCATCCAGCCATTTCTCCCCACTCCTTCCCTACTTATGTTTATGCCAAAATCTAGCAATTCATAACTATTGCATGGAAAATCAATGGCCTTAAAAAAATCTACCCGCAGGGCGAAGAGAAAGAAATTAAACAATATTTATTCCCTTGCGTCTTTGCGTCGTGGTGTTAAATCTGATTTTTCTTCGTTGCACACGTCGAAAATAGTTTTTGAACACCACGACGCTAAGACGCAAAGGGTTACTTTATATAGATAAATATATAGCTTAAACTTTTATTCCTCTGCGTCCTCTGCGCCTCTGCGGTTCAAAAATTATATACTTATAAGATCAAAAAAACAGAGGCTTTAATCACCTCTGTTCTGTTTTATACTCCCGTATGTCCGAAACCACCGTCATTACGTTCGGTCTCGTCAAGCAGCTCTACCACCTGGATCAGTCCTTGATATATTTTCCCGATAACCATCTGAGCGATACGGTCCCCCCGTTTTACGACAAAGGGTTCTTTACCAAAATTAATAAGTAATACCAGAATCTCACCGCGATAATCCGCATCAATCGTACCTGGTGTGTTTAATAAGGTGATCCCATGCTTTAAAGCCAATCCGCTCCGCGGACGTATCTGTGCCTCGAACCCTTGTGGAAGAGCTATGCAGATACCTGTCGGTATCGCTTGATAATCACCGGGCGCGACGGACACTTGTTCTTCTATAGCTGCCCTGAGGTCCATACCAGCTGCTCCGTCAGTCATATATTGGGGCAAAGGGATGTCTTGAGTTCCGGGTAGTTGTTTGATGCGCAAAGAAAATTTATCCATCATTACCTCCTTTAAAGTGCGACTTTAAATTTGACTTTGGAAGGGCCAAGTGCCGTAATACATGTCTTATCGGCCACGAATAGGCGCCTGGCCAGTTCTGTTACATCACTTACGGAAATACATTCGATTCGGTCGATTACCTCTTCAACACTTATGATTTTATTTAAAGTTAATTCCAATTTACCCAATCTGGTCATTCTGCTGCTTGTATTTTCCAAACCAAGCAATAAATTCCCCTTAATATATTCTTTCGCTCTGGCAAGTTCTGCATACGATATGCCGTGATCACGCAAATTCTTCATTTCTGACTGCATTAACGCTAGCACCGCCTGAGCATTCGCGGGACGGGTGCCCGCATACAAAGTGAATAACCCTGCGTCCTGATAACTACTTAGGTAGGAGTACACTGAATACGCTAAACCCCTATCCTCGCGAATAGACTGGAAAAGCCGTGAACTTAGGCCGCCTCCCAAAACGGTATTAAGTACATTAAGTGTATATGCGTGTTCGTCATCAAAGGGCAGACCCGGCGTACCTACACAAATATGCATTTGCTCTATTTTACGGTTTCGTACAAATACGTCTCTATTAAACTGCGGTACAGACAATACCTGTTTTGCAAGCGCACCGGAATAGCTACCAAAATATTGGGAAGCCATCTCAACTAACTCTTGGTGCGCTACATTGCCTGCTCCCGCCAGAACCATATTAGTCGGCACGTAATTTTGCTGGTAATAGTTTCGGACATTATCTTCATTGATCTGTCCGATTGAAGTAATATTTCCCAAGATACTACGCCCCAAAGGATGATCAGGCCATACTGTTTCCATATACAGATCATGAATTGTTTCATCCGGTGCATCTTCATACATATGAATTTCCTCAAGGACTACTTCTCTTTCCTTATCAATATCCGCGAGGTCAAATTTGGGATGAAACAGCATGTCGCTAAGAACTTCCATCGCCAGCGGCAAATGTTTACTAATAACTTTTATGTAATAACACGTATATTCCTTAGTTGTAAACGCATTGAACTGCCCTCCGACTGCATCAACGGTTTCAGCAATCTCGCGAGCAGAGCGGTTCTCCGTTCCTTTAAACAGTAAATGTTCTATAAAGTGAGACACCCCTAGGTTTTGGGAGGTTTCATTGCGAGACCCGCTGCCAACCCAAATTCCTATGGTTGCGGATTTTACCGATGATATTTCTTCAGATACGATACGAAGCCCATTTCCTAATGTCGATTTTTGGTACATTAATGTACTCCTTCCTGTTCAGACACTCATAATTGTGTTTCGTGATGTAAAAGTAAACTCCTGCATAGGTCATTGATTAGGGTCATATAATGCTATCACGTAATGCACAATCAAGTAGTCCGCCAGTTTAAAACCATGGTTGCCTTCACGAATTCATTTATCCCTTTAGACTTGACGGATGACTAGGAGGAATTTACTTGTTAAAATTCTTAAATCAAAATCAGCAGTTGCTTATGGTTGTGGGCATTCTATCCTTGCTGGCTTTTTCAAATATGAGTGCATTGACTAACCATATACGTGATGCTCAAAAGATTAATCATACAACCATTAAAAGCATATCCACTACCACTAATAAAATTGCGCTCACTTTTGATGACGGACCTAGTCCACTGACCACTCTGGAGCTGCTTACTATTCTTAAAGCCAAAAATGCTAAAGCTACATTTTTTATTTTAGGTAAAAACGGTGAAACATATCCTGACTTGTTAGAACAAATTGGTGCTGACGGACATGAAATAGCCAATCATGCTTATTCCCATGCCCGTCTGGCAAGGCTATCTGATGACGACATCAAGTCCGAAATGAATCGAACCGATGCCCTCATTCTTAATGTTACAGGTCAGAAAGCCCATCTTATAAGACCTCCCGATAATAGTTATAACAATAACGTCGTTAATATTGCGCACCAATTAGGTTACACCTTTGTATTATGGTCCGTGGATACCAAGGACTGGACAAATGTTTCTACAGAGACGATCCTCAAAAGGGTCGCAAACGTGCAACCAGGCGATATCATTCTCTTTCATGACGGAGTAAAACCCAGTAAAACTGTGGCAGCTTTACCGACCGTAATTGATGTTTTACAAGCAAAAGGCCTCGATTTAGTAACCGTAACCGAATTGCTACAAAGCAATAAGTAGATTTTCAGTGGGCAATGACAATACCGGTTTCCACCCTAACTTTGGGGATACACATAAAAGATGCTCTAAAACCAAATACTACTAGTAGTCCGTCAAGTCTAAAAATAGCAATGAATTAGAAGACATCATGGTCTTAGAATTGACGGACTACTACAGGATCTCAGTATAGGAGGAGCACGGTGAAAAAGCGCAAAGACCCTTACTTTGATGGGCTAGCGGCTCAAATGACGGAAACTTCACTTAACGAAGTCAAGCAAAAGCTGGATGCTCTCCAACAGCTAACCGCGGAAGGTGCTACGATCGCCGCCGGAATTGAGCAAATTGTCCAAAAGCTGATGAAGCCGATGCAAGAGCAAGGTGGCGTGCTTTCCACTATAGAGGAAAATTTCCAGTTATTATATGCTATTTTAGGCAAGGATATGGGTCTGGTTACCGGGAAATATGCCATTTTGGAAGGGACCGCCCAAGCCGGCGTAATTTATATCGAAAGCCTCACTGACCAAAATCTGGTCAGCGTCCAAGTAATAGCACCGCTGATTAGGGGTAAAATTGATGCACCCACTGATTCTGAGGCGCTGCTCACGCTGATCCAGTCAAAATTTATTCATGTACCCAATCTGAAAACCACTAGCCAGATAGCGGAGATTGCTAAAGGCCTGCTCAATGGAGATACCGTGCTGATCATAAATGGCCTGAGTACAGCGCTGATTATCGGCAGCCGCAAGGTCGAAAAACGCTCGATCGACAAACCTGAAAATGAAGGTACCGTACTTGCAAGCTCGGAATCCTTTACGGAAGATTTGGCTACAAATGTTGGTCTGGTAATTAAAAGAATTCCCACGCCGTCCTTACGCTTTGAAGAACTTACAGTAGGCGTTCTGTCCCGTACAAAACTAAAATTATTATGGATTGACGGTATCGCCAACGCAAAGGTTGTCGAGGAAGCCCGCCGCCGTATTAACAACATCAACGTCGATCATCTTGACGGGATCGGGGCCTTAGCGGAACTTATCGAGGACAACCCCTTATCCATCTTTCCCAAATACCGGCAAACCCAACGCCCGGACGTAGTTGTTAAGAATCTTACGGAAGGCCGTTTCGCTATTCTCTCCGACAACAGCCCCTTCTCCTTTTTCGCCCCTTCCTCTTTATGGGATAATTTCAAAACCATGGATGATTATGCAGAAAGAACTACTTCTGCCTCATATTTAAGGCTTGTTCGTTACATCGCTTTTCTTATTTCTATTCTGGTGTCCCCTATCTATCTGTCCTTTGTTACGTATAATCATATCATCGTCCCGCAAGCTCTGGCGGTCAACATCGCCACAGGCAGGGCAGGCGTACCCTTCCCCTCTGTTGTGGAACTGCTGCTTATGACCATTGCCATTACGATTATTCGTGAAGCATCACTGCGCATACCGGGCTCGGTGGGCTATTTTATAGGCACCCTTGCGGCGGTAATTCTCGGACAGGCCAGCGTCGCGGCAGGCTATATCAGTGCCTCCATTATTATCGTCGTGGCTACTTCTGAAATATCGTCCTTTGCGGTCTCAACCTCGACCATGGTGTATACATCAAGGCTGATCAACTATTTTTTTATTATACTAGCCGGTATGTTCGGCATGTTTGGCTTGATAAACGGCATTGCCATTATCTTCTGGCATTTGGCATCGCTGGAATCTTTCGGGGTGCCGTACCTTTATCCATTAGTCCCCTTTGAAATGGCAGCGATGCAGGATACTTTCATCCGTTTACGCGTTTTAAAGCAACGGTTTAAGATATTAGCCCCTTTTAACCGTGTGCGAACTGGTAAGTGAGCGTACTAATTTATAGGTAGGTAATCAATTTATGCTGGAAAATATCAAGCTTACACGGGAACAGGTTTTTTTCCTTGTGTTCATCAGTGCCCTCGGCAATATGGTCTACAGTCATACCTGGATTGATGACGAGACAGACCGAGCCGCCTGGGTTGCGGCTTTGGCAGGCATTTTACTGGTCATCCCCTTTGCCGTATGGATTTTATACCTGGGTAAGAAGCATCCGGGCGGTACGGTATTGGACATCCTGGATGCGGGTTTGGGGAGAATTCCCTGTGCAGTTGTTAGTATAAGCTATATTTTCATCAATATTGCCGTAGCGGTTGCGATGCTAAACCTGTTTACCCAATTGTTAAAAACCTTCTTTATTATGTTTACGCCAGTGTGGGTGATCATGCTGTTTCTGGTTGCGATCGCAGCAATGTTTGTAAATGGCAATCTCAAGGCCTTTGCAAGAACAGTTCAAATGCTGACCATCCTTGGCCTGATGAATTATTTCGTTAGTTTCATCCACGCCTTTCCCGAGTTTATTCACCTTGAATATATCATTCCCGTCTTTGATACTTCATTGCTTGGCTTTATGAAAGGAACCTTATTTATGGCTGGCGCTACATCTGAATGTTTGCTGCTGCTCATGGTAATCGTGGCTTTTATACCCGATCCCGGCAAACACTATCTGTGGGTGGTCTATAGTCTGGTATTCTGTGCCGTGATCTTTCCTTCCGCCATCTTGATCATTATCGCAATGATGAGTCCTGAGCTTGCCAAACGTATTGCCTTTGGGGGAGTTAACGCAGCCAAACTGATCCAGATTGGAGAATTTTTACAGGGACTGGAAGTATTCATTTTTGGCACATATCAATTTCTCGCGATTGGCAAAATTACGATCTGTCTATATTGTGCGTGGACAGCTGCCAAAAAAATATTCAACAATTGGAAACCCGGAGTTCAGCTAATTCTAATCGCGCTGATGATCTTAATACCTTCAGTATGGCTAAACTCTTATAATAAAGCCTACCAGCTTGCCGTATTATTGGGTTATGTTATTCTGCCTTTTTCCATCTGTTTACTGCTGCTTGCTTCCTTCAGCATTATGCTAAAAAAGCACAGAACCGGAAGTAGTGAAAAATGAACAAGCGAACGCTTTTCTTGGCTGTGTATCTGCTATTATCCTTTGTGCTCCCTGGCTGCTGGGATTACAGTGAATATGAAGATATGGCCCAAATTATCGCCATCGGCATGGATTATAACGTGCAGACCGAGCAAACCACCATCACCATCCAATATCCTGCCATCAAAAGAGGTACAGCCGGCGAGCCATCAGCCCCTCAGTGGGTCATCTATTCCGCGACCGCACCAACTGTTTTTGACGCGTTGAGCAAGCTCCAGGAGATTGTGCCCCGCAGGCTATTTTATGGCTATTTAAAAGTAATCATTATTAGTGAAGCAGCGGCCAAATACACGATCATGGACCTGATTGATCTGTTCGACCGTACGCCGGTCATGCGCAGCTCCGCTTATGTCGTCATTACCTCCGGCAAGGCGGAGGATATACTAAAAACCGCTGACCCCTCCCGTCTATCCGCCGGTGATAAAATCCAGAAGCTCGTCCGTCATAGCATAGACTCGGGCGCTGCATGTGCGGTTACGCTAAATGACTTTGTCGAAATGTTGGCGATTGGGGGATGGGAGGCAACCGCGCCGCGCGTCATTAGTGAACCTGCCTCATCACAGCAGTCGAAATCGAAGAATACCGAGGGAGGTCCCCAGGAGAATAAGAACGCTCAGGAAGAAAAGCCAGGAATGCTCGGAATCGTAGGTATGGCTGCTTTTCAGGGCGATAAATTTACGGGATACCTAGATGAACATGAGACCCTGGGCCTGAATTTCATTAGGGGTAAGAAGATACGTGCTTACAAGACTTCCGAACCGACAGGCGGCGCCGGTATCGAAGAACTATATTTTCGCCTGCTTGAAACAAGCAGTAAAATAAAAGTCCAGCTGGCAAATGATCAACTGGTTATCTCCGTGCATGTCAAAGTGGTTGCTGATGTGAAAAAATACTACCGAAACGAAGGTGCAGATTTTTTAGCTCCGGAGGTGATAAGTGATGCGGAGAAAAAACTGGCGGACAGTATCCGTTCAGATATTGATGCTGCCTTAATTAAAGGACAACAGGACTTGAAATCGGATATCTTCGGGTTTGGCTTTGCATTTTTCAGGAAAAATCCCAAGCTATGGCAACAGGAATATGAGACTAAATGGGCGGATGTTTTTCCTAATATCCCGGTAAATGTCAATATCGACACCAAAATAATCAATACAGGCATCACCGAAAGAAAACTGTTTGTTAAATGAAGCGGCATGAAAAAATGTACTTTAGGACAAAATACAAACAGACTATAACTGCGGAGGTAACGAAGCATGGAAAACACACATAATTTTTTTGTGCCCAAAACTAATCTGATCGGCGTGGGCTCCATTAAGGATCTGCCCAATGAATTATTAAATTGGAAGCTGAGCAAAGCGCTGATTGTTACCGACAAGAATTTAATTAGTTTAGGCTGGGTGGAGCAGGTCGAGAAGATCTTAAAGAATTTATTTATCTTTTATGATATATTCGACGGTGTATTGCATACAAATCCGACGGTTTCCTTTGTAGAGGACGGACTTTCCTATTTTCCCAGCGACCTGGAACTGCGCAGGCAATATCACTTAATTATCTCCATCGGGGGCGGCACGGTTCATGACTGCGCTAAAGGGATCGCGGCTGTAGCTACCAACGGTGGCTCGATCATCGATTATGAAGGCTATAATAAAATTACCAAGCCTGCTTTACCGCATATCGCCATTAATACTACTAACTCGGGCGCTGAAATGACCAGGTTTGCCATGATAACAGATGAATCGCGCAAAGTAAAAATGGTCATTGGTTCCCCGAATATAACACCGCTCGTATCTGTTAATGATCCGATGTTCATGGTGACGATGCCGCCGGAAATAACAGCCGAGGCCGGGATCGACGCATTTGGACATGCCATAGAAGCTTATTCATCTACAGAATCTTCTCCCATCACAGAAGCTTTGTCCCTAGGGGTTGTAAAATTGGTTTTAAAATATCTTAGAAGAGCTTTCGAGAACGGCAATGACCTGGAAGCAAGGGAACAGATGATGTTCGCTGGAGCAATGGGCGGTATGGCTTTTAACAATGCGGGGGTGGGGTATAATCACGCATTGGGACACCAGTTGGGCGGCTTTTATAATCAGTTGCATGGAAATTATGAGGCTATCTTGCTGCCTCATGTATTCGAATTCAATTCCACATCCCTACCGGAAGACAAAATTATGAGACTTGCTGAAGCTATGGGTGTGAAAGCGAACAAGATGCCTGAAGCTGTTGAAAAGATTTGTGTTTCCATCAGACAACTCAATTCTGACCTTGAAATTCCGGATGGATTAAAAAAGATGGGCGTACTAAAAGACGACCTTAATACGCTCGCCCAAAACGCTTTAAAAGATATCGCCGCATTAACAAATCCACGTAAAGGTACTTTGGAAGATATTATAAGTATCTATCAAACAGCAATGTGATTAGGCCATAACTGCGGAGGTAACGAAGCATGGAAAACACGCATAATTTTTTCATGCCCAAAACCAATCTGATTGGCGTGGGCTCCATTAAGGATTTGCCCAATGAATTATTAAATTGGAAGCTAAGCAAAGCGCTGATTGTTACCGATAAAAATTTGATCAGTTTAGGTTGGGTTGAGCAGGTTGAGAAGATCTTAAAGAATTTGTTTATATTTTATGATATATTCGACGGTGTATTGCATACAAATCCCACGGTTTCCTTTGTAGAGGACGGACTTTCCTATTTTCCCAGCGACCTGGAACTGCGCAGACAATATCACTTAATTATTTCAATCGGCGGCGGCACGGTTCATGACTGTGCCAAAGGGATTGCGGCTGTTGCTACCAACGGCGGTTCCATCATCGATTATGAAGGCTATAATAAGATTTTTAAACCGGCTCTGCCGCATATTGCGATTAATACTACTTACTCGGGCGCCGAAATGACCATGTTTGCGATCATCACTGAGGAATCGCGCAAAGTAAAAATGGCCATTGCTTCCCCGAATATAACACCGCTCATATCTGTTAATGACCCGATGTTCCAGATGACGATGCCGCCGGAAATAACAGCCGAGGTCGGTATCGACGCACTTGGACATGCCATAGAATCTTACTCATCTACAGAATCTTCTCCCATCACAGAAGTTTTGTCCCTGGGGGTTGTAAAATTGGTTTTTAGTTACCTCAGAAGAGCTTTCGAAAACGGCAATGACCTGGAAGCAAGGGAACAAATGATGTATGCTGGAGCAATGGCCGGCATGGCTTTTAACAATGCGGGATTAGGGTATAACCACGCCTTGGGACACCAG
>Ga0209639_1001941_pt1 | contig 18054 bp, 16 predicted proteins | sample EPASupsiteHSE605_FD_187268 | JGI IMG/M metagenome (GOLD analysis project Ga0209639, IMG submission 187268) | Bioremediated contaminated groundwater from EPA Superfund site, New Mexico - Sample HSE6-05 (SPAdes) (version 2) | ecosystem: Environmental > Aquatic > Deep subsurface > Groundwater >...
CCCCCCCCCGTTCACCAAAATAACGGCCCCTGGTACTTTTCCTAGCGTTCGGGATGACCCCGCTCCAGGTCATGCCCACAGCCTCGCCAGCCAGGTGTTCAGATAGAAGCCCAACTACATGGTGATCAAGAATGATGGCCTCATCCACGACTTCTATCAGTTGTGCTGCAAACATGCCGATTGTGGCGCTGCCGCAACCTACCCGCATTTTGGTGTCTTCCACACCGTTGATAACCGGTGTTGAACCTACCTGGAGTTCTAAAGCACTTCCCCCTTCAACCATCAGCTTTATCCGCTCGCCATTAGCAATTTCCACAATGGTACGTGCAACAGCAAATCCATCTATCCCAGTTAGAAGGTTGGCCCCGCCTATGGAAAGCATTTTTGAACCATATTCTTCTGTGTCAACCATACCGACTACTTTGTCGTCACGTCTTACCTTACTACCCTCTTCTCCAATATACAGATTGGTATCAATCTTGACCTTGATGCCGCTGTAACTTAATGGAGCTTCCGTAACCACCGTGACAACCTCTACGCCATCAACGGCATCCTGAACAATGTGAGGCGCCGGCCGGCAACAGGGGTAATTGGTTCCCGCTCCCACCGCAGTGATTAACGGTACACCCTGGCCCACTTCGGTCACCAATTGCCGGTTGCGAAGCAGCCGTCCTTTTACGTTTTGATAACGTTGGCAGGCTCCTAGATAACCTTCCGAGATCTCGCACTGAACCGGGCAGGAAGAACACTTTACGGCTTCTTTTTTGATCTCAACAGTTCTTATCGCTGCCCCGATAGGACAGGCCCTGGTACATACTCCACAACTAGTGCAATTTCCCTGAATAACTGCTTTTTTGTCTATAATCTGTATAGCTTTATTTGGGCATTCCATGCTACATATCCCGCACCCCTTGCATAAATCAGCGTCGATAAGTACCATTTTTTGCCTCCTTTTTTCTGTGCAGTTATATTATCTTATCGTGTATGTGCGTTTCGGAGGTGTTTGTTATCGCTATATTTGCCATGGAGTATCCATCCTCAGGGATTAGTTTTTTTATTTGGGCAAATATCCCTTTTCCGACACTGTTAATCACATTTTCGGGTGGTTGGGCCTTAACGGCGTAAGGCTGCCCCACGGGCTTGGTGGCATCCACAATCATGGCTGCCCCCGCAATTTCTTCAGACAAGGACGGGTCCAACAACTGTCCCTGTGTTCTTTTGATAATGTTGATGTCTTTATCAGCTTGTACCCTGGTGGACCAGGCCCACATGACCTGCTTCAGGTTTCCCGGGTCTATGTCGTCGTCAACCACTATCACGTGCTTGATAAAGTTGCTCAGGCTCATTGCCGCCATGGCCGCTCTAACCGGCTCGCCTTCAGTCTTCTTGTTCATGCTTATAATCATATTTAACGGGCCCCCGGAATCAACCCAACTGATGTCCTTGACGGCAGGCATTATATTTTTCAGGTCGTGGAATATGTCGGCCTGTATAGGCATGTGGGCGAATAAGTTATCCTGGTGCCCCCCGAAAACACTAATTATGGTGCCACCTTTTCTTGCCGTAGCAGCTTTAATTTCCACCAACCAGGAAATACGCTGGGGTCCCGAATAGCCGGTAAATTCGCCGAATGGTCCCTCCACCGATCTCCGTTCAGGCAGGATTAGACCTTCCAATATAATTTCCGCATCCGCCGGAACCAGCAGTTCCCCGCCAAAAGTCTCGGACTCCACCACTCTCAGTCCTTCTCCCAATACACCACCTGTCACCTCATACTCATCCTGGGATATTTTGGTTAGGCCGGCACCAGCCATATAGAACGCCGGGTGGTGACCCAATACCATAGCAATAGGTAAGGCTTCCCCCTTCTGTTCATATTTTGAAAAAATACTCCACAGATGGCGCGGTGACATCCACAGCCCTATATGGTTTTTGTCGAGCACCATCGCCCTGTTCCATGAAACATTATGCCGTCCGCTATCACCGTCCTTTGTGATAATACCCGGCGTCAAATAAGGTGCTCCATCCATTTCATTGATCCTAGGGATGGGGAAAATATTGAGGTCCACTTCCTGGTCCCGCCAGACCAGTTCCTTGACAGGGGCTTCGTTATGGTTTACTAGGACTACCTTTTTGGGGTTCATGGAGCCCTGGTAGTATTTTTCCATGATCAGTTTTCCTACCGGTTTATCTACCCCCAGGGTTACGGCCATTTTTTCCATATTGGAAAAAGCGTTAAACAAAAGCTTAAAATCTGTTTTCTCCTGCTTCATGTTGAGCAGATTTTTAAATACAACCAGGGGATACTGGTGCTCTCTCTCAAACAGCTCCATTACAGCTGAGGCCTCATAACTGTGGGGCGCAACAAGATTATCTACCTGCTTTATTTCATCAGGAAATGCAGTTCCCAGCTCTTTAAGAAATGAACTCAGGTCTTTCACTTAAATTATCCTCCTTTACCAGTTACCTTTTGGGTACATATATGATTTCAAACATGTTTTCCTCAGTTAATGGCTTGTTAGACCTGGCCAGTGTTGTATCCTTATTACCTCCTAAAATTTTAATATACTCCTCATAATGATAGTACCTGTCACAGCCAGGGCAATGAATGGGTACTTTAAGTTCGATCAGTGTAATGTCCCCGTAAAAGAACTTGCCGCACCTGGGGCAGGTGAAATTAAACATTTTCATTTTCCATTAACCTCCATACACATCCTTAAATTGCACCCGATTATTTAAAACTCTAACTGTTTGCCAACATTTAAAGGCACAACCTTGTCCTTAAATTCCCGCTGCAAGCAGCACATGCCTCAAAGTCAGTGTCATGACCTACAAATAATTCATAAACCCCAAACCTCTTTAATGGTTGATGGTCATTGCCAAGAAATAACCCGTGTTTCCTTCCTCCTTAACGATCAAGATAAGAGAGACATATGCTTGCCTCTCTTATCTGTAATCCAAGCTGACTTCATTTACCTACTTTACTTTGCTTCACTTTTCTCGTTCTTTTCCTTTAAGGCCCGCCATACTTTTTCAGGGGTTAGAGGCACGGTATTAACGCTTACACCCATTGCGTCAAATATCGCGTTTCTAAAGCAACCAATTGTCGGGTTCGTTGCTCCTTCACCCACTTCTTTAGCGCCCCACGGGCCGGCCGGTTCATAAGTGTCCACTAACGCATTTTTCACTGGGGGCATATCCAGGGCTGTAAGCATCAGATATCCGCCCAGGTTGCCATTAAGTAGCTTGCCCTTATCGTCAAATTTAACTTCTTCCATTAGTGTTTCGCCAAGGCCCATAAAAAGGGCTCCGTGAACCTGACCGTGCAGTGTTACCGGGTTGATCACTTGGCCGACGTCATGGACGTCCCACGCCTGGACAACACCAATCTGACCGGTTTCTTCGTCAATCTGTACTTCAGCCGCCTGTACACAGAAACTGTAAGCAGGCGACGTGCCTACAGGGGCTCCCTTGTACGTACCACCCAAGCGGGGCGGTGTGTAAACACCTTTCGCAATCACAGGTCCGCGCAAAACGAAGAAACGGCGCGCTACTTCCTCAAAGGTGAGCGGTTCGACCTTGGGACGTGACTTGGAAAAGATTTTCCCTAACACACAATCCAGATCTTCAGGAGGCAGGCCTAACATATTGGAAGCCATATCGAGAATTTGCCTCTTGATATCTTCTCCAGCTTGTTTGACTGCGCTTCCTGACATCAAAGTCTGCCGACTGGCATAGGCCCCAAAATCAAGCGGGCAGGTTTCTGTGTCGCTACTCACCATTTTCATGTTTTCATAGCGATAGCCCATGGCTTCAGCTGCCATTTGAAGCAAGACGGTGTTGGAACCCTGGCCGATATCAACCGAACCAGAATAGAGTGTAGCCGAAGTCCCGTCTTCATGCACTCTGATCATGCAAGAAGCATGCGGCAAGTCTGTACGATAGATGGGATAACCTGCCCCGGTAACAAAGGAGCCGGTGCCTAGCCCAATTCCTCTCCCTTTTGGCAAACCATTTTTCTTTTTATCCCGCCATTGGGATAATTCTGCAGCTTTTTCTAAGCAATCCTTCATTCCACAGGAGTTAATAATAAAGGCATTGGGTGTTACGGTATTTGGCCGACGAGCGTTTTTCAGACGGAAATCCAGTGGATCTATGCCTAACTCTTTGGCAATGTTATCCATATGGCTTTCAAAAGCGTATTTAGGCTGGGGAGCTCCGTGCCCCCGGTGGGCGCCGCAGGCCGGCAGGTTGGTATACATCCGGTAGTTATCGAATTTATAGTTGTCAAATTCATAGGTCAGTGGAAGCAGTGCCCCGGCATAGTAAGCGGATGCAATCCCTAAACTGGTATATGCTCCCCCGTCCGTCCTGAAGTCGCAGTGACAACCGAGGATTTTGCCGTCTTTGTCTACACCGGTAGTGATTATATAGGTACCCTGGTGGCGACCGCGGTTATGTTGAAACATTTCCTGGCGGTCATAGAACATTTTTACCGGACGGCCAGTGATTCTTGAAAGCACCGACCCGTTAAATTCCAAACCGGTAGGTTCTAGCTTGCCTCCGAAGCCGCCGCCGACGTAAGGCGCTATTACCCGCACGTCGCCCATTGGCAGTCCGAATTCGCGTGCGATATAGTGCTGGAAGTAGTGGACGGACTGGGTGCTGGAGTATACTGTGAGCTTATTATCCTTCCAGATGCAGATGGCAGAGTGTGGTTCAATGGGGCACTGGTAAGCACGCTGGCCGGCGAAAGTGTCGGTCCGCACATAGTAAGCCTCTTTGAAAGCTTTCTCCACATCCCCGAACTCCTGGTGGATTTCAGTGTTTATGTTACGTGCGTACTTTTCGTGTAATTGCGGCATGTCTTCGGCGTCAGCAGTCCTGTAATCAAGCACCGGCTTCAGTACTTCATATTCGATCTTGATCGCGGCAAGAGCTTTGTAGCAGGTTTCTTCGTCGACACAGGCAACAGCTGCCACTTTATCTCCAACGAACAGCGCTTTCTCAATGCATAAACAGTTTTCATCCCAACGGGCCGGGCTAATTCCGTATGTTAAGCTAGGTACGTCCTTAGCGGTGATCACGGCTTTTACACCGGGTATTTTTTCAGCTTCGGATGTGTCAATACTTAGTATCTTGGCATGAGCGTACGGACTGCCCAACATTTTGCCATAGAGCATGTTGGGGAACTTGAGGTCACCACAGTATTTTGCTGCGCCGGTGACTTTTTCTCGACCGTCATATCTACGTTTACCTTTACCAATAACAGCATATTCCTTACTCATGTATATTCACCCCTTCCTTACTCTGCTGGTATTTCTTGGCCGGAAGCGGCCAGAATAGCTTTGACGATGTTAACGTAACCTGTACAACGGCACAGGTTACCGGAGATCGCCGTACGCACTTCAAGTTCTGTAGGCTTGGGATTTTTTGTGAGCAGTGCTTTGGCGGACAGAACCATACCTGGAGTACAGTACCCGCATTGCATCGCCCCATATTCTATAAACATATCCTGGATTGGGTCTATCTCGTTGGTTGAAGCTACCCCTTCAATGGTCGTGAATTCCAGTCCATCTGCTTCAACGGCCAGCATCAGGCAGGAGTTAATCGGCTTTCCTCCCATCAGTACGGTACAGGAGCCGCAGTCGCCAAGTTCGCAGCCTCTTTTGGTACCAGTAAGATCCAGTTCATCCCTCAGGAAGTTGACGAGCAACGAATTACCTTTAACAATCTTTTCATAGCTATCGCCGTTAACAGTTATGTTTACCAAGTAGCGCTTATTCCCAGCTCTATCAATAATAACGTTTGACATCTTTACGCCTCCTTTCTTATATATGTCTTCCTTCGTCGATGGCTTTACGCAGTGCCCGTTTTGTAAAGACTCTCACCATATCGCGACGGTACTCTGCAGATGCCCTGATGTCGGAGATAGGCTTTGATTCCCCTGCGGCTATAGTACCGGCTTCCGCCAACAGTTCTTCACTAATCTCCTTCCCTTTCAGGAAGTCTTCCGTTTTTTTAGTACGCATAGGCGTTGCTGCGACCGCCCCCAGGACTACACGCGCATCCTTGATGATGTTGTTTTCGACATTGAGAGCTACAGCTACCCCTACCACAGCTAATGCGCCTGACTTGCGCAGACCGTATTTAATGTAGGTGCTGCAGTTCATTTCTTGATCAGGTATGATAACTTCGGTAATGATCTCATCCTGAGCCAAACAAGTCGTATTGGGACCAGTAAATACGTCTGCCAGAGCTAAACTGCGCTCGCCTTTCGTACCGACCACTGTAACTGTTGCGTTAAGGGCGATAAGAATTGGCGGCAGGTCAGCTGAAGGAACGGCATTACTGATATTGCCGCCTACGGTGCCTTTATGGCGCACCTGGTTGGTCGCCATTTGTTGAGCCGCATTCGATACGGATAAATATTTTTCTTGTAACAATTCGGAAAAAACTATTTCGTTATGTGTTACTCTAGCTCCAATCACAACCCCTTTGCCGGGTACGTATTCAATTTTTCTCAATTGCTCGAAATTCTTAAGTGAGATAAGGGCTTCTGGTGCCAACAAGCCGTTTTTCATTTTTATTATGATGTCTGTTCCACCAGATAGCACTTTAGCTTTGGAACCAAACTGTGACAACAGTTGGCAGGTTTCCGCAATGCTTTCCGGTACAAAATATTCAAAGTCTGGCAAGTACACGTTTTCTCCTCCTCTTTTTAGGCAATAGTCCAAAAGCTATTTTACATACCTAACATTTTAGCCGCATTTATCCTTCTGCATCACACTCCCCTGTCAATTACCGAAATTTTTTGAGAGCTTATACATGCGTCTCAATAATTTGTTTGAGTATCCCCCACTCCGGCTCAAATATTTCGCGAGGCATTTCTTTCAAATTGGGAGAAACCCTAGGCCTGAAATCCATATGGGCAATAATGTCTTTTTCCACGTCCATACCGGGCGCAATTTCGATCAAAGTCATTTCTCCTTCTTCCAGGGTGAAGACGGCACGCTCAGTGACATAGAGCACCTTTTGTCCTCTTTTCTGGGAGTACTCCCCGCTGAAGGTCACCTGCGTAACATGGTCCACAAACTTCTTAATTTTGCCCTCTTTGATAATATTGATTGTGCCGTCCTTTACCTCATATTCCGTGCCGGAAGCGGTTAAGGTACCACAGAAGACTACTTTCTTGGAGGATGAAGAAATATTGACAAACCCGCCAGGACCTACTACCTTGGGGCCAAACTTACTGACGTTAAGGTTGCCCTTTTTATCAGTTTGGGCAAGTCCCAGGAAACACAGGTCCAGCCCGCCACCGTCATAAAAGTCAAACATATTCGGATGGTCAATGGTACATTCTGCATTATGGGTGGCCGGGAAGTCTCCACCTTTTGCAGGCAGGCCGCCAAAGTTTCCTAACTCTGTGGTTAGGGTCATCAATTCGGTTACGCCTTCCTCCGCAGCGACACTAGCGACTCCATCAGGCATGCCGATACCCATGTTAACAACAGCCCCGGGGCGCAGTTCCATAGCCGCCCTGCGGCCAATAATCTTGCGTTCATCTAGTGGCAACGGAGGGATACTACCCAGTGGCGCTCTGTTATCTCCACAAAGGGAGGGTTGATAGTAGGTGATTTTCGTTTGCATATGATTTTCCGGTTTGGCTAGAACAATGTAATCCACCAAATTCCCCGGCACTTTTACTCTCTTTGGATGAAGTGTACCGGCTTTGGCCAGGTGTTCTACTTGAGCAATCACTATTCCGCCGTTGTTTCTTACCGCTGTAGCCAATGTAAACGCTTCCAGGAACAAACACTCTGTATCCATGGTCATGTTGCCGTTTTCATCCGCAGTGCTGCCTCGAATAACAGCCACATCAATTGGAAAGGTTTTGTAGTACAAATACTCTTCCCCTTCAAAATCGATTAGTTTCACCATTTCATCTTTGGTTATTTCATTTACTTTGCCGCCCTCTAAACGGGGGTCAGCATAAGTTCCCAATCCCACTTTCGTGATTACGCCTATTTTTCTGCCGGCCAATTGCCGGTATATATGAGTCATGACTCCCTGGGGGAAGAGATGGCACTCAATTTTATTATCAATAACTAGTTGGCCCAACTTGGGTGCCTCCCCGATATGTCCAGCAATGTGCTTTCTGACCATACCCTCATGGCCAAAATGGTTCATCCCCCTGGTTTTGTGGTCACCGCAGCCGCAGCTGTGCGTATTACAAAGATCCCTGGGATGTCCGGTTTCGAGAAAACGTTTCTCAATGGCTGAAGCCACCTCTTCGGAAAAGCCGCATAAGCCTGCTGAAATCCATGCAATTGTTACACCGTCTTTAATTAATTCAGCAGCCTGCTGAAGAGTAACTACCTTGGACATATCTTATTCTCCTTTCAAAATTAGAATCTAAAATAAAAGCCCTGCGATAAGATTTGAACTGTTCTGAAACAAGTAAACTAAAAGCATATCAGAATCTACTCTTGCCGGTGTCTCGTCTCGCCCTTGAAGTGCATATGGCTCAAAGGGATCCTTACAGAATTCCATATGTTCAAATACTAGCTGGTTTAATATCTTCCGGCCAGTATTTTTGCAGACCAACCATATTTAACAATACTGGTTCCATTTTCTTTGATGTATTCTTTGGCATTTTCTTGATTCATTTTTGCTACCCATAGCTTTTGAATTTTTATATAGCGCCTAATCATATAGCAATCCTGGCAAATACATTGCAACTTAAAGAAAAAAATCATATTTAATAAATTCAATTTCCTTTATTGAATTGATATATTGGATTGCCATCAATTACTGCATATAATGGCCTGCACCTTCGTGGCCGTAAGCACAAATAGTAATAGCTTACGCGCATTAATACAAGGTATTTTTATTTTACCACCCGCAAATGCTTAAAGTGAAATATGCGTTTACGATTGTATTAATAAGTCTTACTAATTAATACACCTTAACCCAGGACCCACGTCAAAGTTACTTCAAACATCAATATGCAGTACAAATCCAGGCAATATATACTGTAACCACACTCTAAATTGAAGGGCTTCTGCACCTGAAGCACGTTATGACCGCAAGAGCAGGTGGATTTTTAGCATCACGACCTTCTTATTTTATGCTTATTTTATTCTTTGAGCGAAGCTCGCGCTTTTCTTATACTAGTGAATGTCGAACTTGAGATTAAGACAACACGATTTTAACAAAGCCCTAACATAAGATCTTGTTAACGTTTCAACCCTAAATGGCGACCTAGAAACTAATTGCTTCCAAATACCATCAATGTCTCTTATTAAAACCATATTACCTTTTTTAGTTTTCATTTTGATTTTTCCAGTTGTCCCCACAACACTCTTAACAATCGGCAAAAACTCGATTTTATCCCCACCCGCCTTTAATATTAATCTATTTGTGTAGTAAGTGCCCAAACTTTGTTTAAATATCATTATATATTCATAAGAAGTTGATATTATTTTTTCTTCAATCAGATCTGATAGACAATCTTCAATATATCCATAAAATACGTTTACTCCCTCATGCCACTGATTATCTACTGCTATTTTTTCCTCTTGTTTACTTTGTTCCCCCCGCAACTGTTCCTTTTCCTTCGCGACAACGGAAACCTCACTCATTACTTCTCACTTCTTTCAGAATAGTAATTACATATTAGCTAAAATCGATCCTATATGAATATGACGCACATATGGACAACTCTTCTGCCTCTCGCAATCGCAAACAAGAGTTGTTATATATGCGCACCTTTATGTAAGTTGAGTTTATTTTACCATTTGCAACTGCAGAAAGTGAAATATGTGTTTAAGATTGTATTAATAAGCCATACTAATTAATACACCACTATATGTGATATTACTATACTATGCAGTATGGTTTTTGGACTATATAATCTTATTGATAATAAAAAATCATTTACTTATTGAACATACCAATATAACATATAATTATATTTACATATAAAATGCTTAACTTTGCATAGTAATTGGAATCTCAGTTTGCAGAATTTCGTGGGGGGATTATTATGGAATTGCATCAGTTGGAATACGTATTAGCTGTGGCAAAAAACCATAATTTTACACGCGCCGCAGAAGAAATTAAAATATCTCAGTCCTCGCTTTCCCAGCAAATCTGTAAGCTTGAAAGTGAATTGGGTATCAGTTTATTCGCGAGAACAACCCGGTCTGTACAACTTACCCCAGCAGGGGAAGAGTTTGTTACACATGCCAATCGAATAATCTCAGAAATAGTTAAAGCCCGTAGGTGCATCCATGAATATGTATCCATTGAAAAAGGTACTCTTACACTGGGAGTTATAGAGATACTAGGGTATTCCTACCTCCCACACATGCTGGTAGATTTTCAAAAAAATCACCCAAAAATTAAAATGCTTCTAACTGAAAAAAGGAGTGAAGAACTCTTACAATTGTTGCATTCCTCAAAAATTGATGCGGCTATTTGTCAGCTTAATAATCCGAATCCCAACATCGAGTTTTACCCATGGATGGCCGATAAGATGGTTCTAGTGACTAGTCACCTGCATCCTTTGGCAAAAAGGAAATCAATAGACCTAAAAGAATTACAAAATGAAAAGTTCATTATGACACCACCAACTTCTAGACACTATAAAAAATTCCATATTTCCTGCATGGCTGCAGGTTTTGAACCCAATATAATAATGGATTGCTCTATAACAAAAAACATTATGGGTTTTGTCCGTGAGGGCCTTGGCATTACAGTGCTATCATCTCATATTGTTGAAATGGAGCAGGATCCCAGCCTGAGGATTATATCCCTAACACCTACAATAAACACAAAAACCGGTCTAGCCATACGAAACAATGAGGATTTACCCCCGACACTTAAAGTATTCTTAAGGTTTGCCACACAATGGCTTAATAAAATAGATCGCCCTGAACTACTCCGAAGTCCAGTAACTAACCCATCTTTCGCAGGACAAAAATTTAAGAAGGCCCTTTAAAGATACGGGAAGAACGGCTATAGAATTGCACTAATAGAGGATTCCCCGATGAGCAGGCGACAGCACCGACTCTCCCTTCCAGGAAGGCAATACGTCTTTCAAAAGCTTCAATTGTAGGATTGTTTAACCTCGTATATACAAAACCGGGAGCATTCCTTTTGAAAAAGCTTTCCAATTCTTCCGCCGTATCATGGTGAAGGCAGTAGACTGGTGTATGGGAATACTGATCGCACCTGTCTTTTATCAGGGTTAAAATTCGCATGGATTAATGCAGTATCAAACCTCATTCCAAGCCACCCTTCTCTACTAAAACGGTGTAAGTTGCATCACCGCTTAATACCTTGTGTCCTTCATCCTTCTGGCTTCTTGGAACATTCTGGACGGGTTCCCCGTCATTCATCCTTATTTCAAGTATCTGGCCGTCATCAAGTTTCTCAATAGCGACCTTTGCTTTGACAAATGTGATCGGACATTTAACATCTGCAATATCAACAAAAGCATTAGCCTTTTTGGCCCCCGTGCTAAATCGCCTCCAGCTCTTTTTGCAGGAGTCCCCAGCCAACTCTGTCAAGGGTATTTCCGAACCGTTCGCCCTGTTTTCCATGTTTTTTATAAAATCCTAGGGTTATATCAACAACCTTAAAAAGATTATCCTTCGAAAATACAATAGGTATCAGTTGTTTCCCAGTCGCAATCCTGTTCCCGAACATTCCGCCAAAGAATACAGTAAACCCGCTTTGCCCTTGCCAGGCTTCTACAGGGCATGATTTGACACATTTTCCGCAATAAATGCACTCTTTTTCATTAAAGCTGATCATTTTTTCCTGTTTTTTTACCTCTACTGCCTTTGTTGGGCATACAGCCCCACAGAGGCCGCAGTAGCTGCATTTATCTTCCTGCCATTCCGGTTTCATTCCGCCCTTTATACCCAAATCGTTTTCTTCAGACTTCAAGCAGTTATTCAAGCAGCCTGTTATACCAAATTTGAATTTGTGCGGCAAATCCATGGCAAAGTATTTACTGTCCAATTCTTTTGCCAGGACTGTGGTATCTATAAGGCCACTGGGGCATATTGCCCCTCCCTGGCAAGCAGTCACTGTCCTGACTCTTGGCCCGCAAGCCCCAGGCTGCAACCCAACCTCACCCAGCTCTTTTTTAACAACACCTATATCCTCAAGTTTTATAAACGGGATCTCTATGCCCTGCCTTGAAGTCATATGGATATAACCATGTCCATATTTTTGAACAATTTCACTAACTTTCTTTAACTGATCGGCCTGAATCTGGCCACCAACTATCCTGAGCCTGAGTGAAAATCGGTTCTTTTGGACCTGTTTCATAAACCCGGCTTTTTTTAGTTCCTGGTTATCAACCTGTGCCATTACTATCCCCCTACGAAAATTGTTATCTTTTCCTCACTTACCCTATCTTTTTGGATCCTGAAGCTCTTGACGGAGATTTGGGGTGGCTGTGGAAATTTCCAAGCATTACCCAGCCATTAATTCTCATATCCTTAATTGCATCAAACTGCTCTTTGGGGTCCATCGAAAAATGCTCCGGGCATTGAGCGCATCAGCAAGGTACGCCACCCATGTTTTGGAAGTTAAGCTACTTATTAAGGAAGCGTTAAAACTGGAAACTAATAGCCCTGTCCGGTACTCAGGCCGGACAGGGCTAATGAGCAAAACTGACAAATAAAGAGTGTTAGCAGGTTACGTTTTTGTTCCCAGTTGCTTAGGTTATACCACTCCACCGCTTAAATAAATGATTCTCCAGCCTGAATTGATCCAGTATTTTGCCAGTGGTCTGGTTAATTAAGTCATCAATAGACTGCGGGAGATGGTAAAAAGCTGGTACTGGCGGTAAAATAGTTGCGCCGGTTTCACAAACGCCAGTCATTAAACGTAAATGTCCCAAGTGTAGAGGTGTTTCCCGAATTACTAAGATTAACCTTCTCTTTTCCTTAAGACATACATCGGCAGCCCTGACCAGCAGGTTGTCGTTATAAGAGTTAGCAATTCCAGATAAAGTTTTAATTGAGCAGGGGACAACAACCATGCCTTCGACTTGATACGAGCCACTGGCAATTGCAGCTCCCACATTACGAAAATCATAATTTTTTGAGGCTAACGCCCTTACCTGGTCAACCGTGAACGGTGTTTCAGCAACTATGGTTTTTTCTGCGCTGGGTGATATAACCAAGTGGGTTTCGACTTCTAATTCCTTTAAACTTTCTAATAAACGTATCCCGTAAACCACTCCGGAGGCTCCGGAAAGACCAACAACAATTTTCATTTTACTCCCCCGATTGGTTATTTAGGAACTGTGGGGCTGGCAGGAGCAGTACTAGCAGCAGGAGTTGGGGTAAAGGAAGAATACAGCGTTTTAAAATGAGGTCTTTCCAAAAGCGCTGATACGATTACGCCAAAGAGAAGTGCCCAAACAGCGGCACTAATCCCCGCTAGATTTAAATTTGCCAGGGCAACAATAAATGCTGTAAAGGCGCCGATTGTAAATTTTTTGCTGCCGAAAGCAACACTAAGAGAGCTAGTAAACAATCCGATCATGGCCAAACCGGCCAGAACACTAGTAACACCGGCGGGCAATTTCATTAAAAAGGGTACCAGGAATCCTGCGCATAGTCCAATTGCTATAGCAGAAAGAGCTTTTAGGAATGCCCCCACATAACGGGACTGTAATGGACCTGCAGCCGGGTCGCTGACAATAGCTGTGATCGGGCCGGTCATAGACAGGGTCGGGGAGAGAAAGACGGCGCCAAGTATTGATCCTATCCCGGAAGGCCAAAAAACCATGGAGTTTATAGGAGGTTCATAACCATTGGCTTTTAGTACGCCGTAGCACTTTAACAGGTCCGCGATAGAAACAAGCACCAGCGGAAGGGCTATAGAGAGAATTACGTTGGGATTGAAACTAGGGGCCACAAAGATAGGCACAGTAACGCCGAACAAACCGGCTTTACCTTCTATAGGAATTAAGATAAGGGTTAAGACTACGGCAACAACTAACGAGACAGCTTGCGCAGGAATTTTTTTGGAGATTTGCGGTGTTATCAGAAAGGCGGCAACTGTTAATATGCCGATTAACGGCAACGCTTGTATCGAAGTTACAATAGCTGTTCCATAACTCATAAAAACTCCGGCAATCATGCCCATTACTATGGGTAACGGCAAATACTTGGCATACTTGCCGAGCAACCCGGAAAGTCCCAGGAGTGCAAAAACCACTCCTGCAATTATATATCCAGCAACTACTTCTGGGACCGTAAAAAGTTTAAGTACCGGCCCCATTACCAACATACCTGTCAAAGTGGGCATGCCGAGGAGGGGCACTTTATAATATAGGTCGAGAAGAGCCGATATAATCCCGGAGATGACAAAGGCACTGCAAATCCAGGAAACTGCTTGAGCTTGCGTAAAGTTAGCTTTCGCGGCTACGTTGATAAAGATGACAACAGCCCCGGACAAGCTGAATACGACGGACACTAAAAAAGAGGTAAGGTTGTCTGGATTAAAACGCAAATCCCGGAAGCCTGTTTTTATGCCAACACCCGGTTCAAGAACAGTTTTCAAGTAATATACCCCCTCTTGTTTGGATGACGAATTGAAATATCAATTGCATATAAAATACCAGTGTAATATAAATGAAGGCTCATTGGAGTACCAGCCATAATGTAAGTGACCAAGCTCAACATTTACAGGAGGTACTCTATGAGCCAGCATCATTGCCCCAAGGTTAAAGACTTCGTCCCGGCTGCGCCGGCCTTTGACGGCCACCGAAGTTGCTTCTCGCTAATACCAATAATCAGTGTAGTTTTATGGATTCCTAACCCCTGTCATCAATCCAAGGGCTTTCATCGACCTTAAATTCTTTTTTGCAAAATGGGCAAACGAGATTAATATCTTCAAAACGTATTCCGTATTCGCAAAAATACCTTTTATGGCATTCAGGGCATTCTACCCAAAAAACTCTATCCACAAATTATACCTCCTTTCAATCTAACCATTCAACAGGCTGCATGGATGCTACTGCATCATCCGGAACTTTAATCATCGCGGGGAACGGCTTATCCATAGGTCTTGTTGCATCTATAATTAACTTGCTGTATCCCATAGCGGTGGTAAACACCGTCCGACCGATGTTTTCGATATACGTTACGTCCTTTTTGAAGTCAACCATGGTATTCATCGCCCAGATGACATCCTGCTCATTAAAGACATCAATGTAATCATCAACCACCACAACTGTCTGGAAGGTCCATGATTCGTTTAAAGCGAGCGTCGCGGCTTGTTTGGCCTGTCCATCATTAATTTTCTTAATCGAAACGTAACAAACCAGTCGACCGATCCCGGAATGAGGCATGCATACACCGGTGACATTACCCATTTTTTCCTTAATTACATTGTAGACACTGCCTTCTTTGGGAATAGCCCCCAAGTTCCAATGTCCCTCGTGTCCAGCAAATATATCTTCCATAATCGCCTCCTGGCGACGAGTGACAGCCGTTACCTGCATGCCCTGGCGTATGCATTGTGGCTGGTAGTGGCGGGTTACTTCCCCGAAAGGATCAACAATTTCCTTGACGCCGGGGAGAATTTCACCTTCTATGATAACTTCGGCGTCTGCCGGTACCATAAAGTCATCACCCCAGGTCACTGAAGGGGCAAGACGCAGGGGTTCTCCCAAAAAGCCCCCAACTGCTTCATAGTCATCCCTCTCAAAAGGAATTAAGGCCAGCGAACCCAGATAAAAAGCGGGGTGGTGACCCAGAATAGCTATTATGGGTGCGGGCTTGTTCATGGCCGTGTATTTTCTAAGAATCCGTTGCAGGTGCGGTGTGTGGATAGATACACCCATGTAGTCAGGCTTGTCCTTGTAAAAGCATTTGGCGAAACTTATATCATAAGTTCCCGTATCCGGGTCACGCAAGCAAAGGGCCATAGTAAGCACCGGTCCAAAATCCATCTCATGGTGTATGGCAATAGGCAATTTACCCACATCTATGTCTTTCCCGGTGGAGACTACTTCCTGAACAGGGGCTGGACCTTTAATTTGTACCGTGGGGGTATGCAGCTTCTCACGGCGGGCATACTCCAAACTTAAAGGCATCTTACAATCTTCAGGTTTCATGTCAAAAGCTAAGGCACACCGTTCCCGATTGGCGAAGATATTTGATACCAGCCTAATTCCAGATGGCTGACCGTAAACATTGTCCGGTGCATTAAACAATACTGCGGGGTACTTTTTCGCCCTATTTAAATTCTCCATTAAGCCGGTCACTTCAAACTTTGCAGGTTGGATTCGCTTGGATACTGTTTTCAGTTCGCCTTGTTCCTTAACCAAGGACAAGAAACTACTTAAATCTTTGGCCACATGTTAACCCTCCCTATTAAAAAAGTTAGACATAGCAATCGAAAACGTCTTTGACAATGCACACTACCGATAATTTTTTGTACTTACAGTTGATAACCACCCCCTTGCATAAAGTGGGCAGCCCGTTGACAAAAACTATTTCACACTGTAAAATAGCAATGAAAAATATAGGCGCTATTTTTTTAGTGCCGGGTTGCCACCGTTATTAAGCAATGTCTTTGGCGAGGCGGGCTTAATAACGGTTTAATCTTTTATACTGAATATTTTTACTTATATTAAATGTTAATGGATTTTTAGCATTTAATAATTTTTTTAAAGAAAATAATTTAATAGCATTAAATAATAATTTTGTATCAAATTTTCACTTTTTATAGCACAATGTTACTTCTGAAAGTCTCAAAACTCATGAGGATTTGTGAATGCGAAGCTATTGTGACAAAAATATCAAGGCACCGCAAGCTTAACTCTTTACTAGGTCAAAATAGTTCCATAGTATTTTCAAAATTACCAGCATAAATATTAATTAATATCATTTATTTATCTATTGTGTGCGCGAATAAAAACGTTAGTTACTAAGAGACCCAAGTTCTAATATGTTAGTATTATTTTACTACTCGTAAATCAATAAAGTAAAATATCTGTTAACGATTGCATTAATCAGTTCTAATTATTAATATACCTGGATGATGCGATCCCCCCCCTCAAACTTTTTCAAATACAACCTTCAAACGAATAAACCAACTCACTAACGTTGCATTTTAAGTTCTCCGCAACAGAGTAGCTCTAATTCATAATATTAGAAAATGTCTTCTTTGCCATAATATTATAGAAAAGGCAATGTCTCCAAAAAGGGTAAATCCAAACCAATTCTTTGCTCATAATTCATTTTTTGGTGCTGCCTATAAGTAATAGTTTGTTAGAATATCAATTGAGTTTTATTACCTACGATTTCCCCGGTTTAAACCAACCTTAATTGACAACACCCCCGCTTAACATTATTCTTAAATTAACTTAAATAAGAGGCTATCAATAGTAGAAGGTGTTTATATTGAAGTGGAAGATAAAAATTTATGAGAATAACTGCACAGGTTGCCGAATTTGCCAGATGATTTGCTCCTGGGTTAATGAAGGTGGGTTTCATCCCTCTCGTTCTCTTATAACAATAGAAAGTAAAGATGAAAAGGGAGTCCAATTTAGCGTTAGACATAACCATATTTGCAATAATTGCGGGCTATGCGCCACCTACTGCACCAGTAAAGCGTTGGTAAAGGAAAGAGGTAACGGGGATGTTTAAGCTAATATAAATAGATTTGTCTGACAAAAAAGTAACTATTGAAGACGCGACTGACCTGCACCTGAATTTCTTAGGAGGACTGGGGGTAAAAACTAAACTGCTGGTTGATCTTACGCCATCAGGTGTAGACCCATTAGGACCGGACAATAACTTGATCTTTGGCGCGGGTACATTTGTAGGAACTCTGTTACCTACTGCCTCACGCACTGAACTTACTGCCAAATCTCCTCTTAGCAACCGGTTTGGTACCAGTAATAGCGGTGGGCTTTGGGGAGCAGCATTAAAATTTGCGGGTTACAGCCATATTGTGTTGACAGGAAAGAGTCCCACGCCAGTTTATATAATTATAGATAACGACCAAATA
>Ga0209639_1001944_pt1 | contig 18021 bp, 18 predicted proteins | sample EPASupsiteHSE605_FD_187268 | JGI IMG/M metagenome (GOLD analysis project Ga0209639, IMG submission 187268) | Bioremediated contaminated groundwater from EPA Superfund site, New Mexico - Sample HSE6-05 (SPAdes) (version 2) | ecosystem: Environmental > Aquatic > Deep subsurface > Groundwater >...
GTATCAAACCTGATTTCAAGAAGTTAGGCCCGCGTTACGGAAAGGTGATGAAGCAGCTGGCTGCAGCAATCCAGGGTATGACGCAGGAAAACATCCAGCAGTTTGAAGCTACGGGAAGTTTTGCCTTCGATATCGATGGCCAGCAGGCCGTTGTGGAACTGGCCGACGTAGAGGTGATCTCGGAAGATATTCCGGGCTGGCTGGTGGCCAACGAAGGTCGTCTGACTGTTGCACTGGACATTACCGTTACCGAAGAACTTCGTCTGGAAGGTTTGGCCCGCGAGCTGGTAAACCGGATTCAGAACATCCGTAAGTCCAGCGGTTTCGATATAACAGACAAGATTACGATCGTCGTTTTATCGTCCGAAGACATGGATCCGGCCATCCGCACCTACAGCTCATACATTGCCGGTCAGGTACTTGCCGAATCTATTGAGATTGCAGATGTGGTGAGCGATGGAACCGAACTTGATTTCGAAGAATTCAAATTAACTGTAAAAGTTGAGAAGGCTTGAAATAATAAGTAAATTAGCATATCACTTTTGTTGCATTAAATAATATTTTACGTATATTTGAGCTGTTACAGGGTGAAAGAAAATAATAGTATTGTTGAACCATAAATTAATGAACCATGGCAGAAAAGACTAGATATTCGGATGCAGAACTTGAGGAGTTCAAAGCAATTATACTCGATAAGTTAGACATCGCGAAGAAAGATTATGAGTTGTTACGCTCGGGAGTTACAAACTCGGACGGTAACGATGTTGCCGATACTTCTCCTACATTTAAAGTGTTGGAAGAGGGGGCTGCTACACTTTCAAAAGAAGAGGCCGGCAGATTGGCACAACGTCAGATGAAGTTTATTCAAAGTCTGCAGGCTGCCCTGATCCGTATCGAAAACAAAACGTATGGTATTTGCCGCGAAACCGGTAAATTGATTCCTAAAGAGAGATTACGTGCTGTACCGCATGCTACGTTAAGCATCGAAGCAAAACAGGGCGGCGTACGGTGATTGAATTTTAAGAGATAATTCACAATTCGGCAAGCAGGCAGACAGATTGTTTTGCAAGTTTGTCGAATTGTTTTTTGCGAAACAGGTAATTATAAACAAACAATGAAGTATTCCAAAGGGTGGGGCGCAGTGCTGATTATTTTGATTCTGCTAACTGCCGATCAGGCGCTTAAGATCTGGATTAAAACGCACATGCAATTGCATGAAAGTATTGAAATTACAAAGTGGTTTTATCTTTACTTCACCGAAAATCCGGGTATGGCTTTCGGCATCGAGGTGATTGGTAAACTTTTCCTTTCCGTATTCCGGATCATTGCTGTTGGTTTTATTGGCTATTATCTGTATGGATTGGTAAAGAAAAACTATAGCTTCCGCTTTATTGCCTGTATCGCGCTGATCTGGGCCGGAGCCATGGGAAATATTATCGATTCAATCTTTTACGGAGTGGTGTTCGACCATAGCTATGGTCAGGTTGCCACCTTTATGCCCGCCGGAGGAGGTTACGAGACCTGGCTGCACGGAAAGGTTGTGGATATGTTTTATTTCCCTATTGTGCAGACCGTAATGCCCGAATGGGTGCCTGTATGGGGTGGAGAGGAGTTTGTGTTTTTCCGTCCTATCTTCAACCTGGCTGATTCGGCGATTTGCGTGGGGGTATTCGTGCTGCTGATATTTTATCGTCATACCTTATCCGAAAGTCTTGCAAAAGAAACAAAAGCTACAGAAACGCATGCGTAGTAAACTTTCAAGATATAGTTTTGCTTTTCTTACATCGTTGGCTTTAATTGCTTGCAGTAAAGTGCCCGAGGGCATTCTGAAAGAGAAGGAGATGCAGGCGGTTATGGTGGACGTATACCTTGCCGAGGCCATGATTGGTACGGATTACCTGAAATATAAAGAGGATGCTTCAAAGCAAGCGCTTTACGAGTCGGTTTTCCGTAAACATAATACCACCCAGGCTGTATACGACAGTTCCATCGTATGGTATGGAAAGAATCTGAAAATCTACATGGAGGTGTACGACGGTGTGTTGGCCGAAATAGACAGCCGCACCAAAGCATTGGGCGATGTTCAGGCCAATGCCGGTCCTGCTACCGAACGTGATTCGTTGAATATATGGCCTCGCCGTCCGTTTATCACCTTCGAAGGTGAGCAGGGTGGGCTTGTGTCGTACCAGATAAAGCCCGAGGTTCCCTACGGATCGGGCAGTACATTTGTGCTGGGCCTCAATGTGTGGGGAATTCATAGCGGGATGAAGCATTATCCCGAAATAAGACTGAGTGTGGTGCAGCTGGATACTACGGTGAATGTAGTCCGGACGATTACCCGCGACGGATACCATCAGGTGGTGCTTCGTTCGCTGCCGGCCCGACAGGTGCAGCAGGTGTACGGCTACATCCGGATGCTTACTCCCGATGACCGTGTGCATAAGGTGTATGTTGACAGTCTGACTTTGATGAAGTACAATTACGGTACGGAGGTGATTACTCCACAGGAGCTTCCTGCGGATACTGTAGTTGTAAAAAGCACGCAGGCCGATTCCGTACATACCGATTCCATGCTTAAAAAGAGACCCTTGCGTGTGAGCCCCGAGCTTGCCAAGAGTCCGGTTAATTGATTTCCGTGAAAAGATTTGCTGCAAATTATATTGCTTGCCAGTCTGTAGACAGACTGCATTATGTGGAGGTGACGTCCGGGTCCGTTCTGAATGGGGTATTCCCTTTGGAAAAGGAGCTGGCCGGCACCTCTTTCCTTAACGGCGTTATCTGGGTGGTACCTGCTGCCTTAGGTTGGGAGGTAGCGGATGTTTGGAGCAGGCTGACTGCCATTCACCAACAGATGCCCGATGCCAGTGTGCCGGAGATGCTGAAAGTCCTTATCGGCAGTTCGGCTGAAACATCATCTACTTATCCGGCTGTACCTGCAGTAGAGGAACAGATAGCCATCGTTGAAAAATCTAAACTAATTCCGGATAGTAGTAACAACGAGCAGCTAGCTTCTGATCAAGCAGCTGTATCCATAGAGGACGAGCTACCTGCTTTCATTGAAAGATCCAAACTACTTCCGGATGGGATCAATAATGAGCAGCCAGCAGTGGTTCAAGCTGCTGTGCCGACCTTGGCAATGTTTACTCTACCAATACCGGGAGAACCCGTTTCTTTATTTCTGATCAGGGGCATACGTCTGTCTGCGGCGGAATTCGGCGCAAACAACAGCGGTGGCAATCGCTACGTTGAGCGACTCTGAGGTCTCCCTTCCTTCGGGGAAGTTGGGGATGTAAAGCTTTTCGTTGATTAGTGCTTCGATACCCGGACGGATTCCCTTGCCTTCGTTTCCCATTACCAAGATGCCGGTGCTGCCTCCAAACTGCTTCGTATACATGTTTTCTCCATCCAGAAAGGTGCCGTAAAGCGGAGCTGTCTGCTGTTTAAGATAGGCTTCCAGATCGGTATAATGTACCTGTACATGGCACAGGGCGCCCATGGTGGCTTGTACTACCTTGGGACTGTATACGTCTACCGTATCCATACTGCAGACAATGTGCTCTATCCCGAACCAGTCGGCCATCCGTATGATGGTGCCCAGGTTACCCGGGTCTTGTACACCGTCCAGAGCTAGTACAAGAGATTGCGAAGGACAAACATCTTCCAGTCTGTATTCCGGTTGTTTGAATACGGCCAGTACATCCTGGGGGGTTTTAAGGAAACTGGCTTTACGCAGGTCGTCATCGTCGGCCTCCAGCAACTCCTTTGCGGGGATATTTCCCTGGGTGGCCATCCACGAGGGTTTGGCGATAATTAGCTCGCATGGGAATGAGCCCATCATGTCGGACACCATTTTGTTTCCTTCTGCCACAAACGTTTGGTACTCGTTGCGGTATTTCTTCATCTCGAGGGAGCGGATATACTTGACTTTCGACTTACTCAGCATCTTTTTTCTTTTTACAAAACAAATGTACAGGAAATAATTTAAATCAAGTACATTTGTAGCTTAAAAGGTAGCAGAATGAAGGGATTGTTTCGTGTCCTCTTTGCGATGGGTTTTTGCCTCTATCTTACGGGTTGTAGTACTACAAGGCATGTAAAGGAGGGTGATTACCTGCTCGATAAAGTGGAGATTGTATCAGATAATAAAGATTTTAAAAGTACGAACCTTAGTTCGTACCTTGCGCAGCAACCAAATTTCAAGGTGTTTGGTCTGCTTAAATGGCCTTTGTACGTGTATAGTTGGGCCGGAAAAGACGATAAATGGGTAAATAAATTATTACGTCGCTTCGGGGAGGCGCCTGTGTTGCTGGATACAGTGCTGGTGGATCAGTCGGAAGAGGAGCTGAGACGTTATTTTGTGAATAAAGGGTATGTGCATGCCCGGGTGGATGCCTCGATTGATACCAGTAAAAGCAAGAAGGCGGTAGTGCGTTACGACATCACTACGCACGAGCCTTACCGCATCCGTAACTACAGTATGGATATAAGCGATACGACCATTAACCGTATTGCCCATACGCAGCAACCACGCCGTCCACGGTTTGCCTCTCCGTTCCGTTCCGTTCCCGAAGATTTTACTCCGTTGGTGAAGGAAGGGAGTCTGTTTGACCGCGATGTGCTGGATGCCGAGCGTCAGCGCCTTACGTCGCTGCTGCGCCGAAGGGGGTATTTTGCCTTCAACCGCGATTATATTTCGTATAAAGCCGACAGTGCCTTTAACAAGCAGGTGGTGGATCTGAGTCTGCAGGTAAATCCGATTCTTCAGAAAACGGCTTCGGGCGAGGTTATTTCGATGCCTCACAGCAGGTATTACATAAATGATGTTTTCGTGGAGACCGATTACGATCCTATCAACCAGGATGCCTCCGTTGCATCCGGTCCCAAGGATACGGTGAAGATAGGTAATATGGCTGTTCTTTACGGAGCAGACGGGCGTGTGATTCGTCCCTCCGTATTGCGTAAGAACGTATATATCATGCCCGGAACGTTGTATAACGAACGCACTGTGGAGCAGACGTATGCATCATTCTCTGCCTTGCGGGCGCTTAAGAATGTAAATATCCGCTTTTCGGAGTTCATGGAAAACGATACAATGAAGCTCAATTGTACCATTCTTACCACACCGGCCAAACCGCAATCGGTGGGGGTGGACCTAGAGGGTACCAACTCGGCGGGCGACTTTGGGTTTGCCACCAGTTTGAATTACCAGCACCGGAACTTATTTAAAGGGGCAGAGGTGTTCTCTGCCAAGGTGCGCGGTGCCTACGAGTCTCTTTCCGGTGGTTTTGCCCAGGATTATTTCGAGTATGGTGGCGAGGCCTCCATCACCTTCCCCGAATTCCTTTTTCCTTTTGTGGGTTACGATATGCGACGTAAACTACGTGCCAGCTCGGAGCTGAAGGTGAGTTACAACTACCAGACCCGTCCGGAATACAGCCGTACCCTTTTATCCGGAGGGTGGAGCTATATATGGCAGGAGCGGGCGAATAGTCAGGGACGTCACGTATTCAAACTGCTGGATGTGGATTATATGTATCTGCCACGCATCAACCAGGCCTTTAAAGACTCGCTTCCCGAGTCGACCCGACTATACAATTATTCCGACCAGTTTATAATGGGATCGGGGTACACCTATTCGTTTACCAATTACAACCCGTTGTTTAAACAACGCAACACCCATTCGCTGCGGGCTTCGGTGGAGTTGGCCGGTAACATGCTTTACGGTTTGTCCAAGCTTACCAAGGCCAGCAAGGACGAGAATGGCATCTATAATCTGTTTGGCATTAATTATGCCCAGTTTGTGAAGGCCGACTTCGACTTCAGTAAGAGCATCGTTCTGGACGAGCGTAACTCCATCGCTTACCGTATCGGTGCGGGGGTAGGGTTTCCCTACGGCAATGCGGAGATGCTTCCTTTCGAGCGTCGCTACTTCTCCGGAGGTGCCAACAGTGTACGCGGATGGTCGGTTCGCCGGTTAGGTCCGGGTAGCATGGCTGTAACCGATTCCACCTCCTTCTTCAACCAGTCCGGCGACGTGCGGTTGGATTTGAGTGTGGAGTATCGCAGTAAACTCTTCTGGAAATTTGAGATGGCAGCCTTTGTAGATGCCGGAAATATCTGGACAATCCGTCCGTATTCGTTTCAGGACAAAGGAAATTTCGATTTTTCCAGATTTTATAAAGAGATTGCACTTTCTTATGGTTTGGGATTGCGAGTGGATTTCGATTTCTTCCTAATCCGTTTTGATACAGGATTTAAGGCATACAACCCGCAAGAGACAGGCAAGGAGCGATGGGCCATATTGAAGCCCAATTTTACCAATAACTTTGCCTGGCACTTTGCAGTAGGGTATCCTTTCTGATAAAAAAGTGCCTAATCCATTTGGTTATTCCAATAAAAGCGTTACCTTTGCACCGCAATACAGCAAACAAGGATGGTCGGGTAGCTCAGCTGGATAGAGCAACAGCCTTCTAAGCTGTGGGTCATGGGTTCGAATCCCATCCTGATCACATACCACAAAAGAAACCGCTTGGACATGAACGTGTTACAAGCGGTTTTTATTTTTTACTGCCGTTTTTACTGCCAGATTTGACGAAAGTTTGACCAAATCTATACCGAATTAATCTTCTGCATGTTTTTCAATCATCCTCTTTAATGTATCTTCTCTGAATATTAAATATGGGTTGCAGTCTGAATCTCCATCGCTCATTGCCTTATCAAAGGACAAACGAGCTTGTTCATAGTATGGGATAGTCAGTCTCCTAGCAAAGTCTGCAAATTCTTTAAAATCAGTTATAAGGCAGCTATTACCTTCTGTAGAATGGAAATATCCTAAATCTAAGAATGATAATATAAATTGATTTTTCATATCAAGAATATGGTTTAAATGGTCATCACTTCGCCCATCATGATCCCCGTATTTATAACATGCATCTTTTTTCTTCCCTTTAAGTGGAGAATATTTATAGTGGTGGACAATCCTAAATCCACAGGCTTGTTGCCTACCATCTACTTCATCTCTAATCCATTCAACAAATCCTTCTTCAGGTCTTTCTATTATCTCTCCACATTCATCGCAAATAAATTGCTTCAAAGGCTCCATCATAGTTTTATATTTTTTTAGTTAGACATACAAATCTAACTATATTTTTAATATACACAATTATGCAATAATAATTAATATAAAAACAGCCCTACCTTCTCAAGCAAGGCTGTCCGATGTCTAACTTAAATTTACAAACTATGAAAAAGCTACATTTTCCTTTTTATTAAACATATATGAATTAGTATATTAATCGATTGTTAAATTGATGATAACTTTAAGATAAACTATAATGCTGGCTTAAAGAAGATTTGAAAAACGTTGGTGGTTACAAATATAACTTTGCATTACTTTCGTTATATACTGGTTGCAATCATTTAAAAGGAATGGGATTGAATATATGTGGAATCCGGTTCTTTTTTTATAACCTGATAGCTATGTGTAGCCTTGATGTAAAAGGTAGGAATATACCATTGTTACTAAAATAAATAAGGAAGTGATCGGGTATATCTCTTAAATAAGATACATTAGAAGTAAATGCCTTTTGACCATAAGAATAAGAAGAGTTGTTCAATATAAATTTGCAGAGTTTAGTCATAAATTATTTAAGTGAATCAATTTATAATATTACTAATTTAATTATATTTGCTCAATGTAAATTTGTTGAAATTGTTATATTGTTAAAAAAAACAATAGATTTGATCTAAATTCAATAAAATAGTGTCATTTGTTTGTAGAAATTGAATCAAGAATGGCGTTGTTTGAGTTTAAGAATTATGATGCTTTAGATATTGGAGATGAAGAAGTAGATCAAACAAGAAACTATCTTATAAATCCTGTGGGGCGATTAAGTATTATTTTTTGCAGTAATCCCCCTGTTGACTCAATGAATAGACAGCGTAATAAGAAATATACCAATGACAAAAAGGTAATAATATTTATAATTAAGGATTCATTAAAGGAAATGTTGGCAAATAAAGAAAGAGGAGAATAGCCATCAGATCTGATAATTGAATTGATTAATAGTTCTGTGTATAACACGAATAAATTATGGAACATAAGGTCACTGATTTTATTAATTTAAGAGAGCGGTTTGAAAACATAGATAATAATTTTCATTCTGAATTTTGCATTGTACCTGAAAATATTGAAAGCGCAAAATCTGTTGATGAGTTTATTTTCGCAGATAATGCAATCACTATAAGAAAGGTTTTTCAAAAAAATAATGTTTCTATAGATATGCTGCAAAATGACAATACTGCCTTTCGACAAAGATGTTCAATTGACTGGTATGCCCCGATGATTTTTATTGGATACAGTTTGTTATCTGATAATTCAAACCTTGTCTCTGTAGGATTAAGCGTGTTATCTAACTATATAACCGATTTCTTTAAAGGCTCATTTGGACGAAAAAATGTCAAAATTGAAATTGTCGTGGAATCTACGCCTAAAAAAGAATTTAAATGTATATCTTATGAGGGTTCTCCCGAAGGGCTTAAAGAGCTCGAAATGGTAATTAAAGCAATAAAAAAATGACGACACCCTTTCCTAACTTAAATAATCTTCTTGAAGAATATAATTCTATTGTAGCGGAAGCTCAATCTAAAGCAATATTTGTTAGAGGAATAGAACTTCAAAAAAAAGAAGTTGATTCTTTAGAGGCCTTATCAAATAAGATAGAACAAGCTAAAATCAAAAGTATAAAAGAAGAAAATAACGATAAATCAAATTTTCTGCTATGTTTAGAGCTTTCTATTGAAGCAGTAAAAAATGAATTGCTTTTAATCATTGCTTTAAAAGAAGATAAACCGGATATTGCTTGGGACTGTCTCATTACTGCACAAAATTTAATTTCTCTATCCATAAGGAATCATCCATTTAATGGTGATTATTTATTAGGATATGCTCAAAAGTTAGATCTATATGAACAAACATTATTTCCCAAAATGATGTTTGCTAGTCGAGGCTGTGTAGTAAGAAAATCCAAATGTTCAATTTGTAAGAAAAAATACGGAGACTGTGAACACATTAAGGGGTATGCCTATATGGGGGAGCTATGTATAGAGATAACAAATGGAATCGTTTCTTTCGAAGAAATATCTTTAGTTGAAAATCCCGAAGACAAACGATGTCGAATAATTTCTTTCAATGAAAATGGAAAGAATTATGATGTATTTAGCCTCCGAGAAATCATAAAAAAATAAAATTCAGGTTTTTTTTACTTTTTCTCCCGCATCTTTTTTTACTTATTGAACTAAAGAAGCGTTTATTCAAGTATTATATTTATTTTAAATGTCGTCTATATTCTACAATATAATGGATCTTATTTATCCTCCCGAAATAAAAAAATATAATTCAACAGATGAATTCAAGTTGATATTTCATAAATTCTTTAATTCAATCTGTATCCAACAAAACGATCCTCATTTTAAACCGTTATTTGCTCAAATTGAAAAACTGGTAAGCTTAAATATTCCCTCTAAACTATATAAATACAGAGGAGCTAACGAATATGCAATTAATAATCTAAAAAATGATGAATTTGTCTGCAGTAAACCCATTGATTTTAATGATCCATTTGATTCATTACTATACTTCGACATAAAACGTATTGAACAATATATAGAAGATGGAATCCGAAATCATAATGGTCTTTTGGGTCAATTCAAATTATTAAAATCGAAATTTTTAGAGGAAAATATGCCTCTAAAAAGATTAGACCCACAAATTCGTAAAATAGTTTTGTTATCAGAAGATGAAATAAATAATTACTTCCAATCTGCAGAATTTGAGCAAAATTTACGAAACTTGAAAAAAGATTGTAAAGATGCACTTTGTTCAATGGTTACATCTCTTCAGCAACACTCTTATATTGGATGTTTTACCGAAATTAATGATTGCCCGTTGATGTGGGGACATTATGCAGATTCTCATAAGGGATTTTGTTTGGAATATGACTTATCAAGCAATCCTTTCTGTCATGAAAATTTTAGCTTTAATGCCGATTGTCATAAGCACTTATTTCCCGTTTTATATTCAAGGGAGAGATATTGTGCAGAAGAGTTTGCTATGCAACAAGTCAATAGAATTATGGGAAAACATCAGCCATTGTCAGATGTTCTTTTTTGGTTCAAGGCATATACAAACAAAGCTATAAATTGGGGGTATGAAAAAGAATGGAGGGTAATTGTTATTCCTCAAGAGATAGAAAATATAACTAATGAAAGATTCTTTCTTCCACTAAGACCTAGGGCAATTTACTATGGATTACGATTTGAGGAACAATCTGAAGATGTCAGATCTATTATCAGAGAATTGGCTAAAAGCAAAGGTTTACATCAATATAAAATGGAATTAAAAGAAGATGATCGTTCTTACACAATAACTCCAACTCGAATATGTTAACTCGAAATTTTAAATATTAATGTCTTTCTCATCACTTGCCTAAAGGATGAAGTGTTAAGATAGCCGATCTATTCTGAATTGTAGACTGTGGTGGTCGGGTTCTACATCGGAGGTGAACACTTCGAAAAATAAACGGTTTGCCCATGTCTTGTGAATATCTGTTTGGAATAATAAAAATGCTTTCATTATTTGATTATTTATAGAGGGGGAGAAAACCTGTTCTCTGTTTATACTGCTACTACCTCTGCTTTAGATTGGCTTTAGGTGCTCTGATAATCTTTTATGTCTGGACTTGCCGTTAAATTTACATATACGAAAATTTAATACGGGTTTTGTAGGGCAAATTATAGAAAGGGATGATAAGTCTATTTTCTTTAATTATAGACTAAAATAATGTTATTGAAATATAAATATTATAAATATAGTTAAGTGTTAAGCATGTTAAATGGCTGCAAATAATTTATTTGCAGCCATTTATTTTTGTATTAAAATATTTAGTTTAGTTTTGCACGTGGTTTAGAATTCCATTAATCATTTTTAACGTTCTGCTTATGTTTGAAAAGATCCTGAGTTTTTTCGGGGGGGAGATGTTGCATCGTGTTTCACACAATGCAAAGTCGCTCATTTTCCTTGTCCCCTTTCTTACCCTTTCGTGTACATCGGAAGATGTTGTTTCGGATGATAGTTCGGTAGCTGTGTATTCAACCTTGTCGGGTGAAGAGCAAAAGATCTGGGACTATTTTATTAAGTACAATCACTGTACTTCGGTTGTTACAACCGGAATTATACGTAATGAAGTCGGAGTTCAGCCTGTTGGAGGTTACGACGACGTGAAGTTACGTTTTAGTTTTACGGGAAAAGAGTTTACGATAGATGGTCTGGGTAAATTCAAACCCGAAGTTGGTAAAGGTATTCCTTTGGAAGATCTGAAGCTGCTTACTCTGGTGTATTTGCGTAAAGGTACCTGCCCACAGGAAACAGACGCGATGTTTAAGGATGCCAACATCGATACGGAGATGACTCCTTCGAGATTAAAAATCAACTACACCGGAACAGGTGAGTTTGAAAGTGCGTTTCTCTATTACGAAGGCATTCCGTCTAAAACAAATCCCGGCGTAAATTACACAATCGACTTTGAAGTATTCTGATTTATCGCAAAGACGGTAGTCTTAAAAATACACCCTGAAACGTGTGGATGAATAAATAAAAAGTCCCGGTAGGAATTCGGATTCCTGCCGGGACTTTTTATTTGGTATTATGCAATATCAGAGACTTATTGATCTCTTCTCCAAAATTAGAGCCTTTCTTTTATCAACGTCTCCAGTATCATAGATTTGTTCTAATCAACGTTTCCAATATCAGAGACTCTTTGTAATCTCGTCGATGTAGTTGAGCAATTCCTCTTTACCCTCTTTCTTTTCTGACGAGGTAAGCAGGATAGGAGGGAGCTCCTCCCAGCTTTCGAGCAGCTTCTTGGTGTAAGCGTTCAGCTTTTCACGCAGCTTGCCACCGCCCAGCTTGTCTATTTTGGTGAAAACAATGGAAAAAGGAATTCCATTCTCACCCAGCCACTCCATAAACTCGAGGTCGATTTTCTGCGCTTCGAGTCGGCAGTCCAGTAAAACAAACAGGTTGGTAAGCTGTTCGCGCTCCAGGATGTAATCTTCGATGATTATGCGGATGTTCTCGCGTCCTTCCTTACCCCGTTGAGCATAACCATAACCCGGAAGGTCCACCAGATACCACGAATCGTTGATGATAAAGTGGTTGATAAGCTGAGTCTTACCCGGTTTGGAAGAGGTCATGGCCAGTCCTTTCTTCCCTGTTATCATGTTGATGAGAGACGATTTGCCTACATTAGACCGTCCGATAAAGGCATATTCGGGCTTGTTGCCTTCGGGACATTTCTTTACATCGGTATTACTTACTACAAATTCAGCACTTTTAATTTCCATTATCGTGTATGTTATTTTTTGTTTTACTTGTTGTGAGCCATAATCCCATAAAGGTGAGCAGCCCGTTTATCATTAAAATCTCGTATCCGAACCGGTATCCTGTATAGGCGAATACAAGCTTGTCCGCCACATAACAAATAACAGGCGAAGCGATACATATATAGGGAACCAGTTTGTCGCGGGGAACCATCCTGGTAAACAGCCCGAACGAAAACAATCCCAGCAGGGGGCCGTAGGTATACGATGCAATCACGTAGATGGCATCAATCACGCTTCGGTTGTTTATGGCCTTAAAGATAATAATAATCAGGGCAAATAACACAGAAATAAGTAAATGAACTTTCAATCGTGTCTTTTTTGCCTTTTGAGCCTCCTCCTTATGGATGCCCAGAATATCCACGCAGAAGGTGGTGGTGAGGGCTGTAAGGGCCGAATCCGCACTTGAGAATGCCGCTGCAATTATCCCTATGGTGAAGAAGATAAGAATACTTTCGCCCAATATACCCGATGTGCAGTACATGGGCAGTATGTCGTCGTTAAGAGCTGGCAGAGCTATGTTAAGCCGACCGGCCAGGGTGAGCAGCAACACCCCCAGCGAGAGGAACAGAAAGTTTACGGGTGTGAAGGCAAAGCCGTACCAATACATGTTTTTCTGCGATTCTTTCAGGGTTTTGCAAGACAGATTTTTCTGCATCATGTCCTGGTCCAGCCCCGTCATTACAATCACAATGAATATACCGCTCAGAAACTGCTTTACAAAGTGCTGGGTGCTGTGCCAGTCGGAGAATTCGAAGATACGGAAATGCGGACTGTCAATCAGCGTCTGTACCAGCCCGCGTGTGTCTGTATGCATCACATCCTTCACCTGCCATATAATGACAATCAGCATGGCGATAAAGCAGATGGTCTGCAGGGTGTCGGTCCAGATGATTGTCTTCACCCCACCTCTGTAGGTATAAAGCCATATCAGCAGGATGCTTCCTGCCACGGTAACCCCAAAGGGGATATTCCAGGCAGCAAAAACGTAGGTTTGTAAGATAAGCACCACCAGATACAATCGGGCGGCGGCCCCTATTGTTTTAGAAAGCAAAAAGAACGAGGCGCCGGTTTTGTAGGCTCTGTTACCCATCCGGCTCTCCAGATAGGTGTATATGGAGGTGAGATTTAGTCGGTAGTAAAGCGGGAGCAGTACTTTGGCTACGATGATATAACCAAAGAAAAACCCGAAAACCATCTGCATGTAGGTCATATCCATCCCCCTTACCATTCCCGGAACCGATACGAAGGTAACGCCGGATATGGAAGTGCCAATCATCCCCAGGGCAACGATGTACCAGGGAGATTTACGGTTACCCAGAAAAAAGGCCTCGTTACCCGATCCCTTTTTTCCCGTAATGGAGGCGATCAGTAGCAGCAGGCCGAAATAGGTGGCAATGATAAGTAATATAATGTAACTGTTCATTCCGGTATTTTTTGAATGGATGCAAAGGTAATAAAATACTTTTACTATCTTTGAGGAAATCAATTACACCGGTTATGAAGAAACAACACCTCAACGTAGTCATACAGCTTATGATTTGGCTGGCCTTGTTTATTCTGCAGATTATATTGCTTCCCAGCTGGGGTAAGTTCCCCACCATTTTCGATGATATTAGCTTTTACAAAACCATCATTCCCGAAGATATTCTTATTTTTTGCATCTTTTATCTAAACTACCTGGTACTGGTTCCCAATCTGTTAGGTAAGCAGCGTAAAGGATTGTATATTATTTCTTCGGTACTTATATTCGGATTGTTCCTTTTCTTTCCGGTTTTTCTCGACTTCTTCTTTGGTATTAAATACCACGGACGTTTCGGCAATCCTAAAATCATGAATCCCTGGTTAGGCTTTGTGGCCCTGATGATCCTTGGAATCAGTCTGGGGATGCGCAGTGTGCAGGAGTGGCTCAGAGCCGAGCAACGCAACAGGGAGATGGAATACCGGCGTACGTTGACGGAGCTCAGGTCGTTGAAGGCGCAGATCAATCCGCATTTTCTGTTCAACACGCTCAACACCATCTACGCTCTTTCATTGAAGAACTCGGAAAACACCTCCACCGCCATACTCCGCTTGTCCACCATGATGCGCTACGTGCTGAGTGATGCGAAAAATGATTTCGTCCCCCTCGAAAAAGAGGTCGAATACATCGAACAGTATATTGAACTGCAGAAGTTACGGTCTACCGACAAGCTGGAGCTGGATGTTTGCATCAAGGGTGATTATACGTCGGAGCTGATTGCCCCTCTTATCCTTATTCCGTTTATTGAGAACGCCTTTAAGTATGGTGTAAGCAGTCACGAAACTTCGCCCATTTCGTTGTATTTGTTTGTAGAAGAAGACCGTCTTTTGTTTGAGATGCGCAACAAGAAATTTAAATCGGAACCGGTACGGGTTTCCGGCGAAGGTATCGGTATTGCAAATACCACACGGCGGTTGCAATTGCTTTACCCCAAACGGCATAAATTGAAAATAGAGGAAAAAGACAATAGCTATATCGTACACCTCGAGATTAAACTCAATGGGGAGCATTTTCCCCTGGAGCCCACTTCAGGAAACGAATAGCAGAGATAAAGATGGTTCATCACCAAACGTAAGAATTCCGGTAAATGGCTCCGGAGCTGAACTTGAGGGTATAGATAGTTGTAATTACTAAATATGGATTCTATGAAGATAGCATGCATTATTGTTGATGACGAGCCCCTGGCACTGGACGTATTATCGTCTTTGATTGCCCGGGTTCCTTATCTTGTTCTCGAGGGGCAGTATACCGACCCGTTCCTTGCCATGGAGCATCTGCGAAAATATCCGGTGGATTTGCTTTTTGTAGATATCCAGATGCCCGACATTACGGGAATTGAGCTGGTACGTACACTAACCAACCCTCCGAAGGTTGTTTTTACTACGGCTTACAGCTCGTATGCTTTGGAAGGGTTTAATCTCAATGCCATGGATTACCTGCTTAAGCCTATTTCGTTCGACCGATTTCTTATGGCCGTAAACAGGGTGAGGGATTATCTGGAACTTTCGCAGGCCGCCCTGGAAGGCAACCATACGGAAGAGAAGAAAGTGCCCGACTATATGTTCGTAAAATCCAACTACAAGGATGTGAAAATCAACTTTAACGATATACTCTATATAGAAGGTTGCGAAGACTACATACGGATTCATACCACTACGAAGAAGGTGATGACTCTCCTGAGCATGAAGAATGTGATGGAGAAGCTTCCCGAGCAGCAATTTATACGCATACATCGTTCTTTTATCGTTGCCATTGATAAGATTGAAAGCAAAAGCAACGAACGGATTACGATTGGGAAAGAGTCATTGCCTATCGGTTCTTCCTACCTAAATGAAGTTACAAAACGTCTTTACCGATAAAATGTGCCTCTTTATCCAGACTTTATTGTCTTTTATCTATTTTAACTTTTCTTATTGAATAGAATGTGGTTACTTTGTATCGCATTTAGCTCGTGAGAGTCCAGGCAAACTGGTTTGTTCATCAAACCAGAAAAATAGGTAAACATTAAAAAAGAGGGCACCCTTCGGGATGTCCTCTTTTGTGTAGTTACTTTATATCAATGTTTATATTGAATCAATATCTCTTATTGAGGTTGGCACCGGGAAAATAGTGTGTAAGAATCTCCCGGTAGTCGTATCCTTTCGCCCCCATAACTGCAGCACCAATCTGGCAAAGGCCTACTCCGTGTCCCCAGCCGGCCCCTGTAAGTACAAACCGTTGCGGTACATCCAGTTTCACTTCCTCCTTGTCCACCACAAAAGCAGAGCTGTACAGGTGCGATTCCGATAGCGTGCGACGAATTTCCAACTCCTTACCGATGGTAAATGTTTTACGTGTTCCCACAATCTTCAGTTTCTCTATACGTCCGGATGTGCCACGCGATACGGGTATCAAATCCTGTATTTGTCCGAAGTCCATGCCGCTTCTTCTGTGTATCAGATCCGAAAGATAAGATTGGGTGTAGGTTACCTTCCAGCGGTAGAAATCGGCCGTTTCCTGGTCGTAGTTGTTCAGCACCTGACTCAGAATCTCTTTGTCTGTTGTATTGCAAAAAGCCTCCGGCGAGGTACGTATCCACTTTTCGGCCTCTTCTTCGATGCTCAGATCCGGATACTCCGTTTCCGTGCTGTCTCGCAATACGGCAAGGTAGGGGTGATGCTCGGGTTCCCAGCAATGTTCGAATGTTTCGGTAACGCCCCCGCAACATTTGGAGAAGCGGGCATCGCAAATTCGGTCGCCGTTGGATAGAATTTCCCCGCGTGTCTCTTTAATCACCTCTTCCACGATGGTTGTAGAAGCACGGGTGATTCCCTGGTACCGCTGGCAGTGATCGTCTGCACAGACATCAAACAGGTCGTGATCTTCGCGGTCGTACCAACGCACCAGTTCGTTCTCGTCGCGGTAACAGGTCTGGTATTTCTTATCAGAACCCTTTATCAGGGTATTCTTTTCGATCTGAGCCAGCAGCCAGCTGCGCGAGATAACAGCATGCGCCTTCAGAAGCTCCTTGGAAGCCGTGGCACTCATCTCGGACGAGATCACACTGGTAAGGTACTCTTCCACATCCACCTGATTGATGGTAATGATACCCTCTTTGCTGGCCAGCAGAAGTAATGCCCCGCGGAAACGCTGGTCTTCCTTACGCTCCCAATGAAAATTTACACCGATGGTAACCGCCTTGATGTCGAACGAAGCATTGGGGGTTACCGAATCAAAAAACAATTCCTTGTATAATTTGCCGTTATAAACAATGTGATTGTCTATTAACAAGGCACGTTGCTCGCCGCTTACCAATGCCCCGGTTTCGGCATTTACGTACTCGGCGTTGAATACAAAACTGACAGCTTTTTCGGTCAGAATCCCGACCCTTACTGATGGAGCTTCCATATTTATCGGATATTAGGCCTCTTTTCTGGCACGCAGCGAACTTACGGCAAGATAGGCGATTAATAAAATATACATTACAACAGCCAATACCTCGGCCAGGTTACCCTCAAGCCAGGTTTTGTTTACCAGGTTTACACCCGTAAAACGCAATGCGGCACTTATCACACCCATTAAAGCACCTCCGGCGATAAATCCGGAAGCAAGCAACGTTCCTTTTTCCAGACGAGCTGCGTTAAGTTCTTTGTCTTTTGACCGGCTTCCAACATACCAGTTTATGGCACCACCAATCAGAAGCGGCGTATTGAGATCGAGAGGGATAAACATACCCAGAGCAAATGCCAGAGCAGGAATTTTGCAGAAATTAAGCACAATGGCCAGCACAGCGCCGATGGCATATAACACCCACGGAGCACCTGCGCCGGACATCAGCGGTTCGATAACCGCAGCCATCGCGTTGGCCTGCGGAGCGGCAAGCTGACCACTTGTAAAGCCGTAAGTCTTATTCAGGATAAGTATAACACCACCCACGGTGGCAGCCGATACCAAAGTGCCTAAAAACTTCCAACCCTGTTGTTTGGCAGGGGTAGTACCCAGCCAGTAACCAATTTTAAGGTCGGTTATAAAACCTCCAGCCATGGAAAGCGCTGTACAAACCACACCTCCGATAATAAGTG
>Ga0209639_1001946_pt1 | contig 18003 bp, 18 predicted proteins | sample EPASupsiteHSE605_FD_187268 | JGI IMG/M metagenome (GOLD analysis project Ga0209639, IMG submission 187268) | Bioremediated contaminated groundwater from EPA Superfund site, New Mexico - Sample HSE6-05 (SPAdes) (version 2) | ecosystem: Environmental > Aquatic > Deep subsurface > Groundwater >...
TTTGACGGATACGTATTGGCCGCTGATCCTGCCGTACATTTGTGGCGGCGGCGCGTTCAATATCTTCCTCGTTCGGCAGTTTATCAAAACGCTGCCGCGGGAACTTGACGAATCCGCTTCGATCGATGGCGCAGGATATCTTCGCACGCTGTTGAGCATTATCATGCCGTCGATCAAGCCCGCGATCATCGTCGTCGCGCTGTTGATCTTCATCACCACATGGAACGATCTTTTGCAGCAGACCATCTATATTTCCTCGCGTGAAAAGTATACAATGGCGGTAGGGTTAACCACGTTTATGGGTTCGTTTAAGAACGACTATGCGGGAATGTTTGCGGCGACGTGCCTCTCGTTCCTGCCGGGCGTGGTCGTTTATCTGCTGGGCCAGCGCCATTTTGTAGAAGGTATCGTGATGACGGGGATGAAGAACTGATGTCCGACAAACAGCGAGGATTCTGGGAAGAATTGGGGGCAAAGCGATTTGCTCCCGGAAAAGGCGTCACCGAACCACCGCCGCAAGGTGGATGGCGGCGGTTTTTCTTCGTGCTCGGCACCCATTTCTGGAAGCTGATTTCGCTCAACCTCTTGTTTCTCGTGTTCAGCATTCCGGTGATGACGATTCCTGCGGCGTTGTGCGGCATGAACCGCGTGCTCATCAAGCTCTATCGGGACGGCAACTGCTTTGTCTGGACAGAATTCATCAAGGAATTTCGTGCCAATTTATTCAAAGCAATTCCTTTTGGCATCTTCGGCGGTATCTGTTTGTTCGCTTCTTACTATTTCTTGAGTATCGGCACGTCGGTATCTTCAGACGGGATTGAGGTGTTTACAACAGCATTGGGAATATTACTCCTTGTGTTCGTCGTATTGTTTCTCAACTATGTGTTCGTCTTTCTCCCTGCGCTGGACTTAAAGAACAAACAAATTGCACGAAACGCACTCATCTTTCTGTTTACGGAATGGAAAACAAATCTGGCAATTCTGGCAAGCACTTTTCTCTTGACGACGCTTACCGTCTTATTCATTCCCTTCTCCATCGTTCTGCTGGTTTTCCTCACGATCGCGCTGCAGCAATACATCGTCTGCGCGGTGATCAATGAGCCATTGCAGCGCCGTATCATCGTAGCCGCGGAATCGAACAAACGCGGATAACCGGTATCGGAGCACGATTCGTAGCGAATGACTCAATTGATTTGCACAACGCAAAAACCGCCGATTTGGCGGTTTTTTCTAATTGCGGGGGATGGGCTTTTGTTATATGGTTGCGGGAATTGGACTTGAACCAATGACCTCCGGGTTATGAGTGCGTATTCATGCGATAAATCGTTATGGATATGCGATGATAATCGTATGCAATTGCTGATCTGTGCGGATAATTTGGGATGTATTTTTGGCGATTATGAACGATTATTAGTCATTATTGATGGCAATAAACATCAAATAAACATCAGCTAGTAGGTTTCATTTTCACATATAAATCGTTTGAGGAAGTGTTCGAGCCCCTACTTCTCGACTGTCTATAACAACCAAAGAAGATACAATAAAACGGTTATTGGAGGGGGGCTGATTCAAGGACACATGAGTATATTTCAAAAAACACGGCTACACCGATTTTTTATCCCCTTTCATTTTCACTATAACCCAAAGATTTCGCTGCTATTCCGGCAGTTCTGTTACCCAAAGCGGTAAAAAATCCACTTGCCTCGTGCTCGCCGCAATTTGGAAAGACGCTTTTGAGAGTAGCCCAACGGGGTGTGATTACTCATCTGATTTTTTGTTGTCCACTGGCGGAATAGATTTCGTACCACTCTTCATGCGCAAGCGGAACATCGAGCGCTTGAATAGCACAATCGAGCCGCGTAAGTTTGTTTGAGCCGGATATCGGAATCGCACCAACCGGATGATGCAAAATCCAAGCGTATACGATCACGGAAACATCCACGTTATGCCGTTCGGCAATTTCGCGGATTTTTCTCATTGCGCTTTCGCATTTCGGATCGTCGAAAAAGAGCCTACCGCCCGCTAACGGTGACCAAATCATCGGCCGGATCTTCAACATACCAAGAAGATCGATCATACCGGAGTTGAAGTGCTCAAAGCAGACGGGATTCCATTCGATTTGGTTGGTAACGAGAGTGCCGCCCATGGCGGTGTTCAGCGCATTGAATTTGTACGGATCGAAATTGGAAACACCAACCTCGCGAATAAGCCCTTCCTGTTTGAGATGTTGAAGCGCGCGCGCCGTTTCCCAAACATCCATGCAGGGGTCTTCGCGATGAATCAAATAAAGATCCAGCGAATCCGTGCTGAGTCTCTGCAAACTTTCTTTGCATGAACGAATGATGCGTGGATATGAAGTGTCGTAGTAGTTAAAAACCTGATCGTCTCGCTCTACAAAGGAGATGCCGGTCTTTGAGACCAGTTGGATTCGTTTACGGATGCTCGGGTCTTTTCGAAATGCATCGCCCATGAGCGATTCGCAGACGGTTTTTGCGTAGATTTCTGCGGTGTCAAACGTTGTAACGTTGCGGTCGATACATGCATTCATGAATATGACAAGCTCTTTGGTGGAAAAATTCCATTGTGATAACCGCCAAAACCCCTGAACAACACTCGACATGGAGAGTGATTTGCTAACTTGGACAGACTGCATAACTACTACCTCTTTGTCATATACGGTTATTCTGCCGCGCAGCAAACGCCTATTCCTTGGCGGGATCACCAATCATGCGTGTTGTTTCCCGAAGGGATAGGGTGTGAGACATAATCACACGTTTTATCGTGGACTTCGGATCGGTGATACGCTCGTAGAGAAGATCGAACGAAGTTTTCCCCATGTCGTAACCCGGTTGATCGATCGAGGAAATCGCAGGCGTGCACATACCAGAGAGATATGTGCCATCGAAACCGATGATATCCACATCCTGACCGGGGACTAGATTGTGTTTGAGCAAATACTTTTCAACACCGGCCGCAGTTTGGTCACAAGAGGTGAAGATTGCAGTCGGCGCTTCCGATAATGACATTAACATTTCACAACTATCATATCCGCTGCTATAGTTGTAGTCGCATCCGATTAAGTACTCCGGCCTGAAGGGGATTCCGTAATGCTCCAAAACACGATGATAACCGATTTCGCGCTCGACTTCATATGGACGGCCAAACATGCCATTGATGAAAGCGATTCGCTTGTGCCCGGTTTTGACAAAATACTCTATGGCATCTTCCGCAGCGGAGATGTTGTCGATGCACGTATAACAGATGTTCGCCTGACCGGTTCGCGCCCCGCACTGTACATATGGATGCTTTGCGGCTAGCTTGGTCAATTTTTCGTCAGAAAGCGCACTTGTGCAGCCGACAACACCGTCAACTTGGTTTTGCTTGAGTAGCTCCAGGTAACGCATTTCGTTTGCCGCGTTACGGTGCGTAATGCAAGCGAGCGTATCATAACCGAACGCGCTGGCGCGGTGCTCCAATCCTTGCAGCACCCGCGAATAATAAGGATTTGATATTGAGGGTAGCAGCGCGAGAATCTTTCCGCTGGTCTTGCCCTTTTGCGCGCGCCCGTTTGTGCTGGGCTTATACCCAGTTGCTTCGATTACTTCCATTACGCGCCGACGTGTTTCATCCGAAACGTAAGAATCGTTGTTGAGCACGCGCGAGACTGTTGCGACGGATGTTTCAGCAAGGACTGCAACTTCTCGAATATTCATTCACACAACCTCTTGAATTCAAAAGTATACCGAAACCAAATACTATGATAATAATATGTGTAACAAAAGGCAATGTCAACCATATGGTCGTGAAAATCATCTGGTGTTACATAAGACTTTTGTTTCATATCAAAATACGAGACATGATTTTTCTCTATAATAAATCAAGAATTGATTAACACAAAGCGGTCAAGGATTGAATTACTCCTTGAAAAGTTGAATTTCCGCAAAAACTACGAAAAAAATAATGACGAAAATGTGTAAATAGCTATTGCAATATGTGTAACAAGATGGTAACATGACGGTAACAAATCGACAAGTACCATATTGTTACAATTTTCAGGGAGCTAAACAACGTGAGAGAATTTATTACGGAACAAGAACAACTCATTGAAGTCTATGCCGAGACGGAAGTGCTTGTCATAGGGGGAGGACCGGCTGGCCTTTGCGCCGCTGTGAGCGCTGCAAGAAACGGTGCAAAAGTTATGCTGATGGAGCGTTATGGCTACCTCGGCGGTATGGCCACGGGCGGATATGTCCTTCTGTTGGATTGCCTGTGCGACGGAAGAGGAAACCTCATCATCAAAGGCCTCGTGCAAGAGACCATTGAACGACTTCGCGAGGTCGGCGGCATCATCGAGCAGCCTAAAGAAGTTTGGGGTTCTTCCGAGATGAACGAAATTTTGCATTGGCGCAGATATGGCGCGACCGGTGGCGAGGATAAGATCGTTCGTTACAGCCCGGTTGTCGACCCGGAAATGCTGAAATGTGTATCGAACGATATGGCTCTCGATGCTGGCGTTGAACTTCTGCTGCACGCATGGTTCAGCAAGGCTTATGTCAAGGACGGCTGTGTCAAAGGCGCGATCTTCGAATCGAAAAACGGACGACGCGCTGTACTTGCGGATGTCGTGATCGACTGCACGGGCGATGGCGACGTCTTCTACACGGCAGGCGAAGAATACACTACGGGAAACCTGCCGCTTGGCTTGGTCTTCCGCGTTGGCAACGTGGACAGCGACCGCGCGGAAGCATTTCTTTCCAACATAGAAAACGGCGAAAAGATCACGGCGGACTTAAAGCGTATCAAAGGTGTTCAGGGCGGGTATAGCTTCGGCGAGCTACCGATGGGCTTCTACATGAGAAGCAGCATAAGTAACGTCGTTTGGTTTAACACAACCATGCTTGGCAACGCGGTTGACATCAAAGACCTCACGCGCGTCGAAGTGGAAATTCGCCAAGCAATGTTGCGGACGATCGAATATTTCCGTAAAAACGTACCCGGATTTGAAAATGCGAGCATCATGGACACAGCACCGCAGGTTGGCACCCGTAGTAGCCGCATGCTCTCCGGACGTTACTTTATAACACGCAAAGAGCTCATGGAGCACCCGCGCTATGAGGATGCGGTCGTGGTTGCACAGCCGCCGTACAAAATGTTTGAGGTCGATCACGATCTCAAGCAAATCCCCTATCGCTGCTTTCTGCCGAAGAAGATGAAGGGGCTGCTCGTTGCCGGCCGTTGCATCTCGGGTGACTTTGGCGCGATTGAAATGCTGCGCGTGATTCCAACGGTGATGTTGATGGGCGAAGCGTGCGGCGCGGCCGCCGCGATGGCCGTTGCCGGCAAGATAGATGTTGCCGATATCGATGTAAAACAGCTTCAGCAAAAACTGCGCGATCAAAACGTTTATTTACCTTTATAATTAAAGGAACAAAAGGAGGCGATTACAATGCCGGATTATAAATATTTCGAAGATTACGTACTTGGCCAGAAACAGAAGACGAGTGGCAGAACCATGACGGAAGCGGACATTCGCCTGTTTATCGGTTGCTCGGACAACACGCACCCCGTCCATGTGGACGCGGAGTACTGCGCGCAGCATCCTTCCGTAACCGGGTGCATTCTTCAGGGGGATTTGATCCTCGGTGTGGCTGACGGCTTTTTTGCTAAAGAAATTACCCCTAGCAAGGTGCCGTCGATCCATTATGGCATGGACAAGGTTCGCTTTGTGAAGCCAACCTATCCGGGTGACACGGTGCACTGCGAGACCGAAGTCGTCGAAGCAACCATCAAGAATGAGCAGTTTGGTGTGATCTCATGGAGAGTAAATGTGCTGAATCAGCGCGGCGAGACGGTGATTGCCTATATTGATAAACAATACATTGGTCGACGCTCGGCGTTTGGCGAACGCGAACTGTCACAGGAGGTGTAAATATATGGGCGCACTAGATGGAGTAAAGATACTCGGATTTACGCATTTTGCTCAGGCGCCGTTCGCGTTACAGTTGCTGGGCGATTTAGGGGCTGATGTGATTAATGTGGAACGTCCCGGCATCGGAGACTTCAATCGCACCTTTCTCCGGCAGGAAAGCTTAGGCGGAGAGAGCCCGTTTTTTCTTGCGATGAACCGCAATAAGCGCAGCTTAACCCTCGACCTGAAGCGCACGGAAGCGAAGGAGATCGTTGAAAAACTGTTTGCCGAAGTGGACGTCGTTGTCACAAACTATCGTCCCGGAACACTTGACCGCCTGGGGTTTGGCTATGAGGACGCAAAGAGAATCAACCCCAAGATCATTTTCTGCGAAGCGCTTGGTTATGGCAGCTCCGGCCCGTATGCGAAACTGCCGGGTCAGGATCTGCTCGCACAGTGCATGAGCGGATACGCAACAATCGTTGGCCCGGATCAAGATGGACGTCCAATCTCCGGGGGCGTTTACGTGATTGATATGTACAGCGCAATGATGCTCTCCATCGGCGTGCTCTCGGCTCTGATCAGCGCGCGCGAAACTGGAAAAGGGCAGAAGGTGGAAGTCAACCTGCTCAACTCGGGCATTCATATGCAATCGCAGGAGATTGCATACTATCTCAACACCGGCATCATGCCGAAGCGTCCCAAGAACCACTCTGGCCACTTCCTGCAGGAAGCACCATATGGCATCTACAAGACTAGGGATAGCTGGATATGCCTCGCAACGAACGCTTCAGAAAACGTGAAACTCTTCGGCGAACTGATCGGTGTTGAAGATCTGGAGCAGCGCATGCCGAATAAAGCCGTCATGATGCGCGACCGAGATGAACTGCACGATATCATCGAAGTAGCTTTGATGAAACAGGATACCGCTCACTGGTTGGAAGCGTTCCGCGCCGTCGGCTTCTGGTGCGCCAAGGTGAACGATTACGAAGCGGTGGTCAACGATCCGCAGGTTATCTATAACGGCATCATCAAGGAGATTGAGCACCCACTTGCCGGAACTTACAAAGCCATTGGAACGCCAATCGAATTCAGTGAGACACCTACCACCATTCGTAGACCCGCTCCGACGTTAGGACAGCACAGCGATGAAATTCTTTCTTCGCTAGGCTATAGCAAGGAGCAAATCAAAGTATTCCACGAAAGTTGCCTACTTTAATCCGATAAACGGTACAAGGCAAACTTCATCACACCGCATATTTTCTGTAAAAAGTGAGAGGGGAACACCATAAGTCTCCATACAAATCCCCTCTCGGTAACCCGTTCATTCTTTATCGCGAAATTTGATATCCGACCTCAAAAATATACGCGAGAATCTGGAAACAGATAATAAAAAAAGGAGAGAAACCATGAAAAAAGTACTGGCTCTATTTTTGGTGCTGATCATGGCTGCCAGCCTGATGTTAGGCTGCACCAGCCCAGCGGCAACGGAACCCGCAGCAACGACCGACAGCGGCGCTCAAACCGGCACGGACGCAACCACGACGGAAGCTCCCACCACCGATGCGACCGCGCAGGGCGATGATGTCATCGTGATTGGCTGCGTAAACGACCTGACAGGCAACCGTTCTGTTACGGGCAACGCGATCAACAATGGTGCGACGCTCGCAGTGGAAGAGATCAACGCGGCCGGCGGCCTATTCGGCAAACAGATCAAGTTCGTTTCCTATGACAACAAGAACGATCCTCAGGAATCCATCAATGCTTATACGCGCCTGGTCGATGTAGATGGCGCTTGCGCGGTTGTTGTTCCAGATGCAAGCTCCATCTGTATGTCTCTGATCGAGATCAGCACGGAAAAGGGCGTTGTCGCTTGCGGCATGCCATCCGATCCTCGAGCTGTCATGGATACCGAAGGCAGTGGTGAAGCGTATCCGTACATGTTCCTTGTTGGCCAGTGCAATGCGCCGCAGCAGGCGTCGATCATCGCGAACTATCTCAATCAGAACACTGAACTTACCAAAGCCGCGGTTTTCTATGACCAGTCCAACGCATACGCAGTAGCGAATGTTAACGGCTTCGTGGCAGAATGGCTTAAGCTTGGAAAAGAAATCACTGTTACCCAGACCTGCAATGCGGCTGATCAAGATTTCACGACCCAGCTTTCGAAGATCAAGAACAGCGGTGCTGAGTTCATCTACACGCCCAATCCCACGGCCCAGCTGACCATCATGGTCAACCAGGCAAATCAGCTCGGGCTCAACATTCCGTATGCTGGGGCAATGGATATGAATGATCCGTTCCTCTCTCTGCTCGAGAATCCGAAGGTTGTGACGAAGGCTTACTTCCAGTCAAGTGCATATATGCAGGACCCGCGTTTGGCCGAATTCTTGGCAAACTATGAAGCCCGTTTCGGTGAGCCTGCCACCATCAAAGCTGTCAACGGATATGATGCAGTGTATATCATTGCGGCAGCCATCAATGCAGCCGGCTCCGCAGACAGTGAAGCGATCAAGACGGCACTTGAAACAAACATCAATGGTATCAGTTTGCTCTGCTCTGACAGTTACGTTCAAAACGGCGAAACACATTCGCCTGATGGTCTCGGCATGGCTGTTTACGAAATCACCGATGGAACTCTGGAATACAAAGGATACTTCAATCCGTAAATCATGAATTGTTTCGGAATACCTCGTTTTTCCTGATCACGGTGGTGAAGCGCTGGTGACGGCGCTTCACCACCGGCCTCTTTAATGAATTGGAGATGCTCATATGATGTACTATATCCAATTACTGATCAACGGAATCGCTTTGGGATCTGTGTATTCGATTATAGCGCTTGGATTTACGTTGATCTTTAGCATTTTGAAGTTTTCAAATTTCTCGCATGGTGGCGTAATGGTTGTATCTGCCTATTTTGGTTTTATCATTGCGAGACAATTCAACCTTGGTTTTATTCCAATGGTTCTTGTTACAATGGCCTTTGGCGGAATCCTGTCTTGTGTTGCACAGTTTATTGGTTTTGAACGACTAAGAAAAATAAAAGGAAGCACTATGCTGTTCTTCGTATCCTCGTCGAACCTTGGGGTGCTCTTGCAGAACATCATCGTGATAACCTTCGCTAGTACATATTATTCTTACCCGAGTTTTTTTTCTCGCGCTTTTTTTCAACTTACTCCAGATCTGACAATCGGGGTTACCGACGTCATCATGCTAGCCCTTTCCTCCATCGGAATCATTATTCTGATGTTAGTGCTATATAAAACGCGCTTGGGTATCTCAATTCGAGCGCTTTCAATGGACAGCGAGGCGGCAAAGCTGATGGGTGTCAACGTATCAATGGTTACTGCGCTTACTTTCTTTATCTCAGGTGTACTGGCGGCGGTAGCTGGCGTGCTCTGCGGTATGAAATATCTACTGTATCCGCAGCTCAAAGATCTTGTTATGAAAGGCATGACCGCGTCAATTCTCGGTGGACTTGGAAATATAAGCGGGGCTCTTTATGGCGGAATCCTTCTTGGGATACTTGAGATTTTCATGACGAACTTCGTTGGCTCCAGCTTGCAGCCGGCGTTTACATTCCTGTTCGCGATCATTTTCCTGATCGTTCGACCGCAGGGAATCAGCGGGAAATTCTCGAAAGAAAAGGTCTAGGAGGCAATCATATGACCTATAACGAAACAGTAATTCTCAATGTCATGATCAATATGGTTGCTGTTATCTCTATGTTTACGCTGATGGGTTTAACCGGCATCTTCTCCATGGGTCAGGCATCCTTCATGTGCATTGGTGCTTATGTAGCAGGGCTTTTAGCGACAAAAACGGATGTTCCGTTCTTATTTACTCTGATCTTCGCCGTCATAGGTGGTATGCTGTTTGCCTTTGTCGTTGGCATACCGATCATGCGCTTGCGCCGTGACTATGTCGCGCTCATCACTCTTGCATTCGGTGAAGCGATTGTTGCGGTTCTAAATACATTTAGTAATGTAACGGGTGGTGCGATGGGCATCAATAGAATTCCGCGCAATATCAATCTATGGATCGGTGCAGGGATTTTGGCGATCGTCATTTATATTATTCTGAACTTTAAGGATTCAAAATTCGGGCGACAATGTATCGCGGTTAAGAACGATGAAATTTCGGCCGCATCTATGGGCATTAACGTCACGCGAATCAAAATGACTGCGTTTATTTTGGCAGGCGGGCTGACTGCATTATCAGGAGCGATGTTAGCGTACACAACTTCATACATCGACCCGAACTCGTTCGGCGCGGCCCGCTCCATTGATTGGATTGGGATCGTCTTTATCGGCGGCATCAATAGTATGTCTGGATCAATTGTAATTACACTAATCTTCAGCGTATTGTCTGAAACGCTAAGGACCACTAGCGCACTCCGAACCTTGATTCAAAGCCTCATTATTCTTTTGATAATCAACTTCGTGCCAAACGGACTCTTCGGGGAACATGAGTTTAAGGACATTCCAAAGGCATTTCGGAAAAGAATGTCGCGTCTCTCCGCGAATGCAAGAAAGAGAGAAAAGAAATGAACGAACCAATATTGACAAGCAACAATGTCTCTATGACGTTTGGCGGTGTTAAGGCTGTTCAAAACGTTTCGCTTAGCATTGAGAGAGATTCGATCACAAGCATCATAGGTCCAAACGGTGCAGGGAAAACGACGTTTTTCAACGTGATATCGGGGGTATACAAACCGACTGGCGGAAACGTGGAATTTGACGGAACAGACATCACCAATTTGCGCCAGCACGTGATTTCGCATCTTGGCATGGCGCGGACATTCCAGAATATTCGACTGTTTGCTCAGCTAGATAATGTGCGGAACGTACAATCCGCTCTTGATGCGCGTGCGGACTACAATATTTTTCAGGCGGTGCTCGGTCTACCAAAGAAGCACCGTGTTGATAAGGCAAATTATGTAATCGCTATGGAATGCCTGGACTTGGTTGGGTTGAAAGACTTCGCGAATGACCGCCCAAGCAGCTTGCCCTACGGAATGCAGCGAAAGCTGGAGCTGGCGCGCGCATTAGCGGCAGACCCAAAACTGCTGCTTCTCGACGAGCCAGCCGCAGGTCTAAATCCTAAAGAGGTAGAGGAATTTATTGAACTGATTCGTAGAATTAAAGATATTAAAAGATTGACGATACTTCTCATTGAACATCGGATCAAGGTTGTCACAACATTATCGTCTAAGGTTTATGTTCTCAACTTTGGTCAACTGCTTGCGCAGGGAACATCGGAAGAAGTGCAAAGCAATCCTGCGGTAATCGAGGCCTACATGGGCGAAGACGAAGAGGAGGAAACCGTATGCTCCAAGTAAAAAATCTTTCGGTGAGTTATGGCCATGTAGACGCTTTACACGACGTGAACATCGAAGTTGCGCAAGGACAAATCGTTAGTATCATCGGCGCGAATGGCGCGGGGAAAACATCGTTGGTAAATACGGTCTCTGGTTTGGTTAAGGCAAAGACAGGGCAAATTTTTTTTGAAGACGAACTTCTTCCAAAGCAATCGCATCGAATTGTTGCAAAGGGTTTGGTGCAGGTACCAGAAGGAAGGAAAATTTTCGCGGGTTTAACAGTTCGAGAAAATCTAATCATGGGGTCATCACAGTTGAAGAAGTCGTTTCGAGAGAAAGAAGAGGAAATCTGGCAAATGTTTCCAATTCTTGGAGAGCGTTGCCATCAGCAGGCAGGTACACTTTCCGGCGGTGAACAGCAGATGCTGGCGATTGGCCGCGCGCTGATGTCGGACCCCAAATTCATCATGTTTGATGAACCGTCTTTAGGTCTCGCGCCTGTCATCGTTAAACAGGTATTTCGCATCATCCGAGAAATCAACAAATGCGGCGGTACGACGATTTTGCTGATTGAGCAGAACGCGAAGCAGGCGCTTGGAATTAGCGACTACACGTATGTTCTGGAAAACGGTAACATAACAATTCAGGGCACATCACGACAGTTACTACAGGATCCGGCGGTGCAGAAGGCATACTTGGGTGAGTAACGGATTTGCAGATTTTTCATTTCTGACGGGAGAACGTGAATGAGACTAGGTTGTTTCGGGAAAATAAAGGATATCGATGGCGCTGCTGCCGCAGGGTTTGACTATATCGAGCTGGATCTTTTTGAACTGATTTCGCAGCCGGAAGAGCGCTTTCAGTGCGTGCGCAGATCGCTGTGCGATGCCCAAATAGGTGCGGACGCTTGCTCGTGGGTGATGCCGATTGATGCGGATTTGACCGCGCCTGCACGGCAACCATCAATCTGGCGGGAGTATCTGATCAAAGGCGCGGAACGCAGCAGAGCGCTGGGTACAGTGATTTGGCCGCTCGGAAGCGGGAGAGGGCGCGGAATGAAACCAGCAAATGGCAGCGAGGCGCAGCAGAAGGAAAGGTTTCAAGCGTTCTTTGCGGAGCTCTGCGAGATTGCTGCCTCATATGGGATTCAGGTTGCGTTGGAGCCCTTAGGCCCAAGCTATTCGAACTATATCCAGACCCTTGAGCAGGCGGTGTTGTTCCTGCAGGGCAGCGGGATTCAGAGCGCAAAAGCAAGCTGCGATCTGCGGCATATGTATGCCTCAGGCGATCCGCTCGAGAGCATCGATCGTTACGCCGAGTATATCATACACACGCATATCGACTATCCGCTGGGAGATCGCAGGGTGTTTCCGCTTCCCGACGACGGATTTGACTATACAGACTATATTCGCCGCATACAAAAGACGAAGGCAACGCGCCTCTCGGTTGAAGCATTACAGGAACCCGATCTTTCAGTCGGGCGACCCAGCGTTACTTATCTGAGAGAAATGATTAAAAAGGTTGGGAAGTGAGGAGCCAGTGATACGAGTTTGCTTGGTCGGTTGCGGCAGTATCGCCATTGCGGCGCATGGGCCGGCACTGAAACGGCTACAGTCGGAAGGGCTAGCCGAACTTACCGCCTGCTGTGATGTCAGCCGTGTGCGCGCGGAGGAATTTTCCGAACGGTTTGCATTCCATATGGCGTATACGGATTTTGACGCGATGATGGAAACAGAGCGCCCGGATGCGGTGTTTATGCTCTTGCCGGTGCGGATTAATCTGCAATTCACATTGCGCGCGCTCGAACGTGGTATACCGGCAATCATGGAGAAACCTCCGGGTGCGGATGCGCGCGAAGCGCGGATGATTGAAACCGCGGCGGATGAAAAAGGAATCTATCATGCGGTTCTGTTTAACCGCCGCTCGATGCCGTTGGTGACATTGCTGCAAGAGCAGCTCGATGGCGAGCGTGTGGAAGCCGTTACGCTGGAAATGTGCAGATTCGCGCGGACGGACGCCGACTTTACAACCACAGCCATCCACGGGATTGACTGCCTGAGAGGGTTATTTGGTGATTTCAAAACCCTGAAAATGGACTATCAGAAAAACAGCCTTGGCGCAACCAACTATTATATGCACGGTAGCATGGGAAATGATGTGCGCGTGGATATGCGCTTTTTACCTTGCGCCGGGTCTGTGACGGAAAGAATAGCCGTCTATACGGCAGGGAAGCAGTTTTACTTAAACCTGCCGGTGTGGAGCGGAACGACCTATGTGCCGGGCAGCGATGATCCCGGCAGCCTCACCGTTTTTCATCAGGAGGAGAAAATCTTCAGCGTTGACGGAACGCAACGCAGTGGTACGAGCGAAGGGTTTGTGCTCAACGGCTTTTATGACGAGGATAAGCGGGTTCTGATGGAGATCAGCACGCGGAAGAGCACAAGCTTTCCAGCGTCCCGGTTTCTGGAGTCGGTCGAACTATCCGCGTTGCTACGAGAACGAAAAGCGCTTTACGAAAAAAAGGAATCATCACTATGAATAGCAAAAAGATCAGGATTGGAATCATCGGAACGGGATCGATCGCACATGCGGCACATTTTCCGGCGTTTGGACGCATGGAGGATGTTGAAATCGTCGGCGTTTTGGGCTCTGACAAGTCGAAAAGCGAAGTAACTGCCCGCCGATATGGGGTTCCTGTCGCGGCGGGGTCGCTGGACGAATTACTCAATTGCAATCTTGACGCAGCGGTACTTCTGACCCCGAAGACCGTTCGCGCACAGTATCTGACGCCGCTTCTGGATGCGAAGTTGGATGTGTTGGTTGAAAAACCGCTTGCTTCTACGCTTAAAGAATGCGAGACATTGGCAGACGCTTCTTCTAAGTCGGGACAGATCGTCATGGTTGCATTCAACCGCCGATTTGCGCCGATCAACCGGCAGGGAATCGCCGAGTTCAAGGAAAAACCACCGCATTTGATGGTTGCCAGCAAGTCGCGTGAGTTCAAAGAATATCGCGCGTCGCTGGAAAACGCGATCCATATGCTTGACATGATGCGCTTTGTCATGGGTGAATGTGTGAACGTGAAGGCGGAAGCCCGCTGGGGTTCAGATCCGTTTTATGAAGATGTTTGCGCGGCGCAGCTTACTTTTGAGAACGGCGGTATTGGCATGCTGAACGCCAGCCGGGAGGCCGGTCAATGGTACGAGCGGATTGAGCTCTTTGGAGGTGGCAAGACGGTGATTATGGAGAGTCCGGATCGTCTGACCGTGATCAAACCGGATCACGAAGAGGTATATAACGCAACGCCGCTCCACAAGGGGTGGGCAGACTATGTGGAGGGCATTGGATTTTATGGATGCAACCGCCACTTTATCGACTGCGTAAAGACGCGCGAAAAACCACTCACCTCGGCGGAAGACGCGTATAAAACGCATGAACTGGTAGACTGCGTTTTACGAACGGCAGGGTTACCTGATTTGTCGGAGGAATGGGCGCACTGATATGAAACTTGCAGGACATACCATGGCAACGCCAGAACTCGATGTGTTTGAGGCATTGCGGTTTTTTCACTCAATCGGTCTTGACGGTGTGGAAATCGTCGTACAGTCGGACTACAAAAGCGGGATTCCATATGAAGCGGACGACGCGTTATTGTTTGAGATCAAAGAAGCCGCTGATTTACTTCAGCTTGAAGTTGCAGCGCTTACACCGTATTTGAACAAATATAACGATTTGGATGAGAGCATTCGGCAAAACGAAATTCAAATGCTCAAGCGTGTAATCGATATGGCGCGCGTGCTTGGCGCAACGGGCATTCGCATTTATGGTGGTGCATTTCGGGACGATGAGACAGACCCGAACGATGAAAAATTTCATCAATTGGTCAAATCGCTGCAAGAATGCGGAGATTATGCTACGCCTTTTGGAATCTGCTTGAATATTGAAAATCACTTTGGAACGATGACGACAACGGCATGCGATACCATGCGTGTGATCCGTGCGGTGAATCGTAAAAATGTAGGAGTGCTTTACGATCAGGCGAATTTGGCATTTCTTCCGGCGGAGGAATGCGAGGAAGCGATCAAGCTGCAGAGTGACGCAATTCATTATGTGCACGTCAAGGATCTCACCTACCGCGGCGGCAAACCGGGTAGATTTCGTTCCGATAGCGTTTCACATATATCGGAGGAGATTCGCACCGTGTACAGCCGTTTTCCGGGCGATGGCGTGCTGGACTGGCCGGACATCTTGGGACGCCTGAAGAAAAGCGGGTATGACGGCTGGCTCTCTTTGGAATATGAACGGCGCTGGGGCAAACAGGATCTCCCTGCGGCGACCCAAGGGCTACCAATCTGCGTTTGCCGTCTGCGAAAATGGATGAGTACTTTGTAAAGAATGTAAGATAATCGCTACAACACAACAAAAGGATTTTGTAAGGAGAACAAATATATGACTACGCTGGATTTTATACTTAAATATAAAGTCATCACAATCTGCCGCAAGGTGTATGGCGACGATCTATTGCAGCTTGCACACGCGCTCTTAGAAGGCGGCGTAAAACTTATGGAGGTCACATTCGATCAGGCTGATCCGAACTGCATTGAGAAAACAAGTGGCGCGATCCAAATGCTTGTGGACGAATTTAAGGAAACAATGATGTTCGGCGCGGGTACTGTGCTGACCAAGGAACAGGTTGTCGCAGCGAAAGAAGTCGGTGCACGTTATATTATTTCGCCGAATACTGATTTAGAGGTCATTGCGGAAACCAAACGTCACGGACTTGTCTCCATTCCCGGTGCAATGACGCCGAGCGAGATCATCACCGCGCATAACCACGGGGCGGATATTGTGAAACTTTTCCCGGCGGGTACGCTCGGCATGGCGTATATCAAGGATATTCTCGCGCCGATCAGCCATGTGAAACTCTGCGCAACAGGCGGTGTTACGGAAGAAAACTTTGGTCAATATCTTTCACTCGGGTTTTCCGGTGCCGGGATCAGCGGCAGGTTGTGCGACAAGAAATGCATTCAGGCAAAAGACTTTATCGAGATCACACGGCGCGCTACTTGCTTCGCATCGTTGGCTCAATGTGATTAAGTATGTTTGGACAAGAACAGAAAACTTATTTAAGGGAGATATTACCCATGGAGAAGAAGAAATTTATTGGTTTTGGTGAAATTATGGTTCGCCTCGCTACCGATGGTTATCTACGCTTTTTACAGGCAAGTAATTACAATGTAAATTATACAGGCGCAGAAGCCAACATGGCGATTGCTCTTTCATACATGGGTATGCCTGCAGCGGTTGTCACAAAACTGCCTGAAAATGATATTGGACAGTGCGCGAAGTTCATGCTTTCCAAATTTGAAGTGGATACTTCTTTCATTAAGTGGGGCGGCGAACGCATTGGTGTGTATTATCTTGAGCGTGGAGCATCGCAAAGACCATCCAAAGTAATTTACGATCGTAAATATTCGTCGTTTTCAGAAGCAGAAGTTGATGAATTTGATTGGGACAAAATATTCGAGGACGCAGGGTGGTTTCACTTTACTGGAATCACTGCGGCGCTGAGCGAGAAGACGCAAGAAAGCTGTCGACTTGCATGCATTGCTGCGAAGAGGCATGGTGTTCCGGTCAGCGTCGATTTAAATTACCGAAAATCGCTATGGACACCAGAAAAAGCACAATCAGTCATGAAACCACTCATGCAATATGTCGATATCTGTTTTGCAAACGAGGAAGATGCTGAGAAATGCCTTGGAGAGAAAGCTGATAACAGCGATGTGACACAAGGTCAGCTCAGTATTGAAGCATATGCTAACCTTGCAAAGAGATTGACGGAGAATTTCGGCTTTAAAAAAGTAGCGATTTCTTTGCGCGAGTCTATTTCAGCTTCCATTAATAAATGGTCTGGAATGTTATATTCGGGTGGTCAAGCATATTTAGCCCCGAAATATGTGATGAATATAGTAGATCGCGTCGGTGGAGGAGATTCCTTTGCGTCTGGTTTAATTTATGCTTGTATGAACGGTTGGACGGATCAGGAAGCGATCAACTTTGCGACGGCGGCAAGCTGCCTTAAGCACTCGATCGAATTCGATTTTAACATATCTTCCGTAAGTGAAGTGGTTAACTTGATTAACGGGGATGGATCAGGACGCGTTCAGAGATAAGTTACTCGCGAACCAATGACTCGTCCGATAAGCCCCAGAGTCACGAAAAGTCATTTGGGAATCTGAGCTTGGTTTCTTACATGCAGGTCGGCGAATCAAAATGAAAGTCTGAGGATGCAAGATGCTAATTGATCATATCGATCATCTGATACAATATTCGGTGGTGCCGAAAAGAGCACTTGGTACAATTCTTGAGTTTATCCAGGCCTGCAAAGATGATAAGAAACCTGATGGCAAATACGCCTTATACGGGGAAGATCTATATGCGTTGGTACAAACCTATCAAACGAAGAAAGCGGAGGATGCCCGTCTGGAGGCGCATCGGCATTACGCTGATTTGCAGGTCGTTCTGAGTGGAAGCGAGCACGTTTACTGGACACCAAACCAAAATCTTACAATATTTGACGATCAATTGGATACAAAGGATATGGTCAAATATCAGGATGTACGGAAGACAGGAATTTTTCAGCTAGACTCCGACATGTTTGCATATTTCGCACCTTGGGACGCGCACGCGCCGTCAATATCCTGCTTGAACGGATCTCCAACACAAGTGCATAAAATTGTCTTCAAAATCAGAGTGAATCATAGATAGAGGTGCT
>Ga0209639_1001952_pt1 | contig 17952 bp, 17 predicted proteins | sample EPASupsiteHSE605_FD_187268 | JGI IMG/M metagenome (GOLD analysis project Ga0209639, IMG submission 187268) | Bioremediated contaminated groundwater from EPA Superfund site, New Mexico - Sample HSE6-05 (SPAdes) (version 2) | ecosystem: Environmental > Aquatic > Deep subsurface > Groundwater >...
GATTGCCCATGCCGCACTGGTGGTGAATGTGTCTGCAAACAAGGCGAGTGTAAGTGTTCTCCATGCCCATGTGGTCCAGATTGCCATTGTCCATGCGATTGCCCATGCCGCACTGGTGGTGAATGTGTCTGCAAACAGGGCGAATGTTGCCAGGAGACAAAATGCTGCTGTAAGCAATGAGTCTATTGAGTAAAAAAAACATCACATAAACATTCAACTAGACAATTGGCTTGAAGTTAACCATTTTTTTATGGCGTGGCCAGATCGTGGTTATACTGATAGCTACATTGATTGGGGAAGTCCTCGGGAATGGCAATTCCATTTGAGAGACCCATGTTATGACGATGATGATGAGCCAAGATTCCGCTTCTTGTTCCCATTATGGTTACTAAAAATTGGTGCACATCAATTTTTATTTGCAGTTCTGAAAATGAAGACTCTATTATATAAATTGTGTGATCATTTAAGCAAAGAGGAACAATGTTTCTCAAATTGATCAACTCTATTATACTCTTTGGTTTAACAAGAATATTACCATGAATTAAAAAAAGGTTTCTATCAGCTTCTTGATTAAATACCATATATAAATGTAAGGTCAACATCAAAATATGGAGTTACTAATCCAAACATCTCCATCTTGGTGCAACTATTTTCTATATTTGTTCATAATTCCAAATTATTTTCAAGAGGACTATTCTTACTTGGCATTTATGGAACATTTTGCAATAAAAACTATTTTCATGATCTCCTTATCAAGATTTGTTGTTTTTTTTATAGAACATACTTTTAGGATGTTTATGAATGAAAACTGATATGATACCAATGATAGCATGGTATCTTTTACTTTAAGGGATTGTAATCCTTGTTTGGACCTGATTACAAAACAGATTTTTATGAAAAGGCCAGAATCCTGTGTTATTTTTCGACACCACAATGAAGATTTTGTTCTCCAAAAAGAGCAAATTGTTTTAAATAGATATAATCGAGAGTTTTCTGGGAAAAAAATTGTTGAAATAGATACTAAATGCAATCATAATAATGTTAAAAGTTTTTTCGAGTTTCTACGGACAGGCGATGTCCCTTATCTATTAGAAGATCAAATACAGGTTTTTCAACTACTCAAAGAGTGGGATTGTCATTTTACCGTTTATGATTCATTTCGATTTCGGATTCAATCTAGATCAAGTAATGGTTTTATTACTCATCAAAACATTTTATATCCGCTGAATGTTGGATTATTTTTCTTTTATAGCTCTGTATTTCGAGATTTCTGCCTCAATCATCCACAAGAAGTTTTTGTTATTGATCATAAGTATTCCACAGAATCTATTAAAGTTTTTCTTGATCTTCTTCATTGTAGAATCCAACAACCAGAAATAGAAATTGTTGGTGAAGTACTTGAACTTTCTCGGTTTCTGGGTTGCTCATCATTTTATGGACTTATAAATGAGAGTTCACCAAAGTCTATTCTATCAACGATCCTCCAAAAGCAGGAAGAAGAAGGTTTTGATTTTTCATTTTATGAAAACGCTATTGTTCACAATCTTGAGTTGTATTTATCATTAGAAGATTTTGGGAAAGTTTGTATCCCATTTTTATACAAAGTTTTCCAGAAATCACAATTAGTTTTTACCACTTCTCTTCTTCTTCCATTTTTTCGGCATTGTTCAGCTTTCCATGGTTCAAATGCATCAGTTTTTTTATCAACAATCAAATTTCAGCCCGCAAATAACTTGGAAGATTTAAGTCAGTTACTTATGGTTTTTTCTAAGAAGAACAACAGTGATTTCTACTCTTTATTCGATCATGGATTTAACCAATTATCCAATATGAAGGGAGAAATTTGTGAAAAAGATTTAAGAATTGCTATCTTGGTAAAAAAGCAAGAAGAAGATCAGAAAAGGATTGATGATCTAGAGATATCTTTGGTGGGATTAAAAAAATATATTCAAACGGTAGATATGAAGAAGAGAAAGGAGGAAGAAAATAAGAATAATGGAGAAGAAAACGACAAGCAATTAGGTGAATATGAAAAAATTGGAAAATGGAAGACTATAAAGGCACCTGATTTTGTAGATAATATCTTTAAAGCAGCTGCAGAAGGAAGATTAACCAGTGTTATATACCATTTAGCAAATTATGAGAAACGGTATCAAGATACTGATTATGATGATTATAGGATGCAGGATGCAACTCCTTTGCACTTTTCTTCGAGATATGGTCATCTTAGCGTTGTTGAATATCTTGTTAACCACAGGGCAAATGTAGAATCAACCGATGATAAATATAAATGTTTTTGAATGGATTTACACCTCTTATATATGCTGTATTGAATAATCATTTTAATGTTGTTCAGTATTTAATTCATCAAGGAGCCAATGTTAATGCTAATGATTCTTCTATTCGGGTTCTTTTTGTAATAGAACTCCTCTTCATTATGCTGCTGATAATGGTCATCTTAGTGTTGTTGAATATCTAGTTAATCGAAAAGCTGATATAAAAGCAAAAGATCAATGTGTTGAGTTATTATATTTAATGATACTCCTCTTCATTTGGCTGCTCAAAAAGGTCATCTAAGTGTTGTTGAATATCTTGTTAGTCAAAAAGCTGATATAAATGCAAAAGATACAAATGGTTGTACTCCTCTTCATTTGGCTGCTCAAAAAGGTCATCTAAGTGTTGTAGAATATCTTGTTAATCAAAAAGCTGATATAAATGCAATTGGTTATAATGTTGAGTTTTTATATTTAATGAGACTCCTCTTCATTATGCTGCTAATAGTGGTCATCTTAGTGTTGTTGAATATCTAGTTAATCAAAAAGCTGATATAAATGCAAAAGATAAATGGGTTGAGTTTTTATATTTCATTATACTCCTCTTCACTGGGCTGCTCAATATGGCCGTCTTAGTGTTGTTGAATATCTAGTTAATCAAAAAGCTGATATAAATGCAAAAGATAATAATGATGATATTTTTTGAATAATTTGACTCCTCTTCATATTGCTACTAAATTTGGTCGTCTTGGTGTTGTTGAATATCTAGTTAACCAAAAAACTGATATAGATGCAAAAAATAAAGATGGGTTGACTCCTCTTCATATTGCTGCTGAGATTGGTCATATTAGTATTGTTGAATATCTATTCAATCAAAAAGCTGATATAGAAGCAAAAGATAATTGCCTTGAGTTAGTTGTTTTAATAACACCCCTCTTCATTTCGCATCTATAAGAGGTCGTCTTAGTGTTGTTGAATATCTTGTTAATCAAAAAGCTGATATAAATGCAAAGAATAAATGGTTTATTATTTTATTTTTGATTCGACTCCTCTTCATGATGCTGTTGAAAATGGTTTTCCCCGGGTTGTTGAATATTTGATTAAGCATGGAGCTGATACCAAAGCAATAAACCTTAAAATTAAAGTTATTATGATTTAAAGAAACTCCTCAATATATTGCAGAAAAACAGAGGATGAAATCAGTGGGTTTTAATTCCAATATCCAAGGGATTGTGAATCTGTTTCGAGGGAGTAAACAGTGAGGGGTTTTCATTCAATCTTCTCATTCATAATCCATATTTTTAATGAACTCATTATGTATGAAGACAATACTTAGTATCAAATAATAATTAAGATATACCATTCTATTATTTGTTGCTCATTAATTGCAAAAATAGAAATTAAACAAATGGATGTGATAACAAAAGATTTTTTTATTGATATAGATCCATTTTTCAAACTTGAAGAAGTGAAAATCTTTTGGAAAAACTATGTGAACATTGTGAGAGAAAGAAATTCATTGAAACCAGGCATTTTTGTACTTTCAACTCATGGTATATTTTTGATTAAATCATATGTTGGAAAAAAGAAAGGAAAAAGGTTTTTATTCATGTCTTATATGGATATAGTAACAATTCACCTTGCAGGGGAAACGTTAAGTTTTAGTAGTTGTGAATCCCAAGTGAAGATTAGGCATGAAGATGTTTCCCACATTGCTCTTTTAGTATTTCATATAAGACAGGCACAGTTTCCTTCCATGATGCTCCCTTTGAGTGTTCATTTTCCAACAGAACTGGAAGCAAATTTGGTTACATCCGTTAAGCCTTACTCAGATTCAGTATTTTGTGATAGATTTTTATCTTGTTCAGCGCATTTGAAACTACATGTGCATCAAAGAGATATTTCCTCTCTATTAGAGCTATATGATTCTCAAGATGGGGTAATTCATATCAATTCTAAGCAGATTCAACAGAATTTATTGGAAGCGATCCTTCTAACTCTGGCGTATGAGAAAGATCTACGTACATTGAGGGTATCCGGTATTGATATGTCATCTTTTTTCTCACATTGCTCGCTTCTCTTTCAGTTTAATAGTTATATTGAGACAATTATAATTGATAATTGCTCTTTTCACGATTCTTTTATAGTTCTGCAAAAATTGCTATGTAATTCTCATGCTTTTAGGCCAATAAAATGGTCATTTATTAATTGTGATCCCACCATTTCTGATTTTTTGAATCTATTTGAAGGAATTGGATCTTTTGGTGGACTTATAAAGTCTTTGGAATTTGAAAATTGTAGCTTTAATGAAGAATCATTGAAATTAGTGTTCCAAGCAATGTTTTTTAACAATTGTTTTCATTCAATTGAAGAAATCATTTTTAAACATATAAGGCCATCTTTTGATCTTGCTGAGCAGCTGTTTGATCTTTTATCTTGTGAATGGGCTATACAATCGAAATGCATAAGATCATTATCTGTAATTGATTGTGGGATTGATGCCTCAACATTTTTGCGGAATATTCTATCTCTCAATATATCCCTCGATCTTTTGCGATTATCCAAGAATTTTTTTGAATTTGCTTTATGTTTATCAGGAAGTATTTCTCTTCAAAGAATACAATTTCTTGATTTAAGTGGATGCTATTTTATTTCTCAAAATTTGGTTTCTTTGTTTTATTTGTTTTCTAGGAGGTCTTTTGATATAAATGGGATTGATTTATCTTATATTACCATTTTTCCAAATGTGTTTTCTGAAGTTTTAGAGTCATTAATTAAGGATTGTGTTGTTTTACCTTATTTGGAAATATTTATATTTGATGGGTTTACTCTTAATTTTAAGCAAATCGATTTATTGCATAAATTTTTATCTCTCCAACCATCACTGATTCAGCTTTCTTTGAATTGCTCAATTGATTCATACACAAATTCATTGATGCCAAAAAGATTTATTGATCATTTAAGAACTTATCATCAACTTGAAGTAATCTCATTAAGAAGCGGAGAAACAAATAAGTATTCATATGGACCATTACTAGTTTCATTAATTAAACTCATTCCGAAAGAGTTTCCATTTTTAAAAGTTCTTGATCTAACGAATCAAAGAATTGGATCTCTAGGAATCATTGCTTTGAGGTCAATAATATCAAAATCATCATTATCTGAGGTCTATTTTGATGGATCTGGTGTATATTCATTATCAATTTTACTCGAACTATGCCAATATGTTTTAAACTCAAAAGTCACTTTCGCAACATGGCCCATTAATGATATTGAAAGGATTAGAAAGAACCCAATTCCTTGCTTGGATCCTTTTTCGACTGGTTTTGATTTGGATATTGGAGAGATTTTTACCCAATATGTTATATCGTATGGACCAAAATGCATTGAAACAAAAGAATCTGTGGATATGTATTCTCTCAAAAGGAGATCAAGAATACAAAAAACAACTAATATAAAACCATTAAGCACAATAAATCCAACTAGGGTATCATCAAAAGAAAAACTATTCCAGTTATTTGGTCAATATACAGTCGAAAGTATCATATCTCTTGATTCTGAGATACATGGATTAGTTAAGGAGATTTATGGACCATGTTTACAAGATAACAACCCTTTAATATATTTAATCGAAGAGTTGATTGATAATGTTTCAATATCATCACTAACTCAGAAAATTGGTAATACTTAATAAATATTTTGTTATTGTTTATTGAACAAACAGTTAGTCATCTTCTTTGATGGTCATCATCGGTATTGATGGTGTTTTATTTCTCACTCCTCTTTGCAAAAGGAGATTTGCCGCGGATCTTTGCCGATTTCCATTTAGATTGGATCCAGCAGGCATAACTCTTCTCCGGGTTAGCCCATCTGGCTGACTCTCAGTAGTTATCTTTCCATTTCTAACATTTTGAAGGGAAGCACTTCTAATAGAAAGCTTCGGTAAATTTGACCCATTATCTACCTCATCATCAAAAGGGGATATAATCCCACTCTCAGATCTCTGAGAACTCTGAGCAGATGCTTCAGATATTTCAGCAAGTGTTAGACCATTTAAAGGAGGTAATGGGGATAATGAATTAGATGAACCCGAATTAGGTATTTTAAGCTTACTGTTTTCGGCATTTTGAAGCCAAGGGTGTTTCACAATGTTTTCAATAGAAATCCTATCTCTCGGATTAACTTGCATCATTTTGGTAATCAAATCTTTACATTGAGGAGAAATATAACTTGGGATTGTATAAGTACCTTTCAGTATCTGCCTCAACATAATGGATGTATTGGTAATATTCCAAGGATGCTCACCTGTCACCATTGCATACAATATTACACCTAAAGACCAAACGTCACTGAGACGCCCATCATACTGAACTCTGCAAAGACATTCTGGAGAACAGTAGCAAGGTGAGCCACAAAATGTCTTCATTAGCTGTTTCTCAGATATATAACCACAAAGACCAAAATCTGAAATCTTAATCTTTGGAAATTCATCGATAAGTACGTTTTCTGGTTTTAAATCTCGATGAGCCACACCAAAAGAATGGCAATACTCAAGCGCTGATGCGATTTGACGAAAAACAAAAGCTGCTGTTGACTCATCAAGCTTATCTTGCTTGACTATGTAGTCAAAAAGTTCACCACCAGAACAATAATCAAGAATTAAGTAAAAATTATCTTGATCCCAGAAAAGATCATATAAAGCTACCAGATTATCATGTCTCATGAATGCCATAGCATTAATTTCCCTCTGAAACCGGTCGCTATCGCCTTTATCAGAGAGATTCACTTTTGGGAAAATCTTACAAGCATAAACCCTTTTTGTAACATTATGTATTGCTTTGCACACTTTGCTAAATGCTCCGCTCCCAAGTTCATCAGTAATCGAGTAGTTTTTGATCGTTTGTGGGATGGTTCTGGGTTGCGACATGACACTAATAAAACTTTAAGAGTTTTACATTTATTTTGTGGAAGAGAATTCTTAGTGATTGGCATGTGACATAAAAAATATCAATAGAAATCGGGTGCGGCTTGATTACAGTTAACAACATGATTGAGAGTTGTCTTCTTTCAAAACCTTTTGGCTAATTTTATCTCCATTTTTCAAAAAATCGAGTCCGGTTCTGGCAGCTAGTTCGAAAAGGTTGTCAACACCTTCCCCTGTCAATGCGGAACAGAAGATTATTGGGAATCTTTTCAGGTACATTGATTCAACTTTCTGGGTATTGAAATCCGATATGTTTATTAGGTCATATTTGTTTGCTGCCAGCACAATTGGAGGTGGGTTATCGCTGGCATTGGATACCATATCTGCCCATGCATCAACAGAGATCAAAGTCGCTGGATCTGAAAAAGAAATCGTAATTATTGCCACTGCAGCTGATCGAACATAAAGCGGAGCAAGTGACTGATACTGTTCCTGACCAGCTGTATCCCAAATAAACAGATCCAGCGATTCTCCTTCGAGAACTACCCGCTTTCTTTGATGGTTGGCGCCAATTGTTGAGTTAACAGATCCTCCGTGAGTTCCAAACATCCAACTATTAACTAAAGATGTCTTTCCAACACCAGAGTTTCCAATAAGAACTATCTTGCAGTGTGGAACAGCCATTTTTCTATGTATCGATATGAAAATAAATCTCTCTGTGAAGGCAGGGTGTCATTTTCTCATGATATCCTTGCCATAATAAGCCACAATACTGTTTTAGTTGTCAAGATAAATACTGATTCGTTTGAAAAGAAAATTGTTTGTTCAAGTGGGATTCATAGTGTTTATATAAGTCCTGATTGCGAAAAAATTCTTGTATTAATGAGTAATCAAGTGAATATCTGTTTATATAAGTATAATAATTTAAACAATGATAACAAGATGACTTCTGGATTCATATCTCTTATTGGAGGCGAAATACCATGTGAAACTATTATGTGGTCTCCAGATTCAGTGAATTGTGTACTTATAGGCATGTGTTATTCATACGCCTTGTTGTGGAATACTGAAACAGGCCAAATTCACACATTGGATCCACCAAAAAGTAGTTGTATTATGTTTTCGCCCAATTCTGATTATTTATCTATTGTGATCCGAAGAGATGGGAAAGATTTTCTTGTTCTTCATGATACAAAGACTGATGAAGTTACTGATGTTCAACTCAATACCTTAGATTCCCAAAAGGTATCTTGGTCATCTGATAGCACTCATATCTGTGTTTTGGATTCGGACGATCATGATATGCTTCAGATATACGATACAAGGAACCAAAATCTAGTGGAATCATTTTTACATGAAGGAAATTTGGGAATATCATCATTCGCAGAATCTGAAAACTCGAAACTTATTGCTGTTGGAGGATTTGATGGAATAGTTAGGATTCTTGTGTCTCCAGAATGGAGAGTACTAGCCGAATTAATACACAGCCAATATATTATAAAAGAGGCCCAAATATTCATGCAATCCGAAGATGGTTTTGAAGAGACAGAATCACCAATTATGATGAACACTGAATCTGAATCTATTTCTCACATTTCATGGTCACAGACTAATAATTTCCTGGTAACATTAATATCCAAGTACCCATCATCTTTGTTTTTATGGAATGTTGAGAATTTTTCGCTCGATTGCATCTATGTTTTTGAACACCCAATAGTGAATATCAAGTGGTCATCAACCGATGATATATGTGCCATTAACACCGAGTCATCAAAACTGTTTGTATGGAAGGAACACACAATGAAAGAATGTGAAGGGATAATGGCGAGTGATTTCACTTGGTGTGGTAAAGACCTGTCTATCTTCGATTACAGGGCGGGTCAGGTTATTTATTTACAGTCCTAACGTCCATATTTTTGCACCAATTAGTATGAACAGAAATAGCAGAGAATTTCAAATAATGAATTATATTATACCGTCTCCTCAAACCAAGGAGATTGATATTGAAGCCATCAGGGCTCGATTGTCAGAAGGGATTGAATCATGTCTTCCCGATGATCGATGTATTGCATGGCTGGTGATTTTAGGATTATACCCCAAAAATTCTTCCGAATGGAATCGTAAAATAATTAAATATAAAGAAGAGTACGAAGGCTATATTAAGGATATGGGATTAGATGATTGGCATAACAAAGAACTCCCAAATTATTTTAGCGAACATGAATTTGGACTTCAGAAGAATTCTACGATGGTGCTTATTCATGGGGATTTAATCAGAACAGGAAGGCATATTTTCTTCCTTTCACCACTATCAGTCAACAATTTATCCGAAAGGAATTCGTCAGATGCTTATTTTCTGTATAGCCAGCACATGAGGAGGATGGAAAGGATACTTTATGTCATTGCAGGGCTTAACCCCGAGTTGGAGTATATGCAGGGGTTCAATGAGCTTTTGCAGCCATTCTATTATACATTATCGAGTGCTGGCCATCTATTTGATTCAAATTACTTGACAATCGAGTGTTTATCTTTTAATATGCTTCTGCAATTAATCAATAGCTCAGATCTTAGAAGGTTTTTCCAAACAAACAAATCTACAGAGAAAATTGTTAGTCTATTGTCAGTGTTTGACCAACACCTGGAGATTCATTTACCGAGTGTTCATCACAAGCTTAAGGAATTAGGAATCCAGCCAGTTCATTATTGCTATCGCTGGTTTTGCTTATTATTTGCTCAAGAGTTTTCTATGCCCGACTTAGTTGGGATATGGGATTTACTGATTTCTCATTTTGATGATATGGTAGATTTTGCATTCTTCTTAGGGCTGGGTTTCATGAATGAAATGAAAGAAGAGATCATTAACGGGGATTATCACATTGTTCTCCAGCGGATCCAAAATCTTAATACTGGATACATCAAGTCGGCAGTCCTTTACGCAAACAAGATATGGAAGAATAGGAAATAAAATGTTTATAATGTACGTTTAGTATTATTATGAGATCCAGACAACCACCTCAACAATTCGAATTCCCCGAAGATAAGGTATCAGATATCGTTAAGGACCCTTCAGTAGACTCAATAATCAGCTTTAGGGATAATTTCTATCACACGCTTAATTGGAGGAGATCGAAACGGGCCAATTTCAACTTGTTGGCACAGAGAGGAAGGCTTCTTAAGGAGCAACACAATATTCAACTAATGAAACACGATCTTCATGATGCCGCTATTACTTTAGATTACCGACGGTATCAAGCATCTTGCATAATAATGGAGGCTTTCAACGAATCCGCAACAGATGACACACACCAAGAATCAAAAATATATGCAGAATCCCGACAGAATGATTCAACATTTGATTATTTTTCACAGAAACCCCAGTTTTCATCATCATCATACAACAGGTTTTTCGATGATCCAGTGGAGGAAAAAAGACCCAAAAATAACAACCAGAGGAAGCCAATGGGGATTTTGAGCAGAAACAATCACGAAGACAGCTCCTTCTTTCCAAGTCATGGCTCAAAAAGGCCACCAATAGCATCATCTTTCTTTAGCTAAATTGTTTGTTTTGTTCAGTTTATAATGAGTGAGACTTTTTCAAGGATAAGGGATCTTTTAAAGAGCCCAATGAATAGTGATTTTAATATTCTTATTGGCGAATATATAGTGTTTTTAAAGAATGAAACGAATAGGGATTCATGGTATGCACCAGATGATTTTATTTCGATTGTTTTAGGGTTACTTGTTGTAGAAAATAGATCGTTAAGTCCAGTAAATTCTTACAACATATCTATGTGTTTAGTTTCCTATTTTCAGAAACAAAAACATCCCAATTATTGGGATTTTTTAACTTTGATGTCAAACGAGATTCCCGGATTGTTTTTACCATCAATAATCGCCCTTGGTGTTGTTTCAAAGAAAATCGGATGTCATTTTAAGGCACAACTCGGTTTATTGATAAGTCAATTATCCAAATCAGGTAATATTCAAGCTATTCCTTATATCTGCCAATGCTATAGGAGAATAATTAAAGGAACAGGTGATTTTTTGCACGCATCGATGCCTGTCATATTTAACTTTGTTAAAAAATGTATGGCAACCAATAATGAGTTTTCCAAATCAGAGGCATTAAAGACAGCAGCAGTTTTGTTTAGAAATGGTAAGTATGATTATAATAAGGTTTATCAATTAATTGTTTCCTCAATATCATCTGACAATAGCACAATTGGCTATTTTGCAGCCAAATCATTAGCCAAACTTCTGTTTGCGAACTCAAATAATGATATATTTAATTGTTTGAAAGAGTATTTCGCCATTATTAGTGTTGATAAGAGCTTTAATAATATCATTACTTCGATTATTATTGCTTTCAGGTATTTTGATCCCATATCAATTGTTATGAGTTTGAGAAAGATAGTTAAGTTCATTGTTTCTATTGCTACACTTAAATTGTCCAATGAAGATATGCTTAATTTATCTAAATCATGTGTTAAAGCGATTTTTAATGTAACTGGTTCATCAATTAGCAAAGCAATTCTCACCAATTATATGGATTTCATCAATGTTGAACCAATTAACACTCAGAAGAGGGTTCTTCTACTTGGAGTTTTGACATCATTGGAAATCTCGAAAACAACTTCGACAGGCATATTTAAATGGGTTCTTCCATTGGTTGAGTGCGGATCTAAAGAAATTGTTTCATTATTGTTGTCATATTTCCAAAGTTTGGTTTCTAGAGATGTGAAGTTTGCCAAAGCCTTCTTTGAAACACAATCAAGTTTGCTTTTCCAATTAGACGAAAATAACCCAGTTGCAATTTTTGGGCAAGTTAAACTAATGGCAATAGAAATATTAATGAACAAAGGACACTCAGCATTTGCTTTGAAAAGTGTTGATTTCCTTAAATCATCAACTGGAGTATCTTCCCCAAAGATAGGTGCGTCGTTTTTATTATTTTCATCTCTTATAAGGAAGAAAGAGCTTGATGATAGGATTTATATTTGTATTGACCAATACATACCCTCATATATAAAGGATATTGGTTCATCGATTATTACCCAATCAATTGCCAACAACATCAAATATATTGCCCTTTTTTTGCTTTCTTCAGTTCAATCAGGGAAAATACCAGCTTCTACTAGTAAGTTTATTGCATTTGTATTCCCACATTTATCATCTTTTTCATCACCTTCTGTTTTTTGTATTTTTAAACTGATTGATCTTGCTTCTTTGGATTGCATTTCTTCACTTAACATAACTAAGGGTATTGTTAACAGCATGAATCGGTTTTTTAAGCTTGACGATTTTGATTTCGATGAATTAACATTGCCATTTTCTGACGCAAATCCTCAACAGGTTTTATATGGGATTAAAAATCTTTCCAAAGGACTCAATGTTTACCAATTAATTAGTGGAATTGAAGGCAGAACTTGTTCTGCGGGGTTATGCAGAGAAATAGCAAGACAGTTTCCTAAATGGATTAAGCTGTGTCCTCAAAATGAACGTGAGAAGATTGTCTCATCATTATTTAAGGGTCCAAATCCCAATCTTATATGCGGGCAACTAGTATTATTGAAAGCGTTATTATCTAAAAAGGCTTATACATGTTTTTTGCCTTCCGATACATTACCTCAGCTTTTAGTTATCAATGCATCAGATATCCGTGTAAAGAGACTTGCGTCATTATGCGTTTCTAGGTGGATATATTGTTATCCTGTTTTGGCGAATGGATTTATTGATCATATTTGCGAAACAAAAAAGTCTCTTCCATATTCTTTTTCCGTTATTTCTGAGAATCCAATGCTTTTTGGATTGTCAAACATCACAAAGGTTTTATGTTTTCTCGAAAAGGAAGCTCTAAATGGCCTTAACAGCGAAATTTCTTTTTTGTTATATAATATTTCCAAAATCAAAGAAATAAGTAATGATGATAGACTGTCAATTATTAAAATCTCTAAGATATGTGTTTATCAAATTCCAACATATTCATCATCAATTGTGTATTACATTAGCCAAACACTTATAAACATCAGTGCAATTACCAAAGTCTATGACAACGAAATCATTGCTATTGGGTCGGCTTTATTGGATAATGTAATTAATTCACGTATATCAGGGTATTATAGCCTTGAGTTGTTATCATCTCTTAATTATTACACAGATTCGTTAAAAGATCAAATTGATAGATTCAGGGTTCTTAAGGATTCACCATACCTTTTTATTTCTTCATTATTTAGTAATTTTTCTATTGATTCAATACCTCCTATGTTTTGTTTGCTTCAACAAACTAACCATAAAGGTATAAACAGTTCTCTAATAAAAGCATTTAATAGTGTTCAAGATATCAAATTTTGGACAGATATGTGTAAAAGAATAGTTTTAAACAGTTGTGTTCCTCCATCGGAAAGGTCAGGAGACATTAGGATTGCCCCAACAAGAAATGTGATTCTTGCTGCAATGAATATATCCAGTTTACTTGTTAATTTAATCAGGGAAAATTTCCCGAATGATCTTGGATGTATTGATGATGTAATCGCTATTGCTTTCACGGCTCTTCAATTTAAGGACCAGAAGATTGACCAATTGTCATATGGTGTTGTTTCATCAGTTTTGGAACAGTTTGGGAATATCAAAAATGGAGAGGAAAAGTTTTTAAGTATATTTTGTGCCCAATTTTATCCTATGATTTCACATGCACTTTTAGATGTTAAGCGTTTGTATTGCATAGGAGATTTTTTGATTAACTACTTAGTATTTTTGGAAGGAGAATCTCGAAATGAAATGGTTTCATTATTATCTAAACAATTATCTCAGCTGAAGATTGATTCTTCTAATTCTATGTTCTTTTGTAGGATTGCCTCAATAATACACTCATTTAACAGTGCTCACTTTGAGTCCCTAAATGATCAGTTTTTGACTGCTTCATCAAATCTTATTATTGATATATTCCAACAAAAGGTTAGTTTTTCTGATTTGAAGAACGAGGTTTATGATTTTGTAACGACTTTACCTCCTGGAGTTCTCAAAAGGGGACACTATTTATTAATCCTGAATTCAATGAACTACAAATCCTCAAGTTCCATCCTTAAATGTTTTAGTACATTTATTGATAATGGATTGGTTTCTATAGATGATCTTGATTATGTACTTCAGGTTATTCCACGGAATTATGGAGTATTACCCATTAAACACACAATATCTGAAGATGAATTAGACGTTTCAACGTTTTCAATTGACAATCATCACCAAAATGATGTTATAAGTCAATTTTTATTGTCGCTTCTAAAGATACCAGAGTTGTTTTCTGGAATGAAATCATCAAGCCTTGAGCTTCTTTTATATCATTCTATCTCAAACAATGTGTGCTATCCAATGCTATCCACAATTATAATGAAATCTGATAGCCAATTTATTGAAGATCACTCAGGATCAATATTATTATCTCTCATCAATGAAAATCCTCAATTTTCTGGAGCTGTTTTCTTGCTTCTCTTCAAAAGATTAACAGTAGGGGTTGCTGATCAGCTTATTCCTGTGTTTATTGAAAAATGCAAATCTACAGAAGCAACATTACGCTTTATAAGGGTTGTAGTTTGCAGTTATAGTGATTATAACTTAGCATCAATACATGATATATCACAATTTATTGCACACAACCTTTATAATGGAGGAATTCAACTCATTGCCAGCCTAATAACGAATGAAAGAACACGTTTTGCTTCATTGGTTATACTTTCAAACGGAATCTTAGACCAACTGCTATCTGAAAAACTATTGAAACATGCACCAATAGTACTGAGATTTATCGAAATATGCCTAAAAACCAAAGAATTGCAGGATAATGTACTGCTCGAGCATTATTCATTGTATTGCATGGACACACTTGCAAAAGCTTATTCAAATAAAGACAGAATCGTGGTTGTTTCACCAGCTGTCCAAATTCTTAAACAAATTCCGCAGAAAATATTGCGCAAATCATTCTTTGGCCACGAAAACAAAGAATTGATAATCCAATCATTATCCCCCCCAAAACAGAAACACACACAAGAAATCAAACTTCTCTCATTCAGCTCATCAAATGCAAGGAGATCAAATGAAAGGGGATGGCAAACACTATCTGAAGATACAGACACTGTCAGTAAAGATATATAGATTAGAACCGTTTCCTCTGTAAAATGAGGCGTTGGGCGGTTCTTGTTTTCTTTGAAAACTGGGTTTCGCCGGTCAACAAATTGGGTTTTTCAAATGAGGTTTCACTTTTTCAGATAATTAAAAATGTGAAAGAAGTTGGGAAAATACAGAAAATTGAGGGCCTCAAACGTTCAGTCTCGAAACATTTTTTAGGTGATGAGTGGAACAATACCGGAATTTGCTGATGCACTAGGACAACAGAAGAAACGAGCTTTTACGCTACAGGAGGATGAGCGCCTGATTGAATTGGTGTCAATGTTTGGTTCAACAAATTGGCGAGTTATTGCGTCTCACCTTCCTGGACGAAGCCAGAGACAATGTCGTGAGCGATACAAGACTTATTTGGCACCTGGTATATGCCATGATCCTTGGACTCCGGAGGAAGACCAACTTCTGAGAGAGAAATTTGACGAATTTGGTCCAAAATGGGCAATTATTTCAAAATTTTTCCGTGGAAGGTCAGATAATAACATAAAGAATAGATACAACAATCACATTTCTAATAACAGAATCAAAAACAGAAGATCTTCAAGTGATGATAGTCAACCTTCAGAAAAAAAGGAATCATATCAAATACCTTCGATTTGGGCTTTTGATCAGATTCGATATCAGAACAATGTCCAAAAGAACCTTGTTTTCCCAAACATGTGTGGAACTGCTCTTTTTGCTCACCAATAGTTATGTCAATAAACAACATTTTATTCTGGAAATACCAACTTCAATGGATATGAACTATTAACATTAGTGTATGTTGCCATTATCTTGAGGTTGTCGGTATATGATTCTTTGCCATAGTTACGACACTGAGAAATCAAATGAAAAACCACAAATATGAAGACAACAAGAAATACAATCGCAATAAGCTCATTGCTAATATATGTATTATTTGGTTTAGATTGAACATTTATAGATCCGGTCCAGTTCTTATGGACTATTCCATCGACATTATACGAAAAGAAGGGATTTGTGTTGTTTGTAGAGTAACTCTCTGTAACAATATCAGAATCAATGAATAAGACTCCAGAAGATGGAGCAAGCCTAAAAACACGGAAAAAGAAAGGAATAGACAATGAAATCTCGCAAAACATTGAATTACATATACTATAGGGATACACATGACGAGTTGATTGATCAGTAAACACTTCAATCCTCGCTTTAAAAGGAGAAAAACGCGATCCAAATTGAAATGGATGATCAGCACTTTGGAAAGATGGAAAAATACAGAATGACCCTTGATCAAAATCACTTCTCATGCTATAAGATAGATGAGAAATATTTGGAATAGAGAACGATATGTTATTGCAAATAAATTCGGGTAATGCCCAAATATCAAGGGTTATTGGCCGGTGCTGGCCTGCCAGCAATAATTTGATAATCTGTCCAGTAAACACTGCTCTGTTGTTTGGTCTAACAACAACAGTAATATTTTTTCCATCAGGTTCAACTATATTAGCAGACATAAACGTATAAAGTTGGGGTTTCCAAATAATTACTGCATTTATTGATTGGGAGAAAATCATATTGATCTCATCTATCCTCTCAGGATATATCTGATAATATCCAAATTTTTCGATTAGAACAATATTAGAGGTGCAAATAAAGAACAACAAATACAGTTTATTGCACTTTTATCCAGTTAGGGGTCCAAATCCAGTGTTCCCTTTGATTAATGCATTCTCCACATTGCCCTAGATCAACATAATCATGGTTATGATTTTATTTTGAGCATGTTTCAGTCATTAATCCTTGATAATTATTCCGGGTTATCAGGTTCTTTTTGGATCTGTTGACTCAGCCATTCAAACCCTCCTAAAATCCCTTCTCCGGTGTTTGCAGATGTCCCTTTGATTAACCATTTTCTTTCATTTATGGAGCTAAGTCCTAAAATCTTTGATAGTTCATCTATATTGGCTGCATTTGCTAAGTCCTGCTTATTTGCCAAAACCAGAATAATAGTGTTTTGTAACTGAGAGACCTGAAGTAATTCTTTAAGTGACTCCTTTGCTTCATTAAATCTATCTGGATCAACAGAATCAACAACAAATACTAACCCCCGGGTAGACTCATAATAATGCTGATATATTTGCGATTTTCCAATATCCCAAATATCCAATGTAAAATTACCAAAAGAAACACTATCAACGTTAACACCAATTGTTATTGAAGAAATCAACATTTTCCCGTGAACCAAATTGTATATAATGGACGTTTTACCTGAAGCATCCAGTCCACACATGAGAATTTTCGCTCTTGGTTTCCTAAACCAGGATCCAATAGAATAACTAATGGAAGAAAACATCAAAATTTAATAAAATTATATAATAAAAAATAGCTTTGAATGGATGATTTCTTATAATTCCTTATCTCCATGAACAACATGATTGTCCTTCTTTTATCAATGATATTGAAGTGTTCTTGATTATAAGGGTAATTTACAATACTCGAACAATCTTTTCCAATGTCAAAGTTGAGTAAAATTTTAGAAATTTTTGACTGAATTGAACCAAGAAATTCAAAAAACATAGTCAAGTAGAAACATTTTTATTAATGAATGTTTTTGATCTGTTC
>Ga0209639_1001955_pt1 | contig 17934 bp, 19 predicted proteins | sample EPASupsiteHSE605_FD_187268 | JGI IMG/M metagenome (GOLD analysis project Ga0209639, IMG submission 187268) | Bioremediated contaminated groundwater from EPA Superfund site, New Mexico - Sample HSE6-05 (SPAdes) (version 2) | ecosystem: Environmental > Aquatic > Deep subsurface > Groundwater >...
CCGAATAGAGGAGCAGTGAGGTTGCCCGCCTCGCTCCCGGGTTAGGTCGCTTGAGGTGCCAGGTAACTGGCATCCTAGATAGATGATTATCGAATACAGAACTCCGCTTATAGATTTACTTGCTATTATAAAACACCTAACCGCCGTGATGTGCACGGCGGTTTTTTTATCTCTCTTCTTTAAGTCAGACCAATTTTAAAAACTCAACCTTACTTTATATTTTAGTAATAAACGATTTACCTGTAACAGATACGCCATAAACTGGACATCCCCCATAAGCTGTCCAAACCAGGGCAGATTTAGGAAAGGCTTTCCTGAAGCAAGGATATCTTTAAGCGCCTTTAGATTAACCAGAGCTAACAGAGGGGAAGATTGATTGTTAAGAACCTCTTTTAGTTCAGCGCGTACTGCCCTGCCATAAATCGGGTGATGGGTTTTGGGATATGGGCTTTTCTGTCTTTGCAGCACTTCATCTGGCAGCAGTCCACCCAAGGCCCGGCGCAATATACCCTTACTCATCCCATTATGATTTTTCATAGCCCATGGAATATTCCAGATATATTCCACTAAGCGATGATCACTGAAAGGAACCCTGACTTCTAAGCCCCAGGCCATACTCATACGATCTTTACGGTCGAGAAGGGTAGGCATGAAGCGAGTAATATTAAGGTAAAACATTTCACGTACTCTGGCCTCGGAAGGACTTTCTCCTTCTAAGTATGGAACTTCAGCCAGTGCCTCGCGGTATTTTTCACGATTATATATCTCCGGGTTTATCTTGTGTACCAATTCCGGTGATAAGTAAGCAGTTCTATCATTTAGCATCCTGATCCACGGAAAGGAATCTACCTCTTTTTGTCTGAACCACGGATAACCTCCCAGAATTTCGTCAGCACATTCACCAGATAGAGCCACCACAGCCTGCTTGCGTATTTCTCTGCAGAATAGAAACAACGAGGAGTCTATATCAGTCATACCTGGTAAATCATTGGCGTGTAAAGATGGAACCAGTGCATCAGCGAGTTCACTATTATTAATGAAAATTGCGTGATGTTCTGTACCGAGAAAATCAGACACCCTCTGAGCCCAAGGTGCATCAGCACTAGTTTCAAAAGAGTTTGAATGGTAGTAGTTTTCGTTTTCTATATAATCTACAGAAAAGGTCTTTAGAGGCGGGAGGCCCTGCTCACGGAATGCTAAAGAGGCTACCGCTGTAATAGCGCTGGAATCCAGTCCTCCGGAAAGAAACGTACACACTGGTACATCGGCTACAAGCTGCCGCTTAACCGTATCCTGGAAAAGCTCCCTTAAATGACAGCTGGTTGTATCCAGATCTTCAAGGTGAGGAAAACTTTCCAGACACCAGTAACGTTGTTTATAAACTCCTTTGTAATCAAATATTAATCTGTGTCCTGGTCTAAGTTCGGATATACCTTTGAATATCCCCTGTCCAGGAGTGCGCGCTGGACCCAGAACAAATATTTCCGCAAGACCAGTCTCATCAATTACTGCCTCTACTTGCGGGTGAGCAAGCAGTGCCTTTATCTCGGAAGCAAATATTAATTTACTGCCTTTCTGAGTATAGAATAAAGGCTTTACTCCCAGGCGGTCACGTGCCATAAATAGACTCTCTCTGGCTTCATCCCATATTGCAAAAGCAAAAATACCGTTTAATCTGTTAACACATTCCTCCCCCCACTCCATATAAGCAGTTAGTAATACTTCGGTATCGGAGTTCCTAGTTTGAAAACGGTATCCAATATTTTCTAAATCTCTACGTATTTCCAGGGTATTATAAAGTTCTCCGTTATAAGTTATGGTGTAGTTTGCTCCATTGCGGCTGCGATTCATAGGCTGAGCTCCACCCTCAGGATCAACTACTATCAATCGTCGATGTCCCAAGAGAGCATGAGGAGACATCCATATTCCCTCAGCATCTGGCCCGCGGGGAATTAGACTGTGTACCATGTCCCTAATTACTATGCCTTGCCCTTCAATATTATCTTTCAGATCAACCCACCCTGCTATCCCACACATTAACATTCAACTCCCAACTATAAAAATAAAAAAAGGCGCGTAGAGATTCTAAAATCTCCGGGCGCCTTTGCCTATGATAAAAATATGCTCCAAATAGCCAGGAAGTGTCTGGAACTTATAGGGTATTAGCAACTAATTTCATCAACTAGAATCGTCATTCTTTTAAACGGTCATAATATCCTTAAAGCATTATTTCTAGGGGTGTTTAAATGAATGAAGGCATCGTAGTCATAGTAAGGAGTATTATAGGTTTTTTTACATTACTCATATTCGCACGTATACTTGGCAAGCAGCAAATCAGTCAGTTAACTTTCTTTGATTATGTTCTTGGTATTACTATTGGATCAATTGCAGCTTCACTTTCGGTCGATTTAAGCAGCCGGGCCTGGCCTCACTGGGTGGGACTGACCGTTTGGGCTGTTATCGTTTGGGCTTTACAATGGTTTACCTTAAAATGCCGGCCGGCTGCCAAATATATCGTTGGGGAACCTACGGTAGTAATTATGAACGGACAGATAATGGAAGATGCGATGAGGAGCATTCGCTATACCCTGGGTGATGTCCTGGAGCAATTAAGAGACAAAGGAATTTTTGATTTAAACCAGGTCGGGTTTGCGGTTGTTGAAACAAATGGTAAGGTCTCAGTATTATTGAAGCCTGAGTTTCTTCCAGCCACTCCCAAGGATTTAAAGCTTACTACCCAGAGTTCGGGACTGAGTACCGAATTAATATATGATGGTCTAATAATTAATGAAAATCTTAAACAGGCTAATGTGGATAAGTTATGGTTGGAAAATGAACTGAAAACTAAAGGGATTAGTCACATATCCGAAGTCTTCCTGGCTACCATAGACAGCGCAGGCACCTTGTACCTTGATACTTACAAAGATCATATGAAGTAACCATAACTCAAATCCAATTAGTATTCATAATTAGGAGGTTTAATTAATGAGAAAAGTCGCTTCATATCTTATTCCAATATTATCTCTGATAATATTTGTGGTTATTATGCAGGGAGGTTGTTATTATATAACTTCATGGTCAGAGCGGAACATTATCCCCGAATATGTTAATCAGGTTGAAAGTGATATAAACGCTGAAAGATGGGATAATGCCCAAGAAGATTTACATCGTTTAGATTTGGCCTGGAAAAAAGCAATACCAAGGATTCAGTATCATGCTGAGAGGGATGCTATAGACGGCATTAAAGAAAACATAGCTCGCTTAAGTGGTTCTATTGAGGCAAAAGACCGGGGATTAGCTCTAGCAGAACTTAATGAACTTGCCGAACACTGGGACAACCTTAAAAATTAATATTTTAATTTTTGCTCTCACACTCACATGTCGAGCATTTATCAATTGCGGTGGGATTTTGTTCACTTACAGGGACTTCAATAGTTGTTTTGCCCACTTCCGTACTTTGACTATTTCGAAAATAGCCCCAACAAAATACTAGACCAAATATTAGACTAAAAATAACTGTAAAAATAAAAAAATTATACTTTTTCATTAGAGACTCCTTTCAATAATAGATTTATTCAAGCACCTTTTTTTACTTCAATTCTGAACATTTCCAGCCTTTTTCTTCACTAATGCAACTGCCAGCAGTACTAATGGCAATCCAATACTAAGCGCCGCACAAATATGGGCCCAGGGGTAGGTAAGAAAACGGATATAATCATTGTGATCATGAGCCATAAAATAAGTCATTAAAAATAGAACTGCTGTAAAAGGCAGAACAATATACCAGTCTTTTTTAATTCCTGTAACCTGCTTAAAGCTGTATACTGAACAATAAAACATAGTTGCAGATTGTACAAACGTACAGAAGGTAAAAAAACTAACCATGATTAATTCATATCTGGGAAAATATCTTGTTAACTGGGCACATCTAACCTGCTGCATACATACCACAACATATTGTTTCATGGCTCCTGCCCCCATAACCCCCAGTTCAAAAAGCGGCCATATTAAGATCAAAAGCATAGATATTATCATTGCCCAAAAAGTGATGGAAGCAATGTGTTCTTTTTTATCAACCATAGGATAGATCATACCTACTGCAAGAATAGCCATTGCCAGATCGCTGAAAATATAAATACTATTGGTTATACTGGCCGCAAAACCCCGATCAAATAATGGAAGAACATTTATAAATTCAAAGTCGTTAATCGTTCCGAATATCATGGATATATTTGTAAGAAGTATTCCCAGAAATCCTATAAGTGAAAATCTAATTATATTTTCAATTCCTAAAAAAACGCCATACATACAAAGCAGAATATATACTAAACAGATTAGCCAAAAAGGAGTTTCCAATAAAAAGTACTCTTTTAGATGCATTGTCATTACGTTGGCTGATGCTGCAAAGGCAACTGCAAAAAATAAAGTCAATATTATTCCGATAAATATTCCTATCCATTTTCCCAATAGCGTTTCCGATAACTTAATTACAGTATGTTCCGGAAATTTAGAATTAAGGTATGTCATGATCATAATAATTAAAATACCAACAACAAAGCCGACTGTCATAGCAGTCCAGGTATCACCTCCAACTTTTCTTGCTGTGACACCGGCGGTAATACCGATAGCTTTTGCGAAAAGCAAGTTGGGTAGTATCAAGAAATATTGAGTTCTGCTAATTTGGATCTTGGTCATCATTAATATTAGTCTCCTTATAATCCCTTAATGGGATCTGATTCAAAGCACTTGATTCGATATCGATTTTAGCTTCAACTTTAACTTCTACCTCAGAATAAAGATCCTCCCATTGATATTTAATTCTTTCGTTCCATTCGTTTTTATGTTCAGCGTGTACAACCTTTCCAAGAGATAACACATCACTTTGGTATTCTTTCTGGACCTTGTTTAAACTTAATTCAATTTCACTAACAATCTGTTGTTCTATTGATGCTTCTAATTCTGATTTAAATTGATCTATCGATAGATCTGAAAAGCCATCTTCCTCGGAAATATTTCCGGTCCCGGTAATTTTGACAGTAAACTCTGGAATATCATTAATGAGTACAGAACTAATTTCTGCTTTTATGCCTGTAACTTCAATCGCTGCAAATTTAGAACTATTTTCAGGTTCCGGAACCGAAACGACAATATTAGAGTTCTGGCCCAGTACCCAGACAAGCCCCCTGCTTTCATCTGCCGAAAGATATCCTTGCATTCTGTTTTTATTAAAAACAGCCATACCCGATACTTCAATTTGCTCGTTAGTATTTTCTCCCTTGTTTTTGAGACCCGGTTGGGTTAGTGCCTCGTTAAACGTTAAAGCATACAGCACAGTGTTGTTGTGTTCGCTGTTAAAATCTCCGTAAACTTTCAGCATATTACTAGGTATATTTAAACCGGTAAATTTTTGGTATCTAAAAACATCACCCAAAGATTGTCCAGGTACGGCCCCCATCCCCGCGCTGGCAGCTAAAAATTCACTAGCATTTCCCTTTCCTACTGCTACCCAGGTTTTCATTCTAAGTTCATAATTATGAGTAAAAAAATCCATAACAGAAGTGATATCATCCTGTGCCAAGGATTCACCTATAATTATTACATTATTATGTGCCCACATAATTCTATTTGATGAGAATCTAGCCAGCTTTCTGATTGCTTCGAAAATTGTTTTTCCCTCGGCACTCGCTATCCAAACAGAACTTTGACTTTTCTTTCCGTCCCCACTGCTACCACCTTCTTGAGGATTTGCTAATTGTACAGTAACCAGGAAGTTTTCAGAATTGGTAGGTGACTTGTCAATTCCTACCGCCATTACCAAACCTATTTCATTTATCTCTCTCATATCCCAGCATCCACCCACAAAGATAAGTGATATTAACATGATTAAACAAAATATTCTTCGCATAAATCCTGCCTTCTATTGGGAATTTGGATTAGGTTTCAAATCGGCTGCCTGTCTCTTTTTATCTTTTGATCTGCTCAGCCAGGGTCTGGCTGACATTTTCCAACGAGGAAATCTTAAAAAGGTATCTTTATGACCGCCTATATCGAATGGAGTTACTGGTGAATAAAAGGGGGTTCCAAAAGAACGTATTGATATAAGATGTAAAGTAGTAACAATTATACCTCCTAGAAAACCAAAAATGCCGAGAAGAGCTGTTAAGAAAAGCAGCGGGAATTTAAGTAAGCGCATAGAATTACTCATACTTAATGAAGGAATAGTATAAGAAGAAATAGCACCTATAGCAACTGCTATTACTATAGCCGGTCCAACAAGCCCGGCCATAACCGCTCCCTGTCCTATAACCAATGTTCCTACAATACTAACTGTCTGCCCAAGACCTTTAGGCATGCGCAAACCAGCCTCGGTCATTATTTCAAACAATACCTCCATTACAAATGCTTCAACGACAGCTGGAAATGGTACACCTATCCTCCCCGAAGCAACCTTTAAGGCTAATGAAGTTGGCAGCATTTCCTGATGGAAGGAGGTTAAAAGAACATATATAGAAGAACTGGTAACAGCTAAAAATAAAGCAACCAATCTTATTATTCGCCAAAAAGAACCAATAAAATACCTTTCATAATGGTCTCCTGGTGTTTGTATGAAATTCCAAAATACTGTAGGTAATATTAATGAGAAAGGTGTATTGTCTATTAATATTACTATCCTCCCTTCAATTAAAGCAGCTGATGCCTTATCAGGTCTTTCGGTGTGCTCAATTTTGGGGAAAATTGAAAACGGAGCATCTTCAATTAATTCTTCTATATAAGTGCTGGCTAAAATTGCATCAGTATCAATTTTATTCAGGCGTGTTCTTACTTCATTCAAAAGCGAATCATTGACTATACTTTCAATGTATACCATGGCAATATCTGTCTTGGTTCTATTACCAATCTTAAAACTTTCAAATCGCAGGCTGTGATCTCTAATACGCCTTCGTATCATTGCCATATTAGATATTATATCTTCTAGAAAACCATCTTTAGGGCCCCTGGTTTCTGGTTCAGAAGTCGGATCGGAAACGGATCTGATTTTGAAGCCTTTGTTTGCCAAAATAAACGCCATCTCAAGATCATCAAAGAAAAGTACTGTATCACCTGAAACTATAGCGTCGCAAATTTCATCCCATGATTGAGTCTGCTTAAATTCCGATATTAATAACCTTGATTCCATTAATCTCTTTATTTTTTCAAATTTGTTTGGGACGCCTTCGTCAGATAAATCTGTTTTAGACATTAATGGATGGATAATAAATTGTTCTAATTCTGAGGTATCTACAAGTCCTTTTATATTAACGATTAAAGCTGGGCAATTATCTAGAGCAGGAACAACTATATGACGATAATTCGTATCAATACTCTGGCCTATTATATTTATGAGATGATCTTTATTTTTCTGCAAAGACTCAACTACTTCATTTATACCCATTTATTTACCATTTCCTTACTTATTAAAGATGATATTATTATTGGAAATAGTTTAGATAAATATTCCAGTATTATTTATTAGGGAATATAAATATAGATATTTGCGCAAAAAAAGGAGGTATACCTACGTATACCTCCTTTATATAAACAAGACTAAATTTATTTCTTTTTCTTAGAAGCCTTTTTTGCACCTTTTGCTGGGGCTGCTGCTTTTTTAGGAAGCGCTACAGCTTCTTTCAAAGATTTGCCGGGTTTAAATGCAGGAACTTTGGTAGCTGGAACGGTAATTTCTTGTCCGGTCGCTGGACTAATAACTTTTCTTTCCTTACGATCACGTACTTCAAAACTGCCGAACCCGATAATCTGAACTTTGTCTCCCTTTGCTAATGCCTGTTGAATAGTTCCTACTAATGCTTCTAATGCTTTAGCTGCATCTTTCTGCGTGAATCCCGCTTTTTCAGCTAGAGATTTCACAAGTTCCGATTTGTTCACACCTAATCCTCCCTTAATATTATTTAACCTATTTTTACATTCCCCATTAAATCGGCAAATCCTGCTAAAAAACTAAAAATTTTTTAATTTTTTTAATTTTTTTGTGTCGAATTTAAAATTTTAGTTTTTTACTTATCTTCATTTTACCAATCTAAATTGATTTTTATACATTGCAATAGCAAATAGCGCCTATTTTTCGGCACTTATTTCAATGTCATAATAAATTCTTCCAAATTAGTATTACCAATTAAAAAAATACCGTTAATCAAGGCTATATCGTAATAATACACTCTTGGTTAATATCAGGAACCAGTTCTACATTTATACCTTTTTTTTGAATTTCCTCTTCAAGTACATTACACAGGTAATTACTCATAATCTGCTCGGTTCCCTGATGCCCAGCATCTATCACAGCAATCCCTAATTCCATGGCATTTTTTGCTTCGTGGTATTTTAGGTCCCCGGTTAAAAGGACGTCGCATCCCTTCCCGCGGGATTTCTCAATAAAACTTGCTCCTGCGCCGCTGACCACCCCTACTTTTTTTACCGACTGCTTTAAATCCCCTACTACGCGAACAGATTCTAAGCCCAGGCAGTTCTTTATTTGTAAACACAGTTCTTGAAGGGTCATTTCAGTAGAGAGTTTCCCCATTCTTCCCAGGCTGAATACGGAGCCTGGTTTTTCCAAACGGTAGACATCGTAAGCCACTTCCTCATATGGATGCGCCTGCTGCATTTTTTGAAGAACCTTTTCAAGTTTGGGTTGTGGTACTACAGTTTCTAAACGGTATTCATCCAATTCTTCCAGACTTCCCTCTTGTCCTATAAATGGTCGGCTTCCTTCCAGAGGCCGAAAACTGCCTGTTCCTTTCATTCTAAAACTGCAATCTTTATACATCCCTATATGTCCAGCTCCCGCTTCTAAAATAGCCTGCCGGACAATACTTTCATGATCAACGGGTACATATACCACTAGCTTATAAAGTATCTCAGTATGATGTTTATCAAGGGGCTTAATATCATTTAAACCTATACGTTCAGCTAGTATCTGATTCAAACCGCGCTCTCCGGCATCTAGATTGGTATGTGCAGAATAAACGGTAATTCCGGCTTCAATAATCCCCTTCAATAAACTCCCCTGGGATTGATCATAATTTATTGACTTAATACCATTGAAAAACAAAGGATGATGGGTAATAATCATATCCACCTTTTGTTCTATTCCATACTGAAGTACGTCGTTATCTATGTCGAGGGCAATCAGCACTCTACTGGCTGGATTTTGATAGGATCCAATCTGTAATCCGACATTATCCCATTTTTCGGCTAGATATACGGGAAAAAGGTTTTCCATAATTTGCGTGATATCTTTAACCCTGGCTTGCACCCAGTATCTCCTCCAATCTTTCTATTTTTCCTCTGTAATCATCGATTAATAGGTGATTCCGATGGAGGGAAGACCGCATTAGCTCCGCATATATGCGATTATACTTTCTTAAATACCCTTGAATAAATGACCTTGTTAATTTGTCATTAGCTTTCAATATCAACGGACCTATTTCTATTTCTAAATCTGTCAAGGGATATGGGCAATTTGCTGGACTGCTGGCCATAATCAGAAAAATCTTTCCGTTCTCCAGCACCAGTCGTTCCTCTTCTATCACCCATCCCCGACTGGCAAGCCGTTGTCTTAATACTTCTGCTTTACTCATTGGCTGAAAGACAAATCGTTGAAAACTAGCCGCCTTTGCCCAATCATGTGCAAGGATATCTATTATAGTATCCCCGCCCATTCCAGCCAGCACCACAGTACTAACCTCTTTGAACTTTAGCACCTGCAGCCCATTTCCCTGACGAAGTTCAATTTCGTCTTCAACTGTGCTATTCTGTACCGCTCTACACGCACGAGCAAACGGTCCATCCGATAACTCGCCGATAATGACACGAGGAACAATCTGCTTCTCAATCAGGTAAATTGAAAGCTGTCCATGATCCGCACCTATATCGGCCACCGGTTTTCCTGGCAAAATCATATCCGCCACCGTTGCCAGGCGGTTTACTAAATTAGGCATAACTATTTACCTCATATGTATGCAGAATATCCAGCTGAGCCAGACCTTTGACAGCGGCGATAGCTGTGACTGCAGTAATCCTATAGCATTTGTAATTCTGATAGTATAAGTAAAACCCGGATACCTGCCGAGATATCCGGGACAAATTTACTACTAGATCATAATTTCGTTATGCGCTTGGTAAGTTTTTTAAGCTCGCCTGGATTTGTTCGTCACTGGGTGCAACATCCTCCATTTGCCCGGAAAGATAATTATCATAGGCATTTAGATCAAGATGACCATGTCCACTCAAGTTAAATACTATAGATTTTGAAATACCTTCTTCCTTACCTTTTAATGCTTCATCAATTGCCGCGCGTATGGCATGTGAAGATTCAGGAGCAGGAAGAATACCCTCTGTCTGGGCAAAGAGCATAGCAGCTTCAAACACACCATTTTGCATTACTGATGTTGCTTCAAAAAGTCCATCATGGTAAAGCTGGCTAACCAGGGGGGAATCCCCGTGATACCTTAAGCCGCCTGCATGAATACCAGCAGGAGTAAAATCATGTCCCAGTGTATACATCTTTAATAACGGAGTAAATCCTGCTACATCTCCAAAATCATAGGCAAAGACGCCTCTGGTAAGGGTTGGGCAGGCTGCCGGTTCAACTGCAACCAGGCGTATTTTCTTGCCGGCCATTTTATCGGGAATAAAGGGCAATGCAATACCTGCAAAATTGCTGCCTCCGCCGCAGGCACCTATAACAATATCGGGATAATCATCAACCATTTCCATTTGCATTTTAACTTCTTGTCCGATAATGGTCTGATGCAAACAAACATGGTTTAACACACTGCCTAGTGAATAATGGGTATCTTCACGCTTTGCAGCATCTTCAACAGCTTCGCTGATCGCCATGGCTAATGTACCAGGAGTGTTTGGATTCCTGGCTAATTCTGCCCGTCCACTTTCAGTGAGATTGCTGGGACTTGGTACGCATTGGCCACCGTATACTCCCATAACCATTCGGCGGTAAGGTTTTTGATCATAACTTACCCTTACCATATATACCATACATTCCAAATCAAAAAACTTGCATGCCAGTGATAATGCAGTTCCCCATTGGCCTGCTCCGGTTTCTGTGGTTAGCCTTTTGATTCCTTCAATCTTATTATAAAAGGCCTGGGGCAGTGCCGAATTCAGTTTGTGACTTCCTACTGGGCTAACACCTTCATATTTATAATAGATGCGACATGGCGTGTCCAAAGCCTTTTCCAATCCGTGGGCTCTGAATAAAGGAGATGGCCGCCATTTCTTATATAATTCCCTTACTTCCGGGGGAATCTCGATGTACCTTTCAGTTGATACTTCCTGAGCAATCAGCCCCATTGCGAATAGAGGTGCAAGATCGGCTGGACCCAAGGGTTGTTTTGTTCCAGGGTGCAGTCCCGGCGCCAATGGGTTTGGCATGTCCGCCTGCACATTGTACCAAAATTTGGGCACCTTATCCTCTGGTAAAATAATCTTGGTTAAATCTTCTCTACTCATCTCTGCTTAGCGCTCCCCTCATCTAAATTATATTGATTCTATCACAGGTATTGGTAAGCAACAAGATTCTTTCCATAAATTCCTAAAACAACCTTCTAGGCAAGGAGACGTTCTTTTTACTTCGTTAATATGCTTACTGGACTTTTTAAACAACTTTTAAACCTGACTGGGTCTCTTCATTTAAACTGCTTTCCCATTTTTTACAACGATCGCCCCAGTATGCTAAAACCTCCCGGTCACGTTTAATACATACCACTTCGCATATATTAGGGCAGCCTTTACATTCATGGCTGCTGGTTTTGAATTCTCCTGCTAAAATGAAGGAATTACCCCTGAATTGAGTGGTTGATCTGCTTAACTGCATCTTTTCCATTGCTAATATCGCAGCCCCAATTGCTCCCATCACGTCATAATGTTGAGGAACCTTTATGTTCATACCAAGCAGCTTTTCGAAGGCCCTTCTCAATCCGGCATTAGCGGCTACTCCTCCCTGGAAAACCACTGGTTCTTCAATCTTCTTACCTTTACCAACATTGTTTAAATAGTTTCTGACTAAGGCCTCACACAAACCCATAATAATATCCTCCATAGGATAACCCATCTGCTGTTTGTGAATCATGTCTGATTCCGCAAAGACCCCACAACGACCGGCAATCCTTACCGCTTGTTTAGAAAGGGCTGCCCGATCACCAAAATCCTGTATGTTTATATTTAATCGTGATGCTTGCTGGTCAAGAAAGGATCCGGTACCTGCAGCACATACTGTATTCATCGCAAAATCGTTAACTATTCCATTTTTAAGCATAATAATTTTAGAATCTTGACCGCCTATTTCAATAATTGTTTTAACATCCGGATATAATTGCGCAGCCGCTACTGCGTGTGCAGTAATTTCATTCTTTATCACATCAGCTCCTATTAATACTGCTGATAAATATCGGCCGCTGCCGGTAGTTCCTACACCTTTTATATTAATGCTCTCGTTTTTCGCGTTGTCCATCAGCATAGAAAAACCGTCTTTTACAGCCTTAACGGGATTACCCTGGGTACGCAGATAGATCTTCTTGATCAAATTACAACTATTATCTATCAAAACAAGGTTACTGCTTACAGAACCTATATCAATTCCTAAATAACAATCCACCAGCTTATGCCTCCTTCATATAATTGTTTATCCGTATTTTTTGCCTTCTAATCATATCAGCAAAAGCCTCCAGTCGGGTATTTAGCCCTGCAGTTCCAGAGAGCTCATCAAACCACAACGTCATACACGGTATACCTTCCCTTTCACTTATGGAGGGAATTATGGACTGAGCCACAATTTCTGGCATACAAGTTAATGGGCCTATCTGGATAATTCCATCATGCTTCATTCTGGCAAAATTAACAGTATGTCCCACGGTCTCCAGTCCGTGTCCACCAACCTCGTAATTTAAATAGGGTTTGGCAATGGCTATCAGCTGTTTCCGGTTGGATTTCTTAACCCACCCCCCCATAACGTGGTCATTTAACCATTCCGATAAATATGTAGACCTGCTTACTTCCACATCCATTCTTCCCAGCAGACGACATATATCATAGTTAGCAGCTGGTTCTAACAAAGTATATATTTCTCCTACCAGGCCTACTTTTAATGGTTGATTCAACTTCAGATCCAAAAGACGCATTTCTGAAATGGCATTCATGGCGGCTGCTTGGGCTTCTGTCTTACTAGCAGCTTCATCTATCTTCACTGCAGCCTCGTCATTAATCTTCTCAACCCGATTTTTATCCCATACACGTGGTAAATAGTAGTCAAATTGCCTCTCAACTAGTTCCAGAGCATTTAGTTTGCTCCAACCGTATTTAATTGCCTTTATAGCCTCCCATAACGATACATTTTCACCTAGAGACTTGAGCTGGTTGGTAAGGTCATAGACTTTAGAATCTGGAGATTCAAGTACAATCATTTTGAATTTGTATCCCAAATCCTCCAATATATCTCTTTCCACCTGAGCATAATATCCAAAACGGCAGGGTCCCCATCCCCCTGCCATCACTATAGTATCGGCCCCGTTTTCAAGCGCTTCGATGAAATTACCTAAATTAATCTTCAGGGGCATGCAGGCAAATTCGGGAGAATTCTTTATTCCCAATTCAAACGTGCGTTTACTTATTGGAGGTGGCGGTACAACCTCCAATTTAAGACCTTCCATCAAAGCTTTTATGGCAATATGCATATTACCCATGTGTGGAAATGTAATCTTCATTTGCAGCCACCCTTCTTCTCGCCAACATATCACAAAACGCCTCGAGCCTGGTAACCATCCCTGCTTCTCCAGTGTGTTCATCTACAGTTATCATCATAAAAGGTTTCGACTTTATTTTTCTTTCTATAATTTCCCCAATCATGGAATCGGGACCGCAGCCGAAACAAGCCAGATATATAATCCCATCAATATCCCTCTGGCCCTCCATAAAAAGTGCACTGCCAAACGCTTTTCGCCCCAGGGTCCAGAAGATTCTTTTAGGAATCTCTGCTGCTTTCACCTCTATTGAATTGCGGTCGAGGGTTTCGACTACCTGTACGCGGCAGCCCATTTTACGCAGGCGATCAATCAGATTCATACTGATGGTCTGGTCGTATAATGAATAACCGTGTCCCAGCACGCCAATGTTAAGGTTATAGGTTGAGGGCAGAACAAGCTGTTCACCATCCCAGATCCTTATAGCCTCTGATATGTTGTAGTCATCCTTGCAGAGTTCCCTGCATTTGCGCAGTTCGTATTGACCGTGATGGTAGGCTTCCTTAATACGATTTTTATTGTTGGTAAAAATATTACCCACGCTAATAATGTCCCTATCTAAAAACTTATTGGTCTTACTTATATCAATAGTTATATCAATAACCGAGGGTAAATCATGCAGTGCTGCCTTTATCATATCCGGCAAGCCCATAAATTTCGGACAAATATATGATCTGGGCTCAACGCTTACCAGGCGTGGAATAAATATGTAGTCAATTGACTTGCGACAGAGCTCCCGGACGTGGCCGTAATATACCTTGATAGGAAAACAGGCCTCATCAACAGCAGATTCAATACCCTTTTCTACTGTTAGCCGGTTGGTCCAGTCAGATGTAACTACTTCAGCTCCTAAATCCTGAAAAAAGGTCTTCCACAGGGGATAATAGTAATAATAGAAAAGACTCCTTGGTATTCCCACCCTCATTATAATTGACACCCCGCTTTTTCGTTTTCATTAACCAAATTTAATAGGCAGACAATTACCTTTCTAATCCTTAGGATTGAATAATACAGCAGCTAAATAGCCAAAAACTATAGCAGCGGTTATCCCCCCTGCAGTGGCTGAAACTCCTCCGCTAAAAGCGCCAAGTATACCTTTCTCTTGTACACCTGTTATAGCTCCCTGAGCAAGACTATGCCCAAATCCGCTCAGAGGTATGGTGGCCCCCGCCCCTCCCAGGTCTATCAGCGGCTGGTACAACCCTAATGCACTTAGTAAAGCTCCCGCAGTAATATAGCCAACCAATACATGTCCCGGGGTTATGCCGGGTTTAGTTAAATCCATCGCTAATTGTCCAATTACACAAATACTGCCGCCGATTATAAAAGCCATTAAGAGCGTCATATTATTAGTCCTCCTTTAGGGAATTACATATTTTCAATTGCTACAGCATGAGCTATTCCAGGAATACTCTCACCCTGAAAGCTGCTGGTAGGACTCATTAGGGCTCCGGTAGCAACGAATAAAAGGCGGTTTATTTCCCTATTTTTTATTTTACGAAGCAACGGGCCGGCCAGCATACATCCAGAACAACCACAACCACTGCCTCCCGAATCAACTCCCTGCAGGCCATCATAGAGCAGTACCCCACAATCGCTATAATTAGGGCTGGGAACCAAACCTGCCTTTACAAACAGCTCTCCTGCCAGACCCATTCCGACGGCTCCTAAATCCCCTGTGACGATCAAATCATAATAATCCGGACTTCTGCCAGTATCCTGCAGATGTGTCGCAATAGTATCCGCTGCAGACGGTGCCATTGCCCCACCCATATTAGCACCATCGGTTTGCCCCATATCTATTACCCTACCTACAGTTGCGCAGCTAATCCGTGGTCCTGTCCCTGCTTTTTGCACGACCAGGGCTGCTGCAGCAGTAGCAGTCCACTGTGAACTTGGCACTTTTTGAACCCCCTGCTCTATGGGTGAACGAAACTGCCTTTCAGCTGTATAATGATGACTGGAAGTAGCGGCAACAACCCGTTCATAAAATCCCCCATCAATTGCCATTGCCCCCACAAGTAAGGATTCCGCCATTGTCGAACATGCCCCATAAAGCCCCAGGAAGGGAATGTTTAACTCACGAGCTGCATAACTTGAGGATATGATCTGATTTAGAAGATCGCCTGCCAGCAGCAATTCAGCGTCTTGCGGCTGTAATTTCTGTTTGCCAAGAGACAATTTTATAGCCTCACGCAGCATCTTGCTTTCGGCTTTCTCCCAGGTTTTTTCACTAAACAGATAGTCGTCGAGTATCCGATCAAAATCCTTTGCCCAAGGCCCTTCACCCTCTTTGGGTCCGACCAGGGAAGCCGAGGATGTTATAAATGGTGGTTCTGCAAACATCAATGTTTGCAGTCCTTTTTTCTTTATAGCTGCCATTTCTAAACCTGCCTTATAATTTATTTAATCATCCAGAGCTTAATCAACCCGATTAAGACTGATGCAACAAACCCAAATACCAGAGTAGGCCCTGCAATGCTAAATATTTTGGCGCCTACCCCGAAAATATAGCCCTCTCTCTTAAACTCCATAGCCGGAGCTACGATGGCATTGGCAAAACCAGTTATAGGTACGATTGAGCCTGCCCCGGCTTTTTGCCCTAAATCATCATAAACTCCCAGCCCAGTAAGCAAGGCACCTAAGAATACCATTATAATGGCATCTAAAGACCCGGCATCTTGTTTATTCAGCCCCATTGAAAGCAGATAATTGAGAATAATTTGACCAATTACACATATTAGCCCGCCAACTACAAACGCCCACAAACAGTTCTTGACAACAGGTGGTTTAGGTTTGACCCGATTGACTAAATGATGATATTCTTCTTGCTGCGCAGTTTTTAGCTGTTCATTGTTGTTCATATTCATCTTGTAATCCCCCTCAATATCATATTGTGGGCATTGAACGCCCGGTTTATACATAAATAGTTGCCCCGGTGCGCCACCAATATAAAAAATACTGAAGACAAAAAGGGACGTTATTTCTATGCCATTCTTCAAGTGACACAAAAATAACGTCCCCTTTTGTCTTCACGGGAAAACTTATTCTGTATAAGCTATCTTGATATTTGCTTTATAGTCAACGATCTTATTGCCCTTAACACTTGCTGTCCAATTAGATACCTCTACACCTGAAATATTTGTAAACATTTTAGATGCATCAGCAACCGCAGTGTTAACAGCATCCTGCCAGTCTTTATGAGATTCTCCTACAAACTCTGCTACTCTAATCTGCAACTTGAATCCTCCTTTCAATTATCTTAGATCTATTATTGTTATTGAAAGGAATTTTTATTCAAGGACTTTTTTCAGTTTAATCAGGGCCCCTTTTTCAATCCGGGAGACCTGCACCTGAGATACTCCTATTTCATCAGCTATGGCAGATTGAGTTTCATCGCGGAAAAAGCGTCTCAATATAATTTCTCGTTCCCGGCTGTCTAACTTGCCTAAAGCCTCGCGCAGAGCAATTTTTTCCAGCATCATAATATTGTCTTCATCATTTGCAAGCCTATCAATCAGGGAAATTTGCTCTTTTTCTTCCCCGAGAAATGTATCATGTATGTAAGCTGGAGCCTGGCAGGCTTCCATCGCCATTACGATTTCTTCCTTGTCCATCTCTAACAAACAAGCTATCTCTGCAACAGTAGGCTCCTTACCCAGAGTACCTCTCAGTTTCTCTTGAGCCCAACGTATTTTTCCATAGCTTTCTTTTAAGCCCCTCTGTACTTTAACTATTCCATCATCCCGCAGAAATTTTTTTAGCTCCCCAATAATCATCGGCACAGCATAAGTAGAAAAACGCACCTGAAAAGAGAAGTCGAATTTGTCAATCGCCTTAATAAGGCCGATAGAACCTACCTGAAACAAATCATCATAATCGTAAGAGGTGTTTTTAAAGCGCTCCAGAACCATATAAACCAGCCCCAGGTTGGCCTCATATACTTTTGATCTAGCATCCGCATCTCCGGTTTGAGCCTTTTGCAGAAGGATATCATTTTCCTGGTATAATTTATCTGGGGGCATAATATTCCCCCCTTTAAGCAAGTGCTTCTTTGTTTTTAGCCAGGAAACACCGCTTGAGCTTAACGCTGGTTCCTTTTCCGGGTTGGCTTATGACCTCC
>Ga0209639_1001959_pt1 | contig 17885 bp, 15 predicted proteins | sample EPASupsiteHSE605_FD_187268 | JGI IMG/M metagenome (GOLD analysis project Ga0209639, IMG submission 187268) | Bioremediated contaminated groundwater from EPA Superfund site, New Mexico - Sample HSE6-05 (SPAdes) (version 2) | ecosystem: Environmental > Aquatic > Deep subsurface > Groundwater >...
ATGTTAAAAGTATAATTATTTGCTGCACCGCCGCTGATGGTTATGGCTGCTGTACCAACTCCGGTTGTCGCTGTGGCGGTACTGCTGGCTGTGGGTGCTGTATAGCCGGCTGCATTTGCTGCTGTTTCACCGTTCACAAAGCCGGTTACTGTGACCGGAAACGCTGGATTATCTTGACCGTAAGTTTTGCTATTATCCTCCACGGTTGCGGTCAGGACTGCTTTGTTTATGGTTAAAGTACAATTCTGGCTGGCAGATGCGTAACTGGCATCACCAGCTTTGGTTGCTGTAAGGGTTGTTGGGCCGGCTTTTATTATGGTTACACTTCCGGTTGCCGAATCTATGATTGCAACTGAGGTATCACTTGATGTATAGCTGAATGCTCCAGTGCCGCTTCCACCAGTTGCTGTATAAGTGAAGCTTCCATCGCCATAGGTTTTGGTGACATTATCATAGGCAATGTTTGCTTGTACAGCTTTGACTACCTGAGTTACCGTAAAACTCACATTGGTCATATTATCTGCTGACACAGTAACTGTGGCAGTATAGGTTCCTGCCGCTAATCCATCATTGGCTTTCACGGTAAAACTCGTAAAGGTAGTCGTTGCGTTTAAGGTGCTTGCTCCGGGAACGGGAATGCTAAAGGATTCTGGATTGGTTCCGCTTAAAGCAGCAACCACGTTGGTCAAGTCTCCTGTCCCTGTTCGGGTAATAGTTATGGTTTTGGTTTCCTGGGTGCCTGATGCGTATCCTGCAACAAGTGTTGTCATTGTTTGGTCGGTTAATTCGCTTATGGTATAGGTCAATGCAGTAGCTATATAGTTCTGGTCGGTCTGGTTGGTGGTTACATTGCTGTACTGTTTGCCGGCGCTGAAAACATATCCTGTTTTACTGGGCGTTACGGTTCCGCTCCAGTTGTAGGATACGGTAAAGCTATAGGCTCCGGTACCATCAGCTGTAGCTGTTTTGGCGGTGACATCGGTGTAACTTAATGTTGCTCCGCCTACTCCGGCATTTCCGGTTATGGTGCAGGTGGCATTTATCCATTTGGCATATAATGTTCTCTCGGCTGTTACGGTATCTGTTGCAAACACCCATTCATTGGTGCATGCTGCTTCTTTGTACCAGCCGCTGAAGATAAAGTCATTCTTGGTTGGTGCTGTGGGGGCGGTAATCTTTCCATTGTAAATAGCTGCTTGGGTGGCTACATCTGTTCCGCCCTGGGCATCGAAGCTTACCGGGGCATAGTAGTCCACGCCATATTTGTATTCGTAGGCTCCCATGTCGACTGTTCCAACACTTCCATCTGTCTTGTTCAGTTTTCTGGCAAAGCCGGTTCCCCGTGCATCATTGGCTATATTAATATAGCTGTCGCTGCCGGTATCTGCGCCAGGTGATATTCCATAAATCATGTACGGATTGCTGCTGTTAATGCTGCTGCCTACAAACCGGGGGTCGGTTGCAAACAGATTGCCGGTACCGGCAAATATTTTTACGCCCAAGGGATTATCTGTTTCATGGTAGATGGCATCTCCATACAGGGTGTTGTAGGAGTGGGCTTCTGAGTTATTGGCATCGTAATAGGCGTTGTTGGCTTCTCCGCTATTGCCGTAAACGATGGAATTGTATATGTGCACTACTCCACCGGCATAGATTCCGCCTGCTCCTCCATCTGATACGGCTCCTTGGTTCCCGGCGATGGTTGAGTTTAGGATGAACAGGTAGGCTCCTGAATTCTCAACGGTTATTCCTCCTACTCCTCCATAACCGTCGGTGTTTATGCCTTGGGCCTGGTTATCTGCAACTATACAGTTAACCAGTGAAAGCCAGGTGTTAAAGTAGGTTGCATAAATTCCTCCGGCATAATTATCCAGATCATTTCCGTTTTGTATCCGGATATTTTCGAGTCTGGCATTTAGCTTGTCATTACTGCTGTTGGCACTGTTGTCCAGGGTCATTACTCGGCAGGTATGGTTGCCGTCCAAGACAATGCCTCCGTTTGAGCCGATTATGTTTACACTTTTATTTATTACCAGGGGTGAACTTAGTGTAATGGTGTTGCTCCCCATGGTGGTGGGGTTAAATATTATGGTATCTCCTTCACCGGCATCTGCCAGCATTTGTCTGAGGGTTCCTGCTCCGCTGTCATCTTGACTTGTAACGGTATGGATTACTGCTGGTTCGAATCCGGCAAAACCTGAGAAGTTGGTTAGTCCGCTGATGGTAAATTTGCCGGCAACTCCATCTGTAGCTCGATCAACTATGGTTCCGACGTCTTCACCTATTACTTGCCATTCGGAAGTGTATGTATCCCTTTTCATCATTTTGAAGGTATTCCAATTAACGCCGGTCAGGCTTGAAAAATCAAGGATTATGGTATATGTTCCGGGGTTTATGGTGCTGGATGTGACTTCGTAGTATAGTTTTTTGGCCCGCCCGTTACTGGGCAGCCCATAGAAGTTGGCTCCTGCACCGGTGGTATATTTGTAGGCTTTTAGGTTGGTGCCGGTTGTACCATTGGGGAAGGTAACTGTTACTCCTACTCCGGGGAATCCTGCTGATACTGATTCTGATGCGGAGACGGATGTGGTTCGGTCGGCTGAAACATCGGTAGCTCCGGCAAATAATTTTACCTGTCCTTTTAACGGGGAGCTGGTTAGATAATTGGTGCTTGCTCCGCTTCCGTTGAAGGCATAGATGGTGTAATAGTATTCGGTTTCAGCTGCTGCTGTACTGTCGGTTAGCGCTGTCTCGGTGCCGACAGAGATAATCTGGTCTGTTCCCTGGGCTCCAATTGTATAGCTCGTCCCGTTTACGGGCACGAAAGTGGGGGCTGATCCTGTTTTCCGCACCACCAGATAGTTGGTGGCTGACGCTGAGGCGGTAAAATGCAGCTTGATATCATTGGCTGCAGTATTGGAAAAATACAGGTTGGTGGCCTGGGCTGTGGGCACGGCCGCCAGGGCTGCTGTCCATCTGGCGTAGAGAATGGTGTTCGCGGTAATGGTTAATGTGCCAGTTCCCGCAGTATAAGTCGTTCCTGTTCCATCTGGATTGGTATTCCACCCGGCAAAAGTGTAGCCGGCCCTGGCAAGATTTCCAGTGTTATTGGCAACGGTTACGGTTGCACCACTGTTATAGCTGGTCCCATCAGTGGGAACGCTTCCCGAAGTTGCACTATTTGCGTTATAGGTTACTGTATAGCCTGACGATGCGGGTACGTATTTGTAGTATTTCAGGCCGGAAGCTTCGTTGGTTTCATCAGTGAAAAGCACATACACATTGCCGTTTAAGACAAAAAAGTCGTATAAACCTACTTGATTTACAAAGCTTTCATCAATAACTGTCCAGGCTGATCCGTTATACTTGGAAACATTTCCTGAGGATTTGCTCCCATATTCCGAATCAGACTTATCACTCTCATCAAAGCCACTATACGCTACGTACATTTCATCACTTGCTTTTATATCCACCTGATAATCCCAGGAATAAGCTTCCCCGTCTCGAATTGTTTTGCCGCCAATGGCTGTCCAGTTGTTTGGGACCGGATTATACTTAAATATTACAGGATATTCACTATTATCCAGGTGATATAAGGTTCCATTTTTTGTTATCAGCTTTGACTGGAGGGGGAACACACTCTGTAGGTTACAAACCTTAGTCCAGGTATCCCCTTCAAGCTTTTTCAGGTACGCCAGCGGCGAAACATTTCCGCCAATTTGATAAGTCCCATGGTAGGTGGCATACAATGTTCCTCCATCATTAGTCAACGAGAATTCACTGAAGTTATTTTCAGTTACCCCTCCAGTTATACCTGTTATTGAACCTGCCGAAACCCAGCCATTATTATATTTTCTGACCACAATTTCAGTTGTCTCTGTAGCACCACTGGTATACGGTTCCAAATATGCTGCATAGGCTGTCCCATTTGCAAAAACCAATTGACAGTTAATAACCCCATTTAATCCTGGAACATCAATATTACCGCCATACTGTTCCCAACTTCCATTAGTAAACCTATCAACTCTCATTCCTTTAACACTGCCACCGCTTTGATAGGGGTATGCAACATATGGAATATTATTGTCAACATTTAAAACAATTTCAAAATTACCCTGGCTATTCTTTGTAATAGGAACAGCTTCAGTACCATTCAAATTCCATTGACCATTTACAAGGTGTTTTACATGTAGATAATACTGGGTGTCCGTCTTGGTTACATAGGCTGCATATACATCTCCAGACGATTCATAAACATCCAGGGCATATATTTGACCACCGGAAATATCATTTGATAATTGATTCCACCCAGGTACTTCGTGCGCTGCATTTACCGTAACGCTGATTTCACGGGTTGCGGTTGATGTCCCATCACTCACCTCTACCGTAAAACTATCACTTCCGGAATAACCTGCATTCGGAGTATAGGTAATCGTGCCGCCGGGGGTTACATCAGTGCTGCCTGAAGCTGCGGTTGCGCTGCTGAAGTTTAATGTCCCGTGACTGGGGACTACGCTCTGGGTCCAGGTCAGGGTCTGGCCGGCATCAGCATCGCTCACATGCAGCAGACCTTTTATATCTGTAGCACTGGCATCCTGGTTAACGGTAAGGCTGGTATTTGCACCGACAAAAGTAGGACCGGTATTTGGCAGCTGGGATAATAACGGTTTGTCAATGTTAAGAGTTCCCGTCCAATCTCCAAAACACCCATCCATTTTTAAATAATATGTTTTTCCAGCTTCCAAACTGTATTGAACTTTAAAATCATATTCAGTGGCATTTTGATCATCATTCTCGGCTAAGTAGTTATTATCCTGAATATCAGCACTTCCATAAAGCCAGGCTCTGGTGTCACCATCGATGGCATTATCGGACTGAAAGCTTATGGTATATGTATCTGATTGTGCAGGTATAAATTTAAACATTGTATAGCCTGTCGTACTCCTAGGTGAACCTGATTCATCAGGCCCTACTATCTGTCCATCAATACGTTTGGCACCATAATAATAGAGCACCATGCGTGTATTTTGGGTTGTTATTAAGGTTGCACCGCTGGCGTTAATTCCACCCTCTGCGTTTATTACGGGCGCAGAGGTTCCAGTCCCCTGTATGCTTAACGTATAGAGATTCTTACTTGAGTCATCACTCGCAATGCTGATGGTTGCGGTTCTTAACCCTGTGCCGCTGGGGTTAAAGGTGATTTGGAAGGTCGTTGTTCCCGCCATTGCGATAGGGGTAACTGGGTCAACGGTCACCGCAAAATCGCTGCCATTAGTACCACCTATTACCACCTTCGGTGTTCCGGTTAAATTCAATGCTGCCAAGCCTTTATTCTCGATGGTAAATGTCTTTACCACCGTTCCAATAGATACGTCGGTACTGCCAAAGTCGGTATCATCTGTCGTCGATGGTGTGACATCACCATTGGCAATCGAGTTACCATTACCTTTTATATTGATTGCAGATATTGCCTTCCCCGTACCTTGAACTTTAAATGTGTAGGGATTATTGTTGGGATCATCATTGGCTATGCTGACGGTGGCGGTTCTTAATCCGGCCAAGCTGGGAGAAAACTGGATAGCGAAACCAGTTTGACCACCTGGCGCTACTGGACTTGTAGCGACCTGAGACGGATTGCCGGTATATACTGTAAATTCGGTGGAAGGTGTACTGTTAGCTCCCGATATAAATACTTTAGGATTTCCGGTTAAATTCAAATTGGCCGTGCCTGTATTCATTATTGTAATCCACTTTAATCCTGGCGTCTGAGGGGTTGCCTCTCCCAAATCGGTTCTTTTTCCAAGGGTTGGCGTCGTATCCCCATTGGGAATCAAGTCGTTTCCATATACCTCCATTTTCGGGCCAGGTACTGAGGCTACTTCCAGATAAGGTCTATCAGAGGCGTCATTACTATAAGAATAAGAAAGAATAGCGGAATTCACCATATCCCCCGTTCCCTCAGTCGGAGCAGTCAAGATAATAGAAAAATAATTATCTCCATGGGTTTCAATAGCGTCTTTCAAATCAAACTCTACCCACTGGCCTTCATCACTTGCCGATATGGTTTGGCTCGCAAGCTTTACAAATCCCGAGGCCGGAAAATTAGCTGAATCATACGTAAGGTCATCATCGGCAGTTGTTGAGGCATATATGTCAATTGTGGGGGTACTCCATACTTTAAGTATTTTTATTTTCAGCTTTGCAGACGAAATTGTCAGGCCACTTATGTCTGTAATATTAAACTTGACTGCAGTTTTTAAATCTTCCCAACCCAATCCTGACTCATCGCTTGCGTTTAACTGTCCGGCAGGTTGTACGGGAACGTCAGCCCCATCCACACTAAACCAGGAGGAATAAAAGTCAGAAAAAACTCCATTATATCTTTCAGCGCCAATCTGCACATCAGGATATATTTTTATAGGATCAGTACCCGCTTGGGCATGAGCATTGGAAAAACCAAGTATACCTAGAATAATGACTATACTTAATAGATATCCTAAAGCTTTTTTATGTATCAATTAATGACCCCCCTATTATAATGTTTTATCGGTATATACTAATGAATCAAATTTCAGTGCCATATTTTTAAATCTGTTCAAGTAAACTTAACATAATCTTCAAACGCTATATTTTCCGATATAATACACCTTCCGACAAACAACTCAGCATTTGCCCCATTTGTTTTTGCTCTCGCACCCAAGGCATATATTTCCCAATTCCCCCCCATATTGCACGAATAGAGCTTTCATCTATGCTTCCGATTATTTTCGACAAGGAATATTTTACCATGAATAATAGTCAAATAAAATAGATTTTATGGATTTTTGCGGTTCTTTCGTTTGCCTTTTAACAAACAAAAAGAATATGCTTTTTATTTTATTTTTAGAAACATAGAATACTGCCACCATGGGGTTGTGGTCCATGCTTGCTTTTCTGTCGGTAATTATTTAAGTATTCTTAATAGTGAAAAAGTAAACTTAGCCTATTTTTGCCAGGAAGTAGTAATTACTATCATGACTTTGGTATATTATAGCTAAAGGATTATGAGGAGGGGTTTAAATGGATATTTTTCAAGCCATCTATGAGAGGCGTTCCTATCGGAGCTATTTAGACCAGCCGGTTGAGGATGAAAAGCTGCAGAATAACTGGGGGTCAAACCCCCAGTTATTCTGCAGCTTAAACTATATCAAGCTTGATTTCTGAAGCAGCCGTCTTACAATTACTGCCATCTCGGCTCGGGTAATTTCATCCTTAGGTGCAAGAATACGGGCTGCCGATGGTAGGTGCGCAGGGTTTGGCGGTGCGCTAAATATGACCCCCAAACTGGAAATAGATTTTACCACGAAGGATAAAGAATTTCTTCCATGGTTTCTTTATAAAGTCATCTTATGCATGAACTGTTTTCCCATAAGTTTGAGATAGATCTGGTACATTATTATTTGGATATCATCATTGATATCTTCCGCAGAAGCCCTTATGGGTAGTGCCATTAAGTGCATAGGTACATCCCATATTGTGTAATCAACCCCTGGAATCAAATAGAAACCTGCCTTTTTATAGAATTTAATGCGCTCGTTACGCAGCTTCATTTTTGTTGAATTGGAGGCTAAATCCAGGCGTTCCACCTCTCCGATTATGGCCTGCTTGCAGGCATACTTGCTATGCAATGCCTGCAGGAATGCGGAACCCACTCCCTGTCCTCGAAACTCCGGAAATACTGCCATCAGGCTTAACAGAACATAATCCGTACTCGCCGCACAAATGGAATAGGCCAGGACCTATTTTCCTGAACACAAAACCAGCCCTTCCTGAAGGCCCTCTTGCAACTGTCGGGACAAGATTTCATAGGGTGGGTACTCCCCAACAGGAAAATCCTGCTTAATGTGCTTATAAATTAGTCTATGTTCACTCACATCCATGGTACGAATAGTATAATCGTTCATGCTACGCTTCCTTCTGCTGTTATTAACTCTAATGTATTCAATATCATCTACTTTTTCAAGTTTATCAAACATTTTTAATATATCTGTCTATTGTTGTATTTTTTATTCCCCTGCTCAAGGATTAAAGCAAAGTAATAGTATTTTTCTTCACCCTCCGCTATATTTATTTAAGAAGGTTGCCTCCTTCTGAAATTAATCGCAGCTTAATCACGAAAGGAAATGTAATTTTGAAAAACAGCAAATTTATCTCTGCCCTAATTATGATCATCTTCATTTTGCCCCTTCTTATAACCGGATGTGCTTCGCGCGACATAAGCCAGCCGGTTAATACTACTTTGAACCAACCTACGGAACAGGCTCAAGATACCAACCAACCGGCTGCGGCATCTGCCAACCTGCTTAAGGTTCATTTTATTGATGTCGGCCAGGGGGATGCGATACTTATTCAAACCCCTGCCGGGCAGAATATGCTGGTGGATGCAGGGGAAAATGATTATGGTGATGTGGTGGTAAAATACCTGATCTCTCAGGGAGTTAAAGACCTGGACATAGTGGTAGGAACCCATCCCCATTCCGATCATATTGGCGGCTTGGATACGGTTATAAATAACATTCCGGTTAAAAACATTTACATGCCTAAGGTAACCAATAATACTGCGAGCTTTCGGGACGTATTGAACGCTGTTAAGACTAAGGGGTTAAAAATATCCACTGCCAAGGCAGGCGTTGTTCTGCCTCTGGATGGAGTTAGCTGCCGATTTGTAGCACCTGTAAAGGATTCATATGAAGAACTTAATAATTACAGTGCAGTTATTAAGCTGGAATATGGTTCACAGTCATTTTTACTTACCGGAGATGCCGGAACAGAGTCTGAAACGCAGATGTTAAACTCAGGAGCAAACTTGAAATCTACTGTATTAAAAGCAGGCCATCATGGCAGTTACAGTTCTACGGGGAGCAAGTTTCTCAATGCCGTCGCACCTCAGTATGCAGTAATAATGCTGGGAGCTGACAATAAGTATGGACATCCCCACGGCCAGACATTAAACAGACTAAGCAAGGCTGGCATTAAAGTATATAGAACTGACCAGAATGGCACAATTATTTTCACAACCGACGGGAAAGATATGCAGGTGGCAGGAGGTAAGTAAATGAGAAAAGGGATTATTGACCGATTTGAAGGTGAATACGTCGTCGTAGAATTTGAGGGCGCAATGAAAACAATTAAGCTTAGTGATATTCCCAAGGATGCCCGCGAAGGGGACGTTTTAGCCTTTGATAACAACCAGTGGATTATTGACCGTAAAACTACTGATAAGTTGAAAAAGGAAATACAGGAACTGGCTGATGAGTTGTGGAAATAGAGAACGAGGTGGTGAAGAAATGGCTCATGAAGCTATTCTAGTACAGGGACTTGTTAAACGATAATCAACCGGGCAAAAACGGCGGCTCCATTTGGCACTGGCCCTGGCTCACAACCCCGAAGTGATTATTTTGGATGAGCCTACCGCAGGATTGGATGTGCAGGGCAGAGCACAGCTTCACGATGCTATACGAGAATTAAAAACAAATGGTTTAACTGTGCTTTTAGCTACTCATGACATGGCTGAGGCTGAAGCCCTCTGCGACCGGATGCCGGAGAACTGTTTTCATACTCTCGGGTTTGGTTTTTCTAGGGTCAGATAGGTATATTTCATGATGTTTGCTGCCATGGCCGACCATATCCTTGAGACCCTGACTTATAATGAAATCCTCTATCTTAGCCATGCTCTCCGGCTCGCTCGCATACGGTCCGATATGCATCATTTGCACACAAAGCCCCTCTTGAAAAGATTCCAATCTCGCTTTTCCAACTAATAATTCCGGCTTTTTATTCTTTAACTCACTAACTGCCCATTGGAAAAATTCGTTGTCTACAAATTCCGGCTGGCGTATCATTAGGGTCCACTTCCAATTGTCTCTCTGGTCCAACGAAAACTGCCCGTCATCGATCCACCACAGACCTTCCAGGGGCGGAATGACATACTCAAAATACCCTGGCGGCTGGTTGCCTTTCATTTTGCTCATCTTAATGGTATATGATAAGCCATAAAGCAGCTCGGTTGCCTGCTGGAACTCAGTATTGTTATTCGGATCCCCGCTCCCATCAACCATTATGAAAGTCATAGTGGGAACATCAGCCAGCACCGGCACTCCTTTGGGCATATATAGATCCTTGTATTCCTTTTTGAAATCAAATGCTTTAGCGCTCATATACAACCCCTTTCATTCTCACTCAGACTAGGTGACTTCTTCCATGGATTTTTTATAAACTCATCTTATGCATGAACTGCTTTCCCATAAGTTTGAGATAGATCTGGTACATTATTATTTGAATATCATCATTGATATCTTCCGTAGAAGCCCTTATGGGTAGTGCCATTAAATGCATAGGTACATCCCATATTGTGTAATCAACCCCTGGAATCAAATAGAAACCTGCTTTTTTATAGAATTCAATTCGCTCTTTGCGCAGCTTCATTTCTTTTGAATTGGAGGCTAAATCCAGGCGTTCTACCTCTCCGATTATGGCCTGCTTGCGGGCATACCTGCTCTGCAATGCCTGCAGGAATGCTGATCCCACTCCCTGTCCGCGAAACTCTGGAAATACCGCCATCAGGCTTAACAGGACATAATCAGAACTCGCCGCACAAATGGAATAGGCCAGGTCGTGTTCACCTAAACACAAAACTAGCCCTTCCTGAAGGCCCTCTTGCAACTGTCGGGACAAGATTTCATAGGGTGGGTACTCCCCAACCGGAAAATCCTGCTTAATGTGCTTATAAATTAGTCTATGTTCACTCACATCCATGGTACGAATAGTATAATCGTTCATGCTACGCTTCCTTCTGCTGTTATTAACTCTAATGTATTCAATATCATCTACTTTTTCAAGTTTATCAAACATTTTTAGTAGATCTGTCTAAGGAAACGAGGGGACGGTTCTCCTGTTCCCCATGCTCCATTTGACAATATTTGCTAAAGTGAAATATATAAACTAGCCTTAATGGGTGTAACTTTTTTCCTTGTTTAAACGTTGTTCTTGTGAAAGGAGTATGAAATGAAAGCAGGTTCTTTAGAAGAGGTATACAAATACCATATGAATGACCTGTATAAATATTTGATACAGCTTTCTGGGCATCCTCAGACAGCTGAGGACCTGCTGCACGATACCTTCCTAAAAGCATATGAGAACCTGGAATCTTATGGGGGAGAAAAAGTTCGTCCATGGCTCTTTCGGGTCGCATACAACACTTATATAGATTGGTATCGAAAAGATAAACATTTAATTAAGACTGACCCTCAATTGCTTAAAAATTTATATCCAAATATAGTAGCTAGTCCAGAACAAGACTATTTGTTTAAAGAAAATTTGCTGCTCTGGTCAAGAGTTGTGCATTCGCTGCCAGATAAAAGCCGCCAAATAATAATTCTAAGAGACTATTATGATTTTCCTTATCAAGAGATCGCAGATATTCTAAACCTTAGTCTTTCCGCAGTAAAAGTACGTTTGTTGCGGGCACGTCAAAAAGTTAGAGAGGTGATGAAAGATGAATTGTGATGAGTATAACCAGATAAAAGAAAAATATCTCAAGGGAAATGCCAGTGTTGAAGAGGAACAGGCTATGGAATCGCATTTACAAGATTGTACGGTTTGTCGGCAAATATTGGATCAAGACGTCATTAATGACGAGCCGCAGATAAAAGACAAAGAGGTCAAACAATCGGATTATTTACTAGATGAACATAAGCAAACCAGGATATTAAGATGGGCAAAATACAAAAATAGATTCAGTCTTACATTATTTTTGTTGGGGCTATTCATTATTTTAAACATAGCAGGCATGCTTTCATCTAGCTTCTATTTTAATTGGGGAGATGAGAATTCCAGGCTTTACAGGGTTCAAAAGACAGCAGCCACATTGATTGAGTTCACATTTCCTAATGTCTCTATACAACCAAGTATTTCCTCACACCTCCCTCCTTGGTATATTTCAGGTGTTAGCTGGGGTCAAAGTAGTGTGGAGATAAAACCATACTTTACGGCTCAGGGCACTTATGCTCTACAAAAAGTGGTGGGTAAAGAAACCAAATTAGTTGGTAATCTCAAAGTTAATCAGTTTTTTAATTTAATTAACACTAATTGGGACTGGCAAGGCGGCTCCTATCGTGATTACCTATACTTTGTTTACCCCTCGCAAAATTTGACAGGTACAGGTCAAGCGATTCAGGGGTCTTCTCCCGCTTCTGAAGAGGTATGGAAAGCATTAACAATACTGCCCGAAGGTACGGTAGCGGAAATGGCTGTTTCGTTTGACACTACCTACAGCATTAATGAGATAAAGGAAATATTTAAAGATTACGACTTGGATATATACTGGTATGCAGTTTATACAGGTCTGGAAGACAACGAAGATCTAAATAAAAGGGGGGATCCCCTGTTTGCTTTTCATGGTGTTTGGGGTTTTTCTGATTTCCATCAAAATATAGACTTGAACAGCCAAAAAAAGTTCTTGGATAACATGAAATTCCTTGCCGAAAATGAAGAAATTGCGAAGAAATTATCTCGCGGCAATCGTAACAACCTACAGCTTGATAGAAGGAATGATTATCTGCAGAAAAATGGCATAAAGGTATATGGAGTAGTAGTGACAGGGCCAACTAAAGAACTTTTAAAACTAAGAGAACTCCCTACTATACAACGCCCTGCCTTAGGAGATGTCGCTTTATGGAATTGGTTTAATCGCAGTTTTAGTGGTCAAATGTATTAGTTCGGGAACGAGGGGACGGTTCTCCCGTTTCCTTGGAGTGATTATGCTTTATAAAGCATTTTTAGATTAAGTCCCGTAATTCGGGCAATTTGCCTTAAGCTGATCCCTTCTATTTCTTTCATTTTCCTTATGGTTTTATCGCGTTCCGCCTTTTCCATATGTTGCAGAATATTGAATATGGTCTTTTTATAATGTGTGATATCTCTTTAACATTTTCTTTTATTAACAGATGGGTATGATTGTCCATCAAACAATAACCTAGCAAATCAGCTTCACTTTCCAAAATTATTCGTTGCAGAGTCTCTATATATCGCTGGTAGTCCTCTTCCTCGTTAAATATCTCCTGGCGATTGATTCCCCTCATCATAATGTGATAAATTCCTGTGCTACTCTTCTCCCTTGCCCGTCGTGGCATGATATCCACGCTCCTCTTTTTAATACTATGTTACCACAGAATAAGAAGCGGAAACAAGAGAACCGTCCCCTTGTTTCCCCCCTTGTTTCCCGAGGCGTTCGTGAAACCATTGCCGGCAATAGTTTCATGATTTAACCAATTTTCCATGTAGGTACTTGACTACAAACAATCGTTGGTTTATATTCATTTTATACCAACAAGTGTTTGTTTTATACTATTAAGGAGGGATCCCTGAATGAGAACAGCATTAATAGTTGTAGTATCCGCATTGATTTTTGCTATATTGGCTGTACTGCCCCAATATCTAAAAGATCTACGATCGGCAAAGAAAGCTCTCTCTTTATTTAGAACTGAAATAGTTGATACCCCAATTACTGCTATTGAGTATTACAGGACCGGTCAAGGTAACCCCATCCTTATTTCCCACGGTATTACTGGCGGCCCCGACCAGGGGCTGGGTTTAGCAAAGTGTTATATAGGCGGAGAATATGATTTGATAGCAGTTTCACGGTTTGGTTACCTGGGTTCGCCTTTACCAAAAGATTCATCGCCTGATGCTCAGGCTGATGTCTATAAACACCTTATTGATAAGCTGGGGATTGATAAAACTTTTATTTTCGGGAACTCTGCCGGTGGAACGTCAGCCATTAAGTTTGCCCTCAAATACCCCGATAGATGTCTGGGGCTTATTTTGGTATCATCAATTGTCCCATCAAAAGTAAAAAGTGTACCTAAAGCCGTCATGCAGACAATTTTCGGCTCCAATTTCATTTATTGGTCTTTTGTAAATCTAATGGGTGATAATATGCTTTCATTTGCGGGTGTCCCCAAAGCCAATTTCAAAGGCTTGACGAGGCAGGAGAAGGATGTTTTACTGAACGATATAATAATGGGTGGATTTCCAATTGAATCACGAACTAAAGGGATAATAAATGATATGTATGTGTCCAATCCTGATATAAATAATAATTATGCCTTTGAACAGATAAAAGTTCCCGTGCTAATGTTCAGTGCAATGGATGATACTTTGTGTTCGTATCAAGAATCACTTGCTGTCTCTAAGAAAATATCAATTATAGATTTTGTGGAATTTGAAAAAGGTGGGCACATTATCCTTGGTAATGAAAATGAGATACAAAAGAGAATAGCAAATTTTATTGAAACGATATTTCAACAAGAGGTGATTAAACGTGGTAAATATGAACGAAAAGCCAATGGTTAGAAGAAATACTAAGGAAAATATTCTCCAAGCTGCTATTGACCTATTTTCCCAAAATGGAGTCAGTGCTGTATCAATACGAGATATAACCAGAAAAGTAGGTATAAATGAGAGTTCACTTTACAATCATTTTAATAGTAAGGATGAACTTGTGGATATTATCATGGAAAAATTTAAACAAGAGCTAGGGAATGCAAGTTTCGAAGAGAAAAATATCGAAGAGCATCTGGCAGAGATGGGGCCCGAGCTCTTTCTTCAACACCACTTGTTAAGACTAAGAGAAAGAATAACCCCAACTATTCAAAAGATATGGAAAATAATTTATATGGAACAATTTAGAGACAAACGTGCGCGGGATATTGTAATAAAAGAAATAATTGGCGTACCCGCCGCCTATTATGAAAAAGCTTTTACAATCATGGCAGAAAAAGGGCTCATAAAACCAAATCTAGACCCTAAGCTGCTTTCCGATGAATACAATTATGCCCTGGTAGCATTTTCGCTTGAACGCATGCTTTTACAAACAGACAATGAGGACGTTATGCCAACTGTACAAAGAATGTTTGCACACATTAAATTCATATGTGAAGCAATAAGTAAGTAAGAATATCAGCATTCCTCTAATGAGCGCCTAATACGGATATCCCCTATCTGTTGGTCTTATTAAAAATTGAAATAAAATCCTGCGTAAAAAGCTGAACCGCAAATTCCCGGTCAGGTTCGCATTTAGAATTTGACTAAGAATTATCGGCCAATAGAACCGATTTTATGGCTGCGGTGATTTCCTGATAACTGGTGCAGCGGCATTTATTTGATTGCAGCCATTCATGCATTACTTCATCACTGGCATCAGGATGAATGTTGATCAGACCCTGACATTATAAAACCTGGGGTGCAGTAGCCACATTGAAAGGCAAATTTATCAACAAAGGCTTTTTGTATAGGGGCTCCGTTAAGTCCTTCCACAGTTTGAATTTCATGTCCCACCGCTTCTGTAGCCAGCATCAGGCAGGACTTAATCGGCCACCCATCCACCAGGATCGTGCAAGCACCACAATCGCCATTTTCGCAACCTGGTTTCGCCCCAGTAAGGGGGAACGGGGGGGGGGACGGTTCTCCCGTTTCCTTGGAGTGATTATGCTTTATAAACCATTTTTAGATTAAGGCCCGTAATTCGGGCAATTTGCCTTAAGCTGATCCCTTCTATTTGTTTCATTTTCCTTATGATTTTATCGCGCTCCGCCTTTTCCATATGTTGAAGAATATTGAATGGTCTATTTTCCATTATAATTTTAATCTTATTATGCATGACCTCATCACTTACTCGACTCGGTTTCCTGTCCTCGAGACATTGATCATCATTTCCCTCTTCCATATATTCCATAAATATTTTCCTGGCCCTATCCTGATCATTTGATAACTGTTCTAAAATTATTTTTGTTTGGGTCAATCCTTGGGGATTTTCTTCTTTGCCAAAATAGGCACTGCAACTACTCCAGCGATATTCTTCTGGTTCAAATATGATTCCTGCTTTGACAGGGTTTTGATGGATATATCTAATAACTGACAAGAGATAGCTATCGTCTTCAACTTTTTCGCTTTTAAACCGATCTTGAAATACATGGCCTGTTCTTTCATATTTCCAGTTATACCACCATGCATAACTCCCACCTAATCTTTTTATAATGTGTGATATCTCTTTAACATTTTCTTTTATTAATAAATGGGTATGATTGTCCATCAAACAATAACCTAGCAAATCAGCTTCACTTTCCAAAATCATTCGTTGCAGAGTCTCTATATATCGCTGGTAGTCCTCTTCCTCGTGAAATATCTCCTGGCGATTGATTCCCCTCATCATAATGTGATAAATTCCTGTGCTACTCTTCTCCCTTGCCCGTCGTGGCATGATATCCACGCTCCTCTTTTTAATACTATGTTACCACAGAATAAGAAGTGGAAACAAGAGAACCGTCCCCTTGTTTCCTCATCGAGCAGCTAGTGGACTTGGAAACCTAACATAAAAAGTGGTACCGGTTGAACTGGTATCTATGTCGATTTTGGCATTATGCCGGGCAGCTATCCGGTAGCAAACTGCCAGCCCTAAGCCTGTCCCTTGATCTTTGGTGGTAAAAAAGGGTGTGCCCAGCATATCCAGCAATTCACTGTCTATCCCGTGACCTTGATCCTGAACCGCTAATACCACCTTTTCCTTTTCTATAAATGTTCTTATGGTAACGCCTCCAGTCGAAGGCATTGATTCCATCCCATTATTGACCAGATTGAGTATTAGCTGACGGATTTCTTTGGTATCAAGGAGTAGGTCAGGCACGTTATCCAGTTCTGCCTTTATGTTTTGATCTCGACTCATAGCCTTAGCCTGAACTAGCGGCAATAATTTGCTAATTATTGTATTGAGACTTGATACCTTAAGTTCCACCATCTTGTTTTTTGCCAGAGAAAGAAACTCAGTGATTATTGAATTGGCTCGGTCCAGTTCTTCGATCATTAGATCAAAGTATTCTATCTCTTGATGGTAATCCTTATTCTCCTGTAAAAGTTGCAGATAACCGCGTACAGTGGTCATCGGATTCCTGATTTCGTGGCCAATGCTGGCGGCCATTTCTCCTACTACATTGAGCCGATCCAGGCGGGTCATTTCAACTTCCATTTGTTTAAGATTAGTAATGTCTCTTATTGAATTAAGTAGATGCGGTTCACCGTCCAGGTTTATTATCTCCCCTGATATAATAAAAGTCCGGATCTCACCAGATTTAATTCTTATCTCTGATTCAAAGCCCCTAATACTGCCCTGTTCCTTGATTTGTTTTACCATAAAGTCTCGTTTTTCAGGAACAATCCATATACCTAATTCGTGTACTGTACGTCCAATAATCTCATTTTGTTTATAACCGGCGGCTTTTAAATAGGCGTCATTTACTTCTACATAACGCCCTTCTTTTAAAGTCGTGATCGACATTGGGTCTGGATTACAATAAAAAGCTTTGGAGAACTTTTCTTCGGATTGAAGTAAGGCTGCTTCGGCTTTCTTTTGCATCGTAATGTCTAAAGCGAAACTGAGTAGTACCTCTGTACCGTCGACATCGGTAAAGGGATAATCACAATATCGATAGGTATTTCCATCCGGATAAGTAAATTCACCTTGCTCGCATATTATTTCCTTACCTACCTTAAGTGTTGTGCATTGTTCACATGGCTCTGTTCTTCCATGGTAGACCATATAACAGGGCTTGGCCTCAGGGTTATTAAAACGTTCTTGAAAAAAGCGATTGGAATATCGGAATAAATAATCCGGCCCCATAAGATACACTTGTGCAGGTAGTTCATCCAGGATTGAAGAGAGTCGCTACCGCTCGGCTTCCAGTACCTCTGCCCTCTGCCGAATTTCAACAAGCTCGGCTATAAGTTGCTGTTTTGTCTTGTTCCCATCCTTCACCCAAGGAACCTCCTTAAGTCGCATCTATCCCTTCTTATAA
>Ga0209639_1001963_pt1 | contig 17808 bp, 8 predicted proteins | sample EPASupsiteHSE605_FD_187268 | JGI IMG/M metagenome (GOLD analysis project Ga0209639, IMG submission 187268) | Bioremediated contaminated groundwater from EPA Superfund site, New Mexico - Sample HSE6-05 (SPAdes) (version 2) | ecosystem: Environmental > Aquatic > Deep subsurface > Groundwater >...
TCTCGAATGGAGAAATAATGTAATGTTGTATTACCTAATTGGGTATTTTCCAATGAAATGAATTATTATGAATATTTGAATATTATTTCGATGATATGGAGAAAAAATGAAAATTATATTTTAAAAAAATAAAAATTATTTTGCTTGTCAAAGACAGAGTAAAAAACAGATTCAGGAGGACTCTCTTCATTAGTATAAGTAGCATTTATGGCAATCCATTTCCCCATTTAAAATAATGAATAAGTCCAGATAAAGATTCTCATGAATTTGGAGCTAATTGGAGTTCAAATTAAAAAAATGAATTAATAACAGAACAGGTTTTTTGGAGCCATTAAAGCAAGAAATCATTGGAATCTAATCAGTTACCCAATTTTGAATAAGCAAGTGATGTTTATTATATTTTAAAAACTATTCATCAGCTTCTTAATGATTATTCAGCTGAAAGAGTTATCTCTCCAAATACAAAACCAAGACCAAGATCAAACAGATTTTTTCAAATCATATCTCTTGAAGAAAAAAATGATATCAATGATAATCCCAATTATTACTCATTACCTGAGTATTTGATTAATTATGGTTCCATTGTCGGGATATTATTTGAATGCAATTGAGTAATTCTTTTTGGTTATATCATATGTATTGTTATTATCCCAGAATGATGTATCAAACAATATGAGATTCAATCTCAGATTGCCAAATTTTCATTAATGAACTGAAGATAATCTTTATAATCATTAAGAATCGTAGTTTTGCAAAAATGGCCCCTTATCCCAAATTAATGTACAAATGTATTGATATAGATTTAGTTAAAACAAGATGTTTCAATTTTTTAACAAAATGAATGTCATTTATTGGGAACAACATGGAACAATGGGGTGATTTTTATCATTTTATTCATAAGGAAACCCAATTTGTGCGAAACTCAATAAAATGAGTATATATTATCTTTTTAATATTTGAATTGAATGAGAGACTCAATAAATATAATATTTGAAATTAATTCTCCATCATTTTATTCTAAGTGATTATTGTGAATTCAAAGATTAAAATGGAAACGATTTTTGAAATGGGGAATATGTTTAGTTGCTCAGCTTGGGAGAATTGACATTCAGTTGGTGTTAATGGAATAGACTGAGGAGGTGTTGGTGGAATGTTTCCTTGTGATCCATCATCTGTTGGAGGTGGAATAGGGGTGACACAAAGAGCTGATCCATAATGATTGATTAATAGAGTTTTTTGGAATGCAACAATATTGTGATAAACTGGTAATGATCTTGTAAATGAATGAGAATCTATTTGGCAATCAAAGATATAAAGGTTTCCATTCTGTCTATCGAAGAGGTGACCAGAATTATTCTGGAAAACACACGAGAAAAATTTCGTTGAAGCTTCATCATTACTCACTATTTGAGCATAAATATTTTCAATGATACTATTTGAAACAAAATTTAAATATGAAATGAAATTTGTTTCATATTCTGAGGCTTTCCCTCGTATATGAAGTGAATACAACGATGCATTATTCCTAATTAATGAAGCATACTGCATTGTAGCATTTTTTGAAGGTCTAAAATGGAGGCATGAATTGGCTAGACTACAACACTTGGTAAGATTAATGTTGTTAACTGTGATGTCGCCATTTTCCAAAAAGAATGCTGCGAACCCATATACTTTTGGTGCACATAATTGTACTGAAACATCGGATATCTTAATTGATGATTCAAGCGGAACAAACGAAAAAAGAAAATGTCCAGAAGACATTCTAGTATAGCCCTCATAATCAAAACCAGCTGATGATCTTGCAGAGCAATTGTACCCACAAACTCTTTTTACATACAACGATGAGATTGGGTGACTATCACACCAGAAAAATATAGCTCCTCCACAAGCATATCGAATTGTACCACGCTCCAAAGAGTATCCAAGGTTTCCACTTTCACCAGTAATATAGCACTCAGAGAATACTGAATCACTCACAAGAAGTTGTGAATAATTTTGGGTCATCACAATTGCACCTCCAACTTCTGAAAACACTTTGGTAAACCAACTATCACGAATCCAGTATTGATGAATGGTTGCATCAAGCTCCAGAGGCAATGAGAAAATTGAACTTAAATTTTTTATTTCTAATACTGGGAAGAACTCATGAAATGATTCTGTTCCTAAAAGATGAAGGGTCATTAATACTCTTGCCAACATTGTGTTTTATCAGAAATCTTTTGTAGAATTTAATAAGATGTTATTCTTAGTTTGAGAGAAACCAGCTGACAAACGTTGTATTGATTGATTTCAAGGGATGTGTTTAAATGACATCTTATGATTCATAATAAGTGCTAATAGGAAAATGGGAAATATAGGGATTATTTACTTTTGTTCCAACATAACTCTTTCACACCATTCACAAACAACAGGATTTTTATCCTTCATTGAGTCAATTTGATCTTGGAAGCCCAAAGATTTGGCAATACGATACTTTTCTACAAGATTTGGGATAAAGTTAAGAAACTGTTTCATTCGTTTTTGTTGATCCTCTTCCCTCGGAGAAGACTTGAATCTTGCAACAATGTATTCGCAAATATTGGAAGTAATTGGTCTGAAATACTGAAATGCTGTGAGGAAGTCTTCTTTTTTGTTAAGTATTGATTGTGTGAATATGGATTCAGCCCAGTTTTCTTCAGTATCCATATCGTATGCCACTGCTATTGTAAGGGCAAATGGAAACTCTTGTGTTTTCATTAAATCAAGTACCTTGGATGATTCGAGATTAAGAACAGAAAAATCACTAAGTTCGAGGGGAAGGGATAACAATGAAAGCTTCTTCAAGCATTCCATTGATAAACTATAGCATTTTTCATGCAAAAAATATGCTAAGGCAAGTAAAAAGTGCTTTGATGCTTCTTGAATTTTCTTTTTATCAGGTATTCCCTCCAAAAGGCGATTTCCATATTCCATTTGAAGTTCTCCATGATCACGATATAACATATAATTCAAAGTCAAATCGAAATATCTTTGGGGTTCAAATGGCTTGCTATGACGAGCACAATTCATAATCACTCTACCAACTTTCTTATTTTGATGGTCGTGAGGAAGAGCATCGAGCTTTTGCTGCGCGATCAAATATTGGAAATATCTGGGTAACAAAGCAGGGTCTTTAAAAGTTGTGACAATTTCGATAATTAATGATAATTGTTTTTCTGTTGTTAGAGTATCAAGCATTAAATCTAACAACTCCGCACACTCATCAATATCGCTAGCTTGTATAGAGGAATGCAAAAGAATATTTGCAACAATATTATATGAGTGTGAATTCATCAATTCTTTGGCTCTGTTTAAAAGAGCATCACCAACAAGATTTGCTTTTGTACTCAATGTAGAAAACTCATTGAACTTGGTGGAATAATCGTCAATAGGTAGATATGTTGGATCATTCAATGATGGATTCGAAAGAATTTTAACAACATGATTAGAGAATGCTCTGGAAAGACAATCCGCAACCTCATTCTCGTTAAGCTTCCCAACAGTTATCAATTCTTGAATCAATGACCATTGATTCATCCTTACAGATAATTCACTTTCTACAAACTCAGATGTTTTTAACTTCAATAAATCTTTTGTTGGCCACCCCAAACGAACTGCTGCTTTATAATGCAATGATATCAACACAAATCTCCATTCATTTTTAGCAGCAATTGCATCTAATAAAGGTTCTAAATCATTCAAAAACCCATAAACAGATAATAATTCCTCTGATTCTTTGGAAAGCTGCTCCCCAGCTACGCATTTTTGTATCGATTCGAGTAACAAAATGTTTTTCTGGTTTCTATTTCTCCATTGACAAAGAAGTCTTGCTTCATCAACTCTTCTGGAATCTAAACAAATATCAATAGACCTATCAATAAATATATCGAAGTATTTCTGCATTGATTCGATTGAATACAAAGGCCTGGATTCTAATCTTAAGTATACTATATGAGGTGAAACATCAAAAGAAAATTGAGGAAACAGGATATCAATTATTGATTGAGTAGTAGGCAACGGACCATTTGTTGAAGGAACTTCAATTGAGTTTTCAGAACATATCTGAATATGAAGTATCAATGCTTCAACTTGTTTGAATAATGGCAAATCTTTGGAGAGTTTTTGTTGAGCATATTTAAGTATCTCAACAACTTCTGATGGCTGAGAATATGGTAAAAGTGATGCAAAAAGTACTATATTAAACAAGTCGTTACAATCTTGAGTTGTAGAGGATATTTCAGAATGAATATGTAAAACTTCAATTGGAGTTTTTGCATTAATATACTGATTCTTCAACCATTGCTGAATTGCTGAAGAAGAAGAAGTTCCTAATACTGCAGCAACATCTTGTCCCATTTTTAATGAGTGATTAAGAGTTAGATTTTGAACAATCTTATCGTATGGACCTAAAAGATCACACTGCATTATTGCTTTCCGGAAATTGTTGAATTTTTCAACAACAGATGCCATTTTTATCAATGGAGATAAAACAGGTGATGATATTTTACCATAAAACCCTTGGAGATATCTAAACAAATGAACTTGAGATTTTTTGGCACATATTTTTGCTAAATGATCATACAAACAATACATAATATTATATACACCAGAAATTGGTATTTTTGATAATAAATCGTCCTCAATAATAAACCCATCTTCTCTACCTGATAAAACACTATTAACTTTCTCAAGAGAACAATCAGATTGATAAAAAGTAAAATTCTCGACGGAATTATAAAACCGTACAATATTGTATATTAATGATGTTTCAGAAAAAAGATGAATTGTATCAAGTACATGTTTTGATTTACCTTTGATCAATAAATCTGATACGAGTTGGAAAAATAAGTCTACAATACTCTCATGTTGTGGGAGATTGCATATATCTAGAGAAAAAGAGTCCGACATTGTCAATAATGCTGCAAGAGCACATGTCATATTATCATGACCATCTATAGAAGTTGCTAATAGGGCATATAATATATTCTTCCGATTTATAGCCTCAAATAATAAGGCAATATGTTGTGGCATATCTGTTCTTCTTAGTGCCCTGAACACTACCAATGCAGGGGGGATATCGATTGATGTGGAACCATCTTCTGCAGGAAGTGATTGTGTGAGGTGAAATAGTAAATGGTCTTTAAGAGGATGGTCAGGCATATCTTCCCTAATGATTTTAACAACGTCTGACATTGAAAACTGAGAACCAAGTTCTGTTGCTCGATCAATATATAACAATAGTTCAGCGGGTCTAGATTTGATGCAAAAAAATTTGATTGGATTGTAATCGATAGGAAGTTGACATCTTACAGAAAGCAAAGCCGCCAATAAAAATGATTCCATATGACTTGGATTAATCTTTTTCAGTATTGATTGGGCGCTAACCTTGCATTTATTAACAAATATCTTCGATATTTCTTCGATTATTGATGCAGGGCCATCCGATTTCAGAGAATCATATATAGAAAGAGAGAGCTTGTAATCAGTAGCTATATCTAATTGAAACTTAATATCCACTAATTCAATAAATGTCAGTGCTGCTAATCTAATATTTTCATCAACAAGTGCTTCTTTCATACATTGAAGACAAAGTTCTTTATATTTTGATTCAGTGATACCATCTTCTACAGCTTGTTGATATGCACTAACAGGAAGCATTGCTTTTACATAATGAATATATGGAGGTTCGGAGGGGGAAGAAACCAATTCAGGATGATCAAAATGGGGAAATGGGGGCTGTCCAGGAAACTTACCGTAATAATCAGTAAAGACTTTGCTAAAATCATAATCAAAATGTGAAGCAATTAAGTCATGTAGTTCTAGGTCAAATTTTGATGTAAAAACAGGAGATCTCCATTTAGAAACAGGAGGTTGAAGCTGGGGACTAGGAGGATGAGGTATCTCTCCTTTGACTAATGAAGACAAAAGCGGATAATCTGTTTTCAATCTTTGACTCAGGGCTTCAGTTTCTGGGGAATCTGGTTTAAATTTGTTCGGATCTTTGTTCCACACAAATGTTGCCAAAGGAGCCAAAGAATCACTTGGCAATGATTGCCATAGCTCGACAGGATTAGAAGAATTTGATTTAGCTAAATACTGCATGCATGACAAGTTTGCAGAGCCAGGGTCACGCTTAATCCATAGATCCCATATGAATTTTATCATTGGACATTCAATATCACTTAAATCAATTTCTTTGCACTTAGGATGTGATGCTACAAACATTTCAAATGGCATAAAAAGGTTTTTTTCATTACAAAAACGAGCAAAACCTTTAAAAAAATTGGTGAAATTCAAAGAGCATTTTGACCACCATTGTTGATCAAAAAGAAACTTGTTCTTACAAATCCTTATTAAAAGAAGCTCAAAAGAATCTATTTCAAACTGGGAAAAATATCCAGCTTGACATAAAACATCTAATAATGTCTCCAACTCATATGTGTTCATGTGTGAATGATATTTGTTCATAAATTTAATAGATTTGAGTTTCTTCTTCGAATCCTTTTTTGCTATCTCAAGCTCTTTTTTAAACATTGACGCGATTTCGGTAACTCTATGTTCACAATGAAGAACCCAAAGTCTTTCAACAGTAATCCCATCAGTAACTAACATTTTTAGTGTTTGTTTGGTTTGTGCCTCAATTAGTGCTATATTACCAACGAAATATCTTGGAGATTCAACAACTGGTTCATCAGGAATCTGAAATAGTTCGGGAAATATCATCAGCCTCTTTTCATGAAAATCAGAGGAAAGATCAACAATGGGCTGCCATGATGGTAACTTTGATACATCGGTAATAATTTTAATCGCAGGAGAATTATTATTCTTTTTGGCAGATGAAAATGATGTGTTAGGGTACTTGCTGGTAATTTTAAGGAGTACTTGATGATGCTCTTCATCAGCTGCTGATAAAACCCCTTTTCTATGAAGATACTCATATAAAGTTGCCCTTACTCTATTCCTTGTGGTTTGGCGCCACATTTCATAAAAATGCTGATCTGGATTCTCTTTTAGCTCATCAATAAGTCTGTTTGAATCACCAATCTGCCCATTACATATATAAACCCAAGCTTGTTGCAAAACTATAGTTCGGAATAAATGAAAAGGAGAGAACTCCGGAAAGCTATTCTGTAAAACTGGAAGAGCTGACGAAATGGTGTTTCTATGAAGATTATCTATTACAAACGACAGAAGTTCCCTTTGGGAAATATTTGGAAGACTTGTTTCATTTGAAAACTGCGGTGAAGGCCTTGATGATTGTACAATTGATTTAAATGTTGTCAAAGGAGCGAGGAAATGGCTAGATAAACTGTTAGAATTGGATATATGACGAGTACAAAGCCGGATTATACTTTTGTTAACAGATTTCGCGAAATTGTATTTCTGCTGTTTTTCGATTTCGGAAACAAAATGAACAACAAAAGAAAGAGAAATGTCTTCATCTATATCAGAAGAAAATGCCTCTATCAACTCAACACTTTCATATTTTACTGCGATCTCGGCTATGATTGTCGATTGATTAGCTGACTGCCTCCCAATGGCCGAAAGCATTTGAATTGAAAAACTCATGGGAAGTTTTTCGATATAATAAAACAGGAATTTGCTGTTATCAAATGCAAAAACAGTATAATCCTTGAGAATAATGGGGCACCGATAGTCATTGTCAACAATCAAATAATCGTGAGGAACATAAATATAAGAATCATTCATTAGTTGAGAAAGATATATTGTATTTTCATTCATGTTAACTTGCTTAACAATATCAGCACTTTCATTAACAATGACAGCGACATTTCCATGTAATACTGCAAATGTTGTCTGTGATATGGTGCATATATAAGATCCAAATATCTCTAACAGTGCATGAGAAGTTAATGATCTGTTCCAAATATGTAAATGTGTTGAAGAAAGTCCAGCTATACTTTCTCCAGAATACGAAAATATGTTACATCCTTCATTGCTGCAACTAGAAGTCGAGTATATTCCATCAGAGAATATTGTAAGTCTTTTAATTTCTTTGTTAGATCTGATTGCGAAACAATTTGCTTCCATTGAACATATAAATGATGTTTCTTGTTTAATTGGAAGCTCACAAAAGGAAGAAAAAATCCCAGAATTATCTTTCATAATAAGAGGTGATAGACGTGTTGATGGATCGCTGTTTAAAACCTCTGGAAGGCTCTTATCACTAGTGAAAAGCACCATTTTTTCAGCCAAAATAATCCCAAGAGCATGAGATTTCAAAATAGAGGTATGAATCCAACAAAAATCAAGAACATTGGGTAAAGTAAGCTCAATTCTCCGATTCTCAATTGAAAAGATATTCAACACATTATCTTTGTTTAATGAAGCAAAATATAGAGGAGATGAAGATACTTTTCGCCAGGACGATGAGTCTCCAATCTCTATTGGAAGGTCATATAGAGGGCATAAATCATTCATCCACAAAAGTGACTGGAGAACAAGAATCAGAATCGCATAGCATTAATCATATTTCGAGTCTAAGCATTTTTAATGAAATCGATTGACGAATTATTAATCTATCTTGAGAGCGTTTCATTTGAATTAGATGAGTTATTAGCAAAGACTAAGCGCGAGAGTTCAAAATTACAAGATGTTCTTGAAGCAATTTCTCCGAATCGTCAATTTGAACCTAGGGATTCTGTATTTGCGCCATCAACAAAAAAAAGTACGGTTTTTCGGGGTTTTAATTCGCGTGTTACTGCCCAGGTATCGAATGATCCGTATGGTGAGTTTCAAAAAGCATTGGAGAAGTATAATAAGCTACCATCACTTCCTAGAGAGAGATTATGTGCTCCTTTCATTAATAGGATCTTAGATTTTTCTAGGCTAACGCCAATTCATATAATGGAAAGGATGATACCTTCGGTTTGCAAAATGAAAAAAATGATACAAGGTATTTCTTCTCTTGATTTGTCAAATCCAGGAAATATGACGAAAGCTCAGTATACATATGAACAAATCGAGAAAGTTGTGGCTAGTTATGAACAAATGATGAAAGATTATGGGTTAAATCGCCGAGTTGATAGTATTGGGAATGAAAAGAACACTGAATTTTGTGTTAAGCAACCCCAGAAGCAAAGCAAAGTGAATTCAGATAATTTTGAAACTATTGGGAATCTTACTCCAAAACAACTCAATGAGTTTTATAAGATGAGGGGTATTGCGAGACAAACACATCTATTATCACAACTAAAACAATACACAGCGGAGTCGTTTATAAATGAGCTTTCAAAATATAGCACAGATTGCAGTGATGAAGACTCCTTAGATGCTATTGTTGCCTCGACAAGGTCATTTCGAATTCTGACCAATACAAAGAGAATCAGGTCATTAATCAGTAACTAACCTTTCGATATTTGTATACTTGAGTCTGTGTTTTGAGAAGCAATTTTTTCGGTAATTCTATGGATAAAACTTTTCAAATTAGCTTGATCTTTCTGTATCCGGTCATTCTCTGCTAACTGTGACTCTAAAGCTTTAGTGTAGTCTTTATATTTCTTTTTAGATTTGATTGTTTGTATTATTTTTTCTTCATAATGAGATATTTGTTCTTTGTATTCTTTGATCTGCTCTTCCAATAAATGTGCTTCATTGATCATGCTTTTGATTTTAATTTCTTGTTGTTCATATCTTTCTTTAAAGAATTCATTATGGGATATAAGCGTTGCATTTTCGGCTTTTGTATTATTAAGTTTTTCAACTAATGCATTACGATTTGTTTCCATGTCGGATTTATCTTTTTCCAGATTTAAAACCTGGGCTCTTAGATTTGAATTGTCATCTTTGACAAAATTGTACATGTTATTATGCATTATATATGTGTCGCACTTGTTTAGGTATTCTTTATTACTCTCCTCTAACTCTTCGACTCTCTTTCTATTTTTTTCACACTCTGCCTTTAAAAGCTCGACTTCAGCAATAGATGCTTTAGATACTGATTTTTCCTTGCTCAATTCATTTTCTAAATGAAGTATTTCGCTTTTTGAATTCTCCAATAATTTTTCCATTTCATTGATTCTGTTCAAATGCATATCACTTTTTGTCTCTGATTCTCTCAATAATTCTCTATATCTTTGAGATTCTAGTTTTTCCTTTGCTAAGCATCCTTTTAATTCCTCTTGTTTCTCTTGAAAACTCTTAATTTCATCACCAAGTTTTAAAATAGTGATTTCGGCCGAATGATTCTTTTCTTTTGCCATAAATATTGACTTCTCAAACGATTCCCTTTCCTTTAAATGCTTTTCTTTGATTTGGTTATTGTGGCTATAAAAGAATGAATAGACAATATCTACCATATTATTCGGAGGGATATCTACCCTTAATCCGTTAGAAATATAATATAATGAATCTATGCAATCTTGTATTAGTACTCTATCACTAGATTGTTTCAAAACATCAACAATAGATACTATAAACTGTGTTTGAGTGACTATTGTAAACAGCTCATCTATAAATGACCGATCAATTGAACCAAGATCCAAAAATAATTTAAAACAATGAATACATAATGTATATTGTTTTACATCAATATAATGCCTAAATCGAAGAATTAGATCATCCTTTCTGGTGGCTATAGCGGAGTGATTATCCTTTTTCAAGAAAACATTAATATAATGACGAATAAAAACGAAGCAACTCTCTTGTTTAAGATAACTATGTTGAATCTTTTTGTTGGCAATCACATCAAAAGCTTCTCCTATAATAATTCTACTACATTCTAAATCAGAAATACTATTTTTGGATAAAACATTACATACCAATTTTGATCCTATATAAGAAACAAAATCATACTCACTTTTCAAAAAAAGAATAACCATATGTACAAAAAGAGAATCAGAACATAGCTCATCAATAATTCTCTCATCACTATCCACAATATCACAAAGTAATTGAGCAATATGATAACAATCATTACCATTAAGATTCATCAAACATTGTAATACTAAATGCAGTTCATCTCTATTTAGACACTTAATTTGGCTCAACTTTTTAATCACCAGGGATCCAATACTTGAAGAAAATGCTAATGATGACTCAAATACAAAGCTTAAAGCTTTCTTGAAACATGATTTCCATTTTCCTTCAAAGGGAATCATTGATAAATAGAATGCCAATGCTGAAACAGATGTAGATGAATCCTCTGATTTGAGTAATTTAATTAACACCCTTCTTGTATTTGATTGGACCGAAATACTCTCGATTGAATATTTTGCTTGCTCGCTATAGTTATATAATCCTGATAGAATCGTGCATGATAAGGATGCAAAGCTCGGTTCATCCAATAACTCTGTGAGAATTGAAACCAATAAATTTAATGAATCAATCGATTCAAAAAAAACACTATCAGAAAAAGAAACAGATGCAAGAAAACGCAATGAAGACAATATATGAGATCCTTGAGGATTCACAACTTTCCCATTTTCAGACATTCTTCCGAAAAATATAGTAGGAATGATATCAAATGGGCAAATTTTTGCAATCTTTTCCATTATTAGAGGATTATTTGTAGATAAATGTGTTAAAAACTGCAAAATCTGTAAACATACCGATGGAATGGGACCCTCTGACGGATTTGGAAAGTTTTCTTCGCAAAGAACGAAGAACAAATCCTCTATAAATGTATTTAAGCATGTATCATTATACAGATACTCAATTTGTTTCATGCTGCATTGATAAACTCTAAGAAATCGATAAATCATTTCGTTTCTAGCATCTCTCTTATCTTTATTCTCATCAAATGCTTTGCAAAATGGATAAATTGAAGAAATCATTTTGTTCAATTTTTAAACGGTCAAGAGCTCCTCCAAAAAGTCATAAAAAAATTCTACAATAGCTATTCTTCAATGATAATCAATAAATTTGTTCGTATTAATGTATAGATTTCCAACAATTTTTGATTTTATTAATGAATCAATGTTCGAAACTCATCAATAACCAGAATATATCGATATTAATGCATAAATAGAATTGTAGCATCATTCATTCCAGTTTTACTGATTATTTTCAAAAAGCCGAAATTTTTTTGTTAAAATTTTCATATGTTGGTAGATGAAAATATTAGGAGACTCTCTAGATCTTCAGAGAATCGTCCTATTCGTGTGGAAGACATTCCAAAAGAAATTGTAGATAATTATGGTATACCCAGTATGTATCTTTGCTTGAATGTTGAGGAAAAAAATCCAATTGATTTTGATTTGTCAAGAATTGACAAAAAGATAGTGGGGGTTGCTTTTAACAGTATTGGTTCACTTGTGGATCTGATTAACCAGTTTGAGACTGAAATAATGAGACTTTATGCGATTTTTTGCTATATTGGACATAATATTGAGTATAATTACTCTGGTTACTTATCTGGAAACTATGAGGGGCAAGACTTTAAGAGCATTTTTAACTCTAAACGGGCTGTTTGTGAAGGATATAGTAATTTGTATCTGCACCTGGCGAGCAAATGTAACATTTCATCTATTGTGATAAAAAAATTTTCCTCATATGCTAAGGGCATTTCTTATGATCCTTATTCTCTCAGTCAAATGAACCAAGTTCCAGAGTCAAACCATGCTACAATTTATGTTGAGTATTTAAATGAGTTGTATATGATAGATCCAACATGGGGAGCTGGCTATATCATGAAAGGAAAGTTTGAGTTTTCTTATCGACCATATTATTTTATGATTCCTTTTCATAAATCACTATTTAATTATTATCCCGCTGACAACCATGGTTTGAAACTGAGTGGTATCCCTACATTTAAACAATTTGTGTATTCAGCTCACATGAAAGTTGGAGGAATGAAGTATCAATTACGATCGGAATCCAATATATTTGATGTTTTTGAGGTTAAAGATGGGTTGGTTTTCATGGAATTCAGTTGTTTAAAAGAAGTTAGCAGCATTCTATTATCAGTGTATTTGAATGAAAAAGGAAAAAATGTTGAAATTCAAGATGATTATTATAATATAATCATTACTGAGCCCCAAATTGGGGGTTCTTCAAGGCAAAGGTTTGTTGTTTGCATTTCATTTCCATTTCAAGGGAAATATACAGTTAATTTATTCCTAAACAATGATCACGCATATGTTTGTCATCCAATTGTTTTATCAAATTCAAAAGAAATCCCATTTGTTAAGCTAAGTGAAGCCGGTAAGAAGCATAGTATTAGGTTTGTCACACCCACAAGTTATTTGACAAGAACAAATATGAATGCGTTCAATGTTACATTTAGAGTCCCGAAAGAGCATTCAGGTTGCATAGTCAATTTTTATGACGTGAAGAATGAGATGTTGAAGAATGGCAAAGGAGAAAAGGTTAATATTGATAAAAAGATCACCAAGCATGAAATTGAAATCCCAAACTGGTTTGAAATAACAATTTCCACAATATTCCCAAAAAATGGAAGGTTTTTAATTATGGTATTTCTGAGTGAAAATTTAGGGAACCAGTCATGTAATTGGTCTTTTGATTTAATAGTTGATATTAATAATTCTTATAAACCTAATGAAGGTGTTTACATTAATCCAGATGTCAATTTTAGCAATGAAGGAATTATTACCAAATATTTACCTCCAATTCAACTCTCTGGAACAGAATGTCTGAATCCAATCTCTTATCCTAACTGGGATCTAAGCGAAGATACTCCAAAAATCCAAGGACTTTCCAATGTCAATTCTTTGCCCCAGGCTCAAAATCCAAATCGAACGAACAAAATTGATCCAAAACCTAGACCTATTCAAAACAAGAGAAATATTATTGTTGTACCGAAACCCATCAGTGGAGCTATGAACAAAAAAATTCCCAAAACCAGATATTCAGTTTAATCCAAGACCATTTTAAAGACTTATATTTTTTCAATGAAACCATTTTCCATAAAAACTGTTTTGTTTGCAGTGAAGAAAGCATTTCTAGCTGTTTATATATGCTCTCCATTCTTATCTTTCGAATCCAATTTTCATGAAGAATTTGGAAAAATTCAAAATATTTCTAAGAATTCTTCTTAAAGTATGGAATTCTCTGAAACAACCAATCTATCAACACACTCTATTATTAATTAATGTAGCATATCTTTCAACTTGAATTTTCTAATGTATTTGAAATAAAATTTAGCAATGAAAAGTGGAGAATTATAAAATGTTTTTGTTCAATTTGTGCTTTTCCACGTTTTATCCAGGATTTACAACCAGCAAGTGGAGTTCAAATAATATTAGGTATTATTATTCATTAGGAGATCATTGGGTTTCAGATTCTGTGTTTTTAGAACTTGTAAATAGTGATAATGGAGGGGCGATCAATATTCAACAAAATGGTGAATGCCGAATTCTGATATCAAACTCCATGTTTTATCAATGTAGAACATCGCTTGCAGGTGGAGGTATTTATATTTATGCTAATTCTGGGGGCAGTTGTGTTTTGTCAAAACTCTGCTCAAATGGCTGCCAAGCATCACATGGGAATTATAATGCATGGCCTAATTGTGGCCAATTCTGCTTTTTGTATGCCAATGTCAAAAACAATGTATTCGATTGCACTGTCACTGAATCAAAAGCAATCAATCCAACTGATAGAACAGTTATAATCTTATGGGGCGGAAATCAAATATTTGATAGTGTTAATTCATCTTACAACCGGGTTTGGTATGATTCTGCCGTTTTTTACTCATCCCTAATCCTAAGATCTACATTTTGCACATTTGCAAATGAACACCCTACAAGTTCAATTGTTGTTTTTTTCTGTTATGGAAATGATAACCAAATGTCCCGTTCAAATATTATCAACAACACCATTTCAGTCGCTATTTATGGTCATTGTCTTCAGTATGGTTCCGGAAAATCCGAAATGTTTGAGTGTGTGATTGATAAAAATGTGAATGGCAACATATTTGATCAAAGCGGAGGACAAATAACCATTAAGGACTGCTGGATACAAGCAGGATTCACGAACAATGGAGCCCAAATAATCAATGCAAAATCTGTAGGTGCAAGTTTTTCGATAATTCACTTTGGTTCATATTACTGCAAGAATGATATTAAGTGGAAAACAACCCATTTTCAATTTAACTCTCTCAAAAAAATTGTTTTCCTTATCTATTTGCTGCTGTAAATTCATTGAAAAAGCTTTAAAGATTCTTGACTAATAAAGAAGGAGAAGAATTTCCAGAGATTTGAATCATTGATAATCTAATTCTTTTGAAACAAATTATTTAATTCAAGATGATCTTGACATTATGTTTGAGACCATTTTCCTATTTCTTGAAGAGTTGATTCGATTTCATTCAATGAAAAGAATTTTATTTGAATAACTAAGTAAAAAAAACTGATATTAATGGCACACAAACATGATAATAAACAAATGATAGGATGAAAATCAATCAGAAAAAAAATGGGGAGCTGGAAAACGAAAAAAAGATTGAATGAAAAACTAGAGAGATCAACAAGCAAAGCATTTTACACAATGATTTCTCTGTGAAGAACTTGAGACTGTTTCTCAGATTTCTTACAAAATACTAGATAACACGATAATTATTGAAAACACAATGAATCCAAGTGTTATTCAGCTTCTTGAAATTTGGGGTTGTTCAAATACCATTGGCAATCGAATTATTTATGTATAATTCGAGTTGATCATGCCATTTCTCACAATAGACATCAAAATCAAGTGAATGTGAGGCATTTTTAAAAGTATCTCTCAATTTTTGCTCTCAAATCAAATCTCCCCCGAACAAAGTGGTTTCTCTGAAGATACTTTCTCTATGTTTTTGGATTGCTATTTCTTGAAGAAATACTTGTGATTTATAAAAACCAAAAATATGTCATTTTTTCAGATGGATGAGAAAATGTTATTCGAGGAATTTCTTTTTGGAGAGGGGAATGAAATAGTTATTTATGATATTGAGTTTTGTGTCGATCGAATTATTATGTTACCAAAGATTCGCCCACACCAACTTGAAAAAGCAGTGAGATTATCTGTTGAGTATTGCAAATCAGCTGATTTCAGGCTAATACTATTAGAAAAATATTATAAATGCCCAGTTTTGATATATCAAATGTACAAAAAAGGTGTTTTTGTATTTGAAGAAATAGAACCATTTTTAGGAAATGATAACTCTTTTTTGTTATGTTATTATTTCCGGAAAGAGATCAAAGATTTTGATAGTTTTATTAGTAGTAAATCCAAACCTGATGATTTTAATAAGTCATTCTTTGAGAATGAAAATGATATTGATGAATTGATCGAATATGGTTCTATAAAATCAAGTATTGAGTATTGTCTTAAATATGATGTGATTGATGATTTAGCTGTTTTCACTAATTTTAATCAAGAAGCTAGATGGAGTCCATTTGAGTGGAGTTATGAGCCAGAATATCTCGATCTCTTATCATTTGCAGGCTTTTTCGGCTCAATCAAATGCTTTAAGCATCTATTAATGAAAGGATTTGAGATCAATGATAATGTATTATCAATGGTTGTCTGTGGTGGTTGTTTTGATCTCTTCCATTTATGTCAAGCAAAACAATTATTGACACCAATTCTCGTTTGCAAAGCATCTGAGTTTTTCCACCTTCCATTGTTAGTTTTCATGATTGAAAATGGAATTGATTATAGGGCTAAATGTAAAGATAATTGGACTGCTCTTCATTATGCTGCTAAAGATGGCCATCTTAGTGTAGTTGAATATCTAATTAATCAAAAAGCTAATATTAATGCAAAAACTAATCGTGTTGAGCTTTTATATTTAATGAGACTCCTCTTCATTGTGCTGCTCAAAATGGTCATCTTAGTGTTGTTGAATATCTAGTGAATCAAAAAGTTGATATAAATGCAAAAGATAATATTGTTGAGTTTTTATATTTGATTGGACTCCTCTTCATTATGCTGCTAAAGAAGGTAATCTGAGTGTTGTTGAATATCTAATTAATCAAAAAGTTGATATAAATGCAAAAGATAATATTGTTGAGTTTTTATATTTGATTGGACTCCTCTTCATTATGCTGCTAAAGAAGGTAATCTGAGTGTTGTTGAATATCTAGTTAATCAAAAAGCTGATATAAATGCAAAAGATAATAGTGTTGAGTTTTTATAATCGATGATACTCCTCTTCATTATGCTGCTCAATATGGTCATCTTTGTGTTGTTGAATATCTAGTTAATCAAAAAGCTGGCATTAATGCAAAAGATATTTATGTTGAGTTTTCATATTTAATAGGTCTCCTCTTCATTTAACTGCTGGAGATGGTCATCTAAGTGTTGTTGAATATCTAGTGAATCAAAAAGCTGATATAAATGCAAAAGATGAAACTCTTTCGACTCCTCTTCATTATGCTGCTACTAATGGTCATCTTAGTGTTGTTGAATATCTAATTAATCAAAAAGTTGATATAAATGCAAAAGATAATATTGTTGAGTTTTTATATTTGATTGGACTCCTCTTCATTATGCTGCTAAAGAAGGTAATCTGAGTGTTGTTGAATATCTAGTTAATCAAAAAGCTGATATAAATGCAAAAGATAATAGTGTTGAGTTTTTATAATCGATGATACTCCTCTTCATTATGCTGCTTGGAATGGTCATCTTAGTGTTGTTGAAATTCTAGTTAATCAAAAAGCTGATATAAATGCTAAAAATAAAGATGGGGAAACACCATTGACATTTGCTATCGAGAATAGGGAATCGAATGTTGTAGAATTCCTCAAGAGGAAAGGAGGACAATAAACAAAAGAGAATTAATACCACATTCTTAGTATTTTTTAATAAGTTATCAACCACGGGTTTTTA
>Ga0209639_1001965_pt1 | contig 17793 bp, 11 predicted proteins | sample EPASupsiteHSE605_FD_187268 | JGI IMG/M metagenome (GOLD analysis project Ga0209639, IMG submission 187268) | Bioremediated contaminated groundwater from EPA Superfund site, New Mexico - Sample HSE6-05 (SPAdes) (version 2) | ecosystem: Environmental > Aquatic > Deep subsurface > Groundwater >...
GACGCTTTGTCGGGATCGGATATATAGCAGACTTAATGTAATGAAACCCCCAGGGTACCAGGTTGGGGATGTCCATAAATCAATCAAGAAATCCTTTATAAGAACCACTATTATGCTCGTCATTTGATCATGATAGGTGAGTATCTGATGTATTCTATTCCTTGTTAATTCACATAATCAATCCATTTGATTTATATAATAAGATTACAATATGTGAGCTTTGCTTAATTCCCTTTTCACTTATTCACAACACAAGGAAGGGTTCTTATTAAGGGTTTGCTTGATTGTTTTGCTTTCTTTTATCTACCTTTGGACATATTCACCTGGTACTCTTTTGCTGTTGCAGCGCGCCATTAACTCAGATACGACACCCCTCACAGAACAGCTTGATGTAGGAGGACGCGTATCTATATTTTTTTCTCCCGATTAGTTCAATTTGATGTTCAATGTCCACATTTAAGTCCTTTTCCCCGACATATTCCCAAACCCAAAAGCCTGATAATTACCACAAACATATGCTCATGTAATTGTACAAAAGTCTTGTTCCAAGTATTTCACTCAGCCCATCCTTACATTTTCTCCAAATAGTCTCCATTTCCTGATTATCCCGCCTGATATTTCAGAACCAAAATGTCCCTTTTATTCCAGTCCTTGTTGCAAAGTATTATTTTTTTTGATCATTTAAGACCAATATCGCCTTCCTTGTTTTTCCTTCAAGCCATACGTACCAATTACCCCAAACCAGTCACTATTTATCGATCCATACACCTTCACAATTTCATTTCCCACTCTTCCTGTCCCTAGCATCAACATAATCCATTTTGTTCATTCATTTCACCAAAACCATAATCTTATTCGTATTCACAAAACAATATAAATCCTCAGTCCTTATAAACAAATTTTTGTTCAAATATAGGATCACCCGTAGCAAAAACCATAAATCCCGTTAATTTTTCCAATTAAAGAAACCAGACTCTAAAAAACCTAATTACCATAACGAGTATATACATTCGCCTAATAAAACACAAATCTTTTGCGATGGGATGAACCGACTAATCCTACTCCTAATCAATACTTCTTCAATGAATTACTTTAGGTTTACAATATTCAAATAAAAATAATCTAAAGAAAATATAAAAAATTAAAAGAATTATTTATATTTCTATCAATAAATTCAATGCTTTTAATATGGTTTATTCTCCTAAACAATCACATTGCTGATTAATTGGAAAAATATGAATAATACAAAATTATTTCTCTTTATTATAAGAAGTATATTAGGATGATGTCAAATATACTCTTTGTTAATAGTTTTGGAATGAATTTTAATCATGCAGATAAATGGTTGCATATTGGATCAAATAGTTAGAATTTATCAAGCAAGGGCACATAATTTTTCCATTATTGCTCGAAAAAGTTCCAAAATCCAAAACTATTGCCATCTCTTGGAATAATAAACTTCTAAGAATCAACTTGTGGGATCAATTCACTAATCCTTGTGCTATTTGGGTACATTTTAAACCATTATGTCCAATATTTATACCCAAATATACATATCAAACTCAACCGACGCCCAGGAAATATGTTTCCCAAAAGAAAATCACAGTTCTTTATTCCAAGAGATGCGCTGGTCTTTGCTAGGAACACCCCTCACAATCAACCATGTTAAGTAAACTACAATTGCCAAGGGACTTAAAGACACCCTCTCATGCCCTGCTATGCCTGATCTATCGGATCAAAAACAAGACACTGCCCGCTGTCTCCTTGGGGCCTGTGATACCTGTGAAAACTTTACACAGACTGTCAACTTCTATCTCCCACCACTTGAAAATAACGATTTTTTTATTAATAAATCTCTCAAAAAAATATTCCTTTTTCTAAATCATCTCAAATTATTGAAAATTCAACAATTTTAATCAGTACAATCTCAAACCACAAAAACTAAATGGATTTTTTTAACAAATTTAATTTAATTCTCAATAATTGATAATGTAAATACATACTAGGGACATTTTTGTAAATTATGCCATTAATTTATTAACCTCCATGTCTTCATCAGGATTTGCATACTGGACCATTTTTGGCAATGGATTCAATAGGATAGTTAACTCCTTTAAATACGAATCTGAAAAACACAAAGAAATTTCATATTATTCAAAATCATTTTACATGATAATGAAATGTATTACATTATTTGTAAACTCTGTACCATATCTCTCTCTCGAAAATGCTATTTGGACCCTCTTCATTTTGGATATCACTATTTCTGATTATCTTAATGTATTAGGATACATTAGGAAAATATGCAATTTTATATTAAATGGAATCCCAATCACACCATTTTTTGAGATTCCAAAAAAAAATTCTTATTTGTCGATTTTTTCCCTATTATTCTCCAAAAAAGAACTCAAGACTAATCAAAAACAAAGCAAAAATAGCAGACAAAAGATATTTACTAACAAGATTTTAACTATTTCTAGCATTATTTTTGTATTATTATTTTTTATAAATATTGCCTATTTTGAAAAACTATTTAAGAGAAAGCAACAATTATCACTATTAAAAGTAGTTAACAAGTTTTTGAAAAATACCAAAAATTACCCGATTGTGCCTCAATTGTGGTTGAATGATAATGAGATTATTTACAATGTTGGTTTGGGATGTGAAAGTGAAAGTATAGATCAAGGAAGGTCTTACGTTGATAAAAATATTAATATTTCAAATTGTTTCTTCTCAAGATCTTCATCATACTCGGGAAATGGTGGCGTAATATTTGTTACTGCTAGTTCTTGCTCAATGAATGTCAATTACTCAATGTTCTATAACTGTGTTTGTTCTGGTGATGGTGGAGCAATATACTTCTACTCTTCTAATTCATCTCTCAGAATGATATGTGCTAATAGTTGCTCTGCTTCTTCTTGGTATCATTTTGCTTATCTTAGAACTTCTCAGGTGAATCAAGTGGAGTTTCTATCAGTATCAAATTGCTCTCATATTACATCTGGATTATATCCTTTTTACTTATCCTCAGGTGATCAGAGTGTTGACAACACAAACAGTTCAATGAACCATGCTGAAAGGGTTTCTGGTATTGTTATCTATTCTCCATCCACATTCAAAAGCTCACACTGCACTTTTACAAACAACAAGGTATCTGTGTGGATTTGTATTGGTTTCTATTCTGAGTCAGGAACAATATCAATGTCATATGCTAACATTGTTCATAACAACAGTCCATCTTCAAGAGGAGTTGTATATGTCAATGGAGCATTTCCAAAGATAATGTATTGCACATTCAAGAATAATCAAAACACTCTATTCTGTGTCTGGGAAGGTTCTCTTGAAGTGTCTCATTCGTTCATAGATCACTCTGGATCATTCTCTACTTCAATAGCAGTATCAACATCAAATAATAATTCATTCACTAATACAATAACATATCAATTACAATTCTTCAATTCGATTCATTGTAATGCTGATATTCCTCTGATAGAACAAAATCAAATGATTACATTTGATAATTCATATATGAAATCATTTGCTTTCTTATATCCAGTGATAATTCTAATGATATCATGAGTAAATGATCATTCTAAGAATGTTCTTGTATTTGTATCGGATATACATCCTCATTCACAAGCTCACACTGCACTTTCTCAAACAACAAGGTATCTAATAGCATTTGCATATACTTCTATTCTACCTCAGGAACAATATCAATGTCATATGCTAACATTGTTCATAACAACAGTCCATCTCAATATAATGGAGTTGCATATGTCGAAGGAGCAGGATCAAGAAAGATGATGTATTGCATATTCAAGAATAATCAAAACACTCTATTCTGTGTAAATCAAGGTTCTCTTGAAGTGTCTCATTCGTTCATAGATCACTCTGAATCATTATTCTCTACTTCAATAGCAGTATCAACATCAAATAATAATTCATTAACTAATACAATCACTTATCAATTACAATTCTTCAATGATCTTCATTGTAATGCAGATATACCTCTCATTCAAAGATCATTAGAAGAAACTCTGAAAGAAACTCAAAGAGAAACAGTAAGAAGAACATATGATTCAGAATGTGAAATGAGGATGTTATCAAGTGATTTAGCAAAAAGAAAGAGTGATATGCATATGCATCCAATCTTTATTTCATTTGTGATTGTGCAAAAGATTGTATATTAAGAAAGAGATCAGAGGGAAGAAAGAAGGAAGAAGATAGAATATATTGTATTTTGTTTTGTGGTTGAATGATTATGAGATTATTTGCAATGTTGGTTTGGGATGTGAAAATGAAAGTATAGATCAAGGAAGGTCTTACGTTGATAAAAATATTAGTATTTCAAGTTGTTTCTTCTCAAGATCTTCATCATACTCGGGAAATGGTGGCGTAATATTTGTTACTGCTAGTTCTTGCTCAATGAATGTCAATTACTCAATGTTCTATAACTGTGTTTGTTCTGGTGATGGTGGAGCAATATACTTCGTCTCTTCTAATTCATCTCTCAGAATAGTATGTGCCAATAGTTGCTCTGATTCTTCTGGAAAGCATTTTGCTTATCTTATTGCTTCTCAGATGAATCAAGTGGAGTATCTATCAGTATCAAATTGCTCTCATTCTACATCTGGATTATATCCTATTCGCTTAGAATCAGGTAAGCAGAGAGTTGACAACACAAACTTTTCAATGAACAATGCTAATCAGGTTTCTGGTATTCTTATCTATTCTCCATCTTCATTATCAAGCTCACACAGCACTTTCTCAAACAACAAGGTATCTAATAGCATTTGCATATACTTCTATTCTACCTCAGGAACAATATCAATATCATATGCTAACATTGTTCATAACAACAGTCCATCTCAATATAATGGAGTTGTATATGTCGAAGGAGCAGGATCAAGAAAGATGATGTATTGCATATTCAAGAATAATCAAAACACTCTATTCTGTGTAAATCAAGGTTCTCTTGAAGTGTCTCATTCGTTCATATATCACTCTCCATCATTCTCTACTTCATCAGAAGTATCAACATCAAATAATAATTCATTCATTAATCCAATCACTTATCGATTACAATTATACAATTCGATTCATTGTAATGCTGATATACCTATTGAACAGAATTCATTACAAGAAACAATCAGAAGAACAAATGAAGATTCATTCAGAATGACATATGAGAGAACAATCAATCAAACAATAAGAGATACTCCAAAAGAGACTATCCCAAGAACATATGACGAATGTGTGGAGTTGTTTGTGACGAAAAAAAACATTTTTTTGAAAGAATTAGAATAATCCTTGAATTTGATGTGGGCGGAGATAGAAGTTGACGATATGCCATATTTTCATTGGTATCACCAATGGCCAAGGATATAGGGGACAATGTCTTGTTTTTGATCCGATGGATCAGGCATAGCAAGGAATGAGAGGGTGTCTTTAAGTCCCTTAGCAGTTGTAGTGTACTTAACAAGGTTGATTGTGAGGGGTTTTCCTAGCAAAGACCAGCGCATCTCTTGGAATTTGCCTGTTGAAATAAATGGAAGTAATACAATATCCATAATCATCAATGGCAATTAATTATCTAAAAAGCTTTTTGTTATAAATGTTGGATGCTCCCTATTATCAATCAATCAATGCTTTTTATTCTAAAAGACACAACAATTGAGTAAGGATAACGAAAACTGATATTTCATTTTTTAGTTAATAATACTTGCGATCCTTTGAGTGGAAAATCAGATATTTTCTTTTTCATATCAACCAATTTAGTCAATGGAACAGAAATACTCAATTCAAAAACATTGGGAGTCATGCCTGAAATAATCGAAGCTTGATTATAAAGGGATAATATACTAAGATTATCCCCAATTTGAATCTTTTCACGTTTACCATTCGGCAAAAGAATCATGATGTTGATAAGCTTACCAGGATCAACAACATCTTCAATCGTTTTCTCTTCTTGATGATCTTTTTTATCGATAATATCATCCGAATCACTTTCTGATGATAGTGAATTGACACAGAATCTATCAATCTCCATATCAAGAGGAAGACCATATTTGCTCTCATTCTTTATAAGGAATTGGCGCAAGCTTTCATATAATTTGGACGACAATATGCTCCTGCATATTGTCATATGACACTCTGATGTTTCGGGATCAATCAGAGCAATGCATGGAACACGTGGAACTTTGTACGCTTGAATAAACCATTGAGCATCACTTTCATCTTTATCAAGATCAAGAAAATGAAAACGAGGAACAAGATGAACAAAAATGGATTCTCTTTTAACACATGGCATCATAATGTCATCCATATTCGATGAATTTATCGTAAGAAGAAGACATTTTCCTCTGCTCCCAGATTTATTGGCCTCTTTTCGCGCTTCTTCGAATTTCTTATTGGATTGAAATAAAACAAGCTTCTCTTTCGGCTTTTCAGGTTCAGTTATCGCTATTTTTTCTTCCTTCTTTTTAGGAATCGCGGAATGTTCAATCACCTTTGTCGAAAACATCATATCTATCGCTTTAGCTAAATTCCAATTCGTTCCATCAAGAATGGACCGAGCAACATCAATGTCGCACCGGACAGAGGACAAAAACTCGGAGAGAATCTGGTCTTTATTATTCATTAGTCTGTTTATCGTCTTCAGTCGCCTTATTAAAAGCGTCTGGGGGCAGGTTAATCTCTTCGAATAGTTCCGGTGTGTCTAAATGCCCCTCAAACATTCCAGCTACTAGTGTCATTTCAATATGAGATTCATCGTCGGGGTTTAGGGTTTCAATTGAATAGTCATCTGGGTTTCCACCATTTTTCAAGTGGTTCATTAATCTGTCATTATCTTCTCTAAGCATTTGGGCAAATAATTTCGCTTTTGTAAGCAAAGGAGACTGAGGAATGTTATGTACCTTTGGTATTTGATTTTCCATGTTTGTGTTTAGGATATCATCAGGGATTTTGGTTTTTATCCCTGACATTTGATCTAAAAATGTTAAAAATGGAAAACTTGGACTATAAACTATCAAATCTTTCCAAATCCCGAGAGCTTTATCAGAGCGAAATTTATGATAGAAAGTTTTTGGGCTATGATATAACTGATTCTTTTACCAAAACACAAGCAGCACTTGAGTTCCACTCGAAATTGCATATTAAGGGTTTTACAATAGCTGGCCACGATGAAATGAATGAATTACTGAAAGATGTAATTAGCATACTTGAATCTTGCAATTTTGACTATGTTCTTGTTTTTGAGGTATACATGATTATGATTAGACTTATGACTAAGTGTCCCTTTGCAAAAAGATTGGTGTATGACAGTGATTTGCCCAGTATTCTTTTCACACATTTGGAAACCCGTCCACACAATATTCCAATCGATTTTCCTCTCCAGATAATCTGTGAGATATGCAGTTTTACACATGTCCATCTTAATGATTTATTCCCACGAGTTTTTGCATTTTTTGAGAAAGTATTTGAAAGTAGCCTCGAAAATGAGATAAGGACATGCATAGCTTACTTGGTATCTTTGAGGGGTATTAGGTTTTATGTTTTAGATTATGATAAAGAGATTGTCGAGATAGGACAAAAATTGATGAAGAATGATAACATATCAATCGTTTTATGTGGGATTGATTTGATTGCGTCCAATTTCCATATTTGCCTCTCGAAAAAAGGTACAAAAAACAATATAACTACTATCATTGAGTGTGTTGATTGGCTCAATTTCGCCATTATTGGTTTACAAATATTCAATACAATGAGTAATGATTTAGCTAAAAGGTTTACTCAATGTATTATTGAAGCCACGTGCGAGTTAGATAGCCTTTGCGTTGAGTTAGAGAATAGTAATGCTATTAATCTAATGTTTAGCTTGTTTAACAAAGCAGACGAAGACATTTTCAGCCAAATTATTAGGATAATCACAAATATTTATCTGACTGATTCTGTTGATAAATCTTCGTTATTGAATCCAGAAAACCGAGAATTCATTAATTCTATATTAAATGAAGGGACAATGAGTATGAGAGGAGAACTTATTTCGTTATATTCTTCATTTATTGCTAAGCAATATCCAATAATACATGATTTATTGAATGATGAGAGCATTATTGAAATCATCTGCTCTGTTATTGAATCATATTTTTCTTTATCTGTCGACAATAATATTTACAACCCCAAAAACGAAGGATCGAAACATAATTTTGAGACAGTAATGCATTCATTTAATGTAATCAGACAAATACTCTATGAGTTTAATGATCCTACTATAAAACAAACAATACTAACATTTCTCCCAATAGATAAAGTGTATGAAATATTCTATGCCTATGATGGAGAACCTAATTTAATTATTGGTGATATAATATCTATTCTAAGTGATAAAAATGTTTGATTTTACATTTATTTTTCATTAGTGACTAATAATAATTTGTTAATTGTGCTATTTGTTACTTCAAAAACAATTTCTTTTGTATCCTCTGAACATGATGACAAATATGACCTTAATACATTAATAGTATTACTAATGATAGGGATAATATCAATTAATTCATTGAATGAGGAATTCACTAGGTACTCAATCTGATTACACACAGGAGTTGTGTAATTTATAAAATCAACAATTCTTGAGGGATTTTTGGTAAACATATGAATCTGGTCAACATATATCTCTATAGTCCTAATTGTTTCTTCCATGAACAGTAACAAGTCGCTTTTAATAGTTTTGAGGGGGTTATTTGTTCTAATATGATATATTGAGTTCCTAATAGCTGATGCTTTTTCTGCGGTTTTCGAAAGATCAATAGATATTTCAATTAAACTATATTCTTCATATAGCAACAAATGATCATTATCTTGCATTAATTGTACAATAATAGAATTCAAAATATTAAAAATCCCACTTATATCCGAGACAAAAGCAGATTGTTCAATTGAGTGAAGCCACGTAACTAATGTATTAATTTGTTCAGTTTTTTCATAAGTAGATTCTAAACTTTCAAAAAGTTTTAAAATATTCCTTGATAATGAATCAGCTTCAATTATATTAAAGCTTGATAAGCTATTTCCAATGTTTTCAATTATTCTTAAAATAAAGCTCTTGATTTGGGTATTTGGAAGAGAGTTAAGCTTTTCGATGTATTCATTTAAAACTAATCTCTGTTTTTTAATGTTCAAATCAACTTTTTTCTCAGATAATTGCAAACTCTCCTTCAAATTACGCTCAAAACTATTGATGATTGTTTCAACTTCAGTTACAAATCTGGGACGAACAGAAAGCTTAATGTTTCGCAATTCTCTAAGAGTTGATCGTAGTAGTTTAATTGTTTTAGACAATACTTGAGCCCCAAATCCAGATACAAATGGATCTGAACAAATCTCAATGAATAATTGGAAATCTCGAGAATCCCAACCTTGAATAATATACTCATCAAAAAATTCTGAAACAAGAAGTAGAATCGAGTCTTTGTAAACTAATGATACCGGCGAAAAATCAACATTTTGAAGAGCAGTTGTTACAAATTGTTCATATAAAGATTCAATTTTATCAAAATTAGAAGGCATAGATAAGGCAATTTGGTTGAGGTTCTCAATTCTAGTATCATGATATTTTTGAATTGCAGTAGATAAATTTGTTAATATTATCAGGATGGATTCTCGATTAGGTCCAATCGTTGCATTAAAGTCTTTCCTAAGGATTTTAACACACTCAATAATACTATGATTAAAATCATTTGATTTCAGAATTATACATACGTCTTTAATAGATTCTTTAAACCATATAAATATGTTTGAGGAAATAATGATATCAATAGTATCCTCAATTTCAATACATTGAATACAATAATCAGATTCCAATACTATTTTGGAAAGCTTTTCCGATATTGTGGACGAAATATCTCGAAGAGCAGAAATATTATTCTCCATTAGTAGGAGTAATGCTTCGTAAATATTTGCAAATAATGAGTCTGGCAAATCAGCTTGTAATCTTTCTAAAACTTCTGAACAATAGTTGATGATGAATGATGATCTACCTTTGGGGGTATATACATGCTCCAATATGTAATGAATAAGATGGTTGATTGAATCAATTGAAGCTTCCTCAAACATTCTATTGGTCAGTAGATCAATGATATAATTATTCATATTTTCAAGATCATCAAAAATATTCATTATTGAATGAGAACTTATGTTTAAATGCCAAGTTCGATTAAGTTTAGAAACAAATGTACAATAAATTTGAGAAAGACTTTGATGAATAGAAGAATCATTAATATAAAACCCAAGATAAGAAATTAAGAGTTCTAAAAGAGAGTGGATTTGATCAGCCCAAAAAATGAAATCATTTTCTTTCTTATTAATAATGCTTTCGATTAACATGTTTTTAATTACCCTATAATTGTCCAATACAGACGATAAATCAATTTTTCCATCAAAAAATGGATGGGATTCAATTTCTTTAGTAATTATTATCGATTTCATTTGAATCATATCCATAAAAGAGCTTGATACATGACAATTTTTTAACTTTAACATATTTCTATAAAGTGATTTATATGCTTCAATAAAAGAATAAGATGGTGAATAATCAATTAGGAGAGAGTGTGACTTGTTTTCAATGATTCCAAAAATATCTTTAAACACAAATAAATAGGATGAAATTTCAAAGAACCCCCCACAAAATGATAGTTTTTCTAATAATATATTAAACAAAACTAAAGATATAAAGGATGATTGGAATGATATTAAAAGATCCAAAGTATCAATATTGATACTTGATAATACATCTCGAACTTGACTTATAGATATATTGTATAATGCATCAAATAATAGTCTGATAGAGATTGGAGGACCAATATTAATTATTGGAGGATCATTGATAATCTCAGATTTGATTATTTCGATCAAATGATTTGTCTGAGGGGTTATATCATGAGGTGATAAGGAGGAAAGCCTTTCAGCAATTTGATCAATGGAATAGCAAGGTTTCATAAAGTCAACTTCTGATCCATTTGAATTCTCAGAATTTATCAGAGTTACATCAATATCAGTATTAATAGATTTCATTGAGAACGAATATAATGTATTCATACAAATAGTGTATAGAAAATATAATGATATAAATGACTCAGAATAGTTGCTTAATGGGCGGGATATATTTTTCTGAAAAGCATAAATGGGAACTAACTGGGAAAAGTATTGATTTAAGGTGCCTTTTTCGTCTAAAGGATTGCAATTTTTTTGTATATATGAGAGAAGAGTACACAGTTCTAAATCATCTCCCTCAAAAGCATTAAGCTCAAAAACACTCATATCTGATAATAACTGAGAGTATGACTCAAAAGCAAATCGATGAAGAATTAAAACCAGAGATTCAACATTATTATCGAACTTAAGAGGATCAATAGAGATAATAATCACAGCAGTTTTCAGTAATAGATACTCTGTCTGACATGATATAAAATCAGGAGATTTTTCAAATTCAATCTCCAAATTCCTGATGACAGGAATAAGCATCGAATAGCACATCCTGCTCCTTCCAGATAAACATGGCAATTTTTGTTCAATTATCTTTTTGAAATCAATAATAGATTGAATTACTATATTGTTGATTGAGGCAAGAGAAATGATGGATTTAACAATGGAATCAGATTCTTCAAATAGGGAATCCATATCTTCATTACTTAATTGCTTCCTATCTTCCCAGAGATTGTTCGAAAAATCCACAATTGATGTAACTAAAACACTTAATGAATCTTGATGAATAATTAGGGATGGATTGGTACTATGAAACAAAACTGTCTCAATTATGATTGGCCAGAAGTTCAATGATTTAAGATGATGCTTAATGATGGTATCAAGATTTGATTGAAGCTGGCTTTTTAAAAACAAATCTCCAACCAAAAACTGATATTTGGAAATCAAAGATTTCAAACTTAAATAATTGCTACCGAATAATTCCACGAAAGAAGAAAAGCCTTCACATAATGAATCATCAATAAATGATTTTAACTCGAAATAAGAAAACAAGTGAGAGCAAACAGTGGCTAATAAAACTTTTGAGCTAATAAACAGCGGATCGCTGGAAAGCAGAGAAAAAGACTTCTTAAGTAATGTTAATGAATTCAAAACATTTGATAATCGAGAGAGAACTAAAACACTGTCAACATCGGAATTTGATAGAAGTTCACCAATATCATAAGCAAGATCATAGGGGCGGTGATCTATTGATAAAAACTTTAGATATGATAACAATCTGTTGAAGTATTCTAATACTTCAGCTCGTAAATCGGCAGCGTTTCCAGGAGTAACACTCATAACTAGTGCATTCAGATGAAAAGCACATGACTCAGACCTAATTAAAAGCGAATGCATTAAATCAGATTCCGAATATTGTGAATCTTGCTCATCAAGAGTTATGAATGAATAAATATATGATTCCTTAAAGCCAGTTTTCCATTGCTTATCTTTTCTAATCTGGGAAATGGTTCGGAAAGAAACCTGATTATCAATTTTATATTTTTCGTAAGCATTAGGATCGTTTCCAACAATTGAGCGAATGATTTTCCTAATAAGAGAAACTTGTGTAGGCGATTTAAAAGCTATTGATGATTCTTGAAATTCATTATCACAATACACCAAATTGATAACCCCAGGATTGTGTCCTTTGAGCATAGTAATATCATCAAAATTAATAGACAATCGGATTTTAAATTTCATAACATCCAAAAAAAATATTCTTTTCTCTGTGAATACAATCTCGAAATGGGCAGAGAGCAAAGAATTCTTATCTATATCACACTTAGATCCTGAAAAAGATGTACAATTAAATAATGGAAGCGTTTGTACTGATTCTACAAAATATTTTTTAGCTTCCTCTCTGGATATATCTCTAATTGTGCTCCATTCTACGTATAAATCATAGGTTGATTCAGGTTTTTCTTGAAACCTTTCAGGAATATACTTGAGTAGAGAAGAAATATTGGAAGAAAAACATCTTGATGGACCAAGCCTAGCTTGCACAAGGAGGGATGATATGTGTATTGAATCAGTGTATGAGAGAAAAACAGGACCCCTTAAATATAAATCTACAAAACTTATTTTCGCTTTTTCATCAGTGACACCAATAACAAATATTTCTTTTATGCCTGGCTGCTGTTCGGGTAGGTTCATGTGATCAACTAAAACAGTCCCATTGACAAAAAAAAGAAATGTTTCTGGATTTGTACCACCTATTAATAACGACAGAGCGTTCTTAATATCAATCACATCGTCCTTAAGGCTTGTTTTCATTGAAAAAGGCTCTCTCACACCAAAAACATAGGTCACCTCAGAAAAATCAGGAACTATGCATATGTCAGGATTCTTTGGTATACTAAACGATGATATAATGTTATCTTCATCTGCACAGACATAAGTTCCATCAGTCAACAAAACAAAAATTGAATAACTCAGATTCTGATCAATGGATGGGAAAAGTATAAATGATCTTATTTTTATCGATCTTATATCGGAGTTGTAATTGATACTCATCTTAGATTTCCCGGAAATCTGGTAGGGAAAAGAAATATCAACAAGAAAATCAAACATATGAGTAAATTTATCAAAAGCATCAGTAAAACAAGGTTTTATCACTCTATACACATCAAAATGGATATGGAAGGGGGTCATTTGAAGGGGAATTAGGCATTTTTGGCAGAACTGTTGGGATGGCTTTGTGCTCTTTTGTAAGCGATGAATGGCTTGAGCTGTTCTGCCTGGAGAATGCCCTGTTCTCATGAGAATTAGTTTCCAGTCTATTTAAATAAAGATCTTCAGCCCTGGCAAAAAATTCCGGAGTGTGCGATCGGCTTAGCATTCTATGGGATGATTTTCCATTATGATCGAACAATACTTCAACGCTTTGTGATCGTGGATAAGAATCTCCAGGGAAAGCAGCATATATTGTTTGGTTCCCATTGAACATTCTTAGGACTTCTATAATTTTGGTTTCGTCGGAATAAACGCTCCCGTTCAATGTCACTTCAATTGAGTCAACATCAATCAGAAAACGGAGGGAAATGGCTTTTTTGAGGTCATAAATAGTGCAGACATCTTTTGTATTGCGAATGAACTTGCACCTGTTCAGAACTTGAACAAAAAAGTCCATATCTTTCTGGGGTAAAAATTACCTGGCATGGATCCTATTCAAGATTTGGAGAGGTCTATTAAGGCCAAGATAATAGAGTATGAGAGCCTTGTTAGGTTGTTTCATAAAGCCGAAAGAGTTGTGGCTCCCAAAGTTAAATCCTGGCAGAGAAACAGACGGGCGAATTTTGCGACTGTTATAAGTCAGTTATGCAATAGATGGGCTTCAATTTCCCATCCAAGCTACCAGCCTTTGAATGATCCAGAGATTGAACTTTTTTCATCAATTTTGACAATGAGATGCAAAAAGGTTGCGCTTAGAGAAGCTTATTTTAAGGCAAGGAATAAGGAAATTCTATTAATGATCCAAGAGATTAAACAAAATCATATTTTTTAATGAAGAGCCATGTTGTTAAGCAATCTCGTTTTTTTGACAGACTTAACGAAATCGAGCTTTATCTAATATATTTCTTACAGCGTGTTTTTATGGCGGAAAAACTCGAAAAGATCCATAATTATGTTGCAGATATGTTATCAACAAGGTATCTGAGCTACTCCCCATTGTTTTTGTACTCTCTAGGGCAGATAGAAGAGGCCAAAAAGCTTGCAAGGTCTTTAATATTCTATTCTTTCTTCTCTTCAATAGTGAAATTCACAATCCCTCGTTTGAGGCCTTTTAAATATCCAAATGTATATACAAAGGAAACTTTTGACTCTTCCTCATTCCCATCTCGCCATACTATCGCATCGATAGTGATATCTTCTGCAATTCCATGGATCCCAATTAGGATTACCGTTATCCTTGTGATGGTTCTGAATAGAATGATTATGGGTTGCCATTTTTTAACTGATACACTTGCAGGAGCATTTTTTGGTGCTTTGTCAGTGTATTTAGGGCACTACTTCACTGATATGAACTTTTTCGTTTTAGTGCTGATTGTCTCAATATATCTATGGCAAAACTGTGCAAGAGTCATTGGGGGTGTTCTTCCAATACTATTGGCCAGTGATTACAAGTGTAATCCATATGTTGTTCTCATATCAGTAGCAAAAATACCACTAGCAAAAATTTTCCTCAACTTTTTCAATGCGACCACAAGATATGATATTCTTGTCTCGGAACTATTTCACACAACTTTAGTAACATTTGTGGTAACTAAGATCTCCAAAGCCCTGGATCTTTTAAAATAAACTTTGAACAACTTTGTTTGTTTTATTATAACGAATAAATGAGCACTGATCCAACTTTGGTTTTAGACTTTGGCTCAGGATTTGTGAAAGCTGGATTTGCCGGCAATGATGCCCCATCATTAGTTTTTCCCACTGTTATTGGAAAATTCCGCCATGCCAAAGCCACAACGACAGGGAACTCAGAACCATTAATTGGGGAGCCAGCCCTTTCTAATTCCGATGTTGTTTTAAAGTATCCTATTGTTAGATCGCAAGTACAAATTCCTAAGGACTTTTTCCACATTGTGAAATACGTTTTTGAGACTCTCGATTTGAAAGGCGAAAATTGCAATGTTTTAATTTCGAGGCCCTCAGACATTGATGTTTCTCAACTTGGTCTTATCACAGAACATTTTATCGAAGCTCTCCATGTTCAATCAATTTCTTTTGTTTCATCTGCTGCTCTTTCTTTATTATCAACTGGACGAGTTACGGGAATAGTGGCAGAATGTGGGTATGGTATTACCAATGTTGTCCCGATATTTGAGTTCTTTGGGTTAGAGCATGCTAGAAACACCTCAAAGCTTGGAGGTCAAGATGTCGATGCATACTTGAAGTCTCTTCTAAAAAAGATTGGTATGGGGGATAATGATAACAATGCTGTTCAAGAAGTTAAAGAACAGCTTTGTTTTGTTAAACCATCCAAATCACAGAATCCAACCGAACCGGTACCATATGAGTTGCCAAGTGGAACTCGACTAATGATTGGAGAAGAGAGACATTTAGGAGCAGAAGTTCTTTTTAATCCAAAGCTTAACGAAATCGATGCAATTGGTATCAGTGAAGCACTAAGAGTTTCAATTAATAGATGCGATGAATACTTGAAAACAGATCTATATCAAAATATCGTTATAAGTGGTGGGTCTACAATGTTTCCAGGTATGGCTGAAAGAATTGAAGCGGATCTTGCTCCTGATGTGAAAAAAGGTCTAAATGTTATTGCTGCCCCAGAGAGAAAGTATGGAGCATGGGTAGGAGGTTCAATATTTGCATCAACTCCTGTTTTTGAACAATTTCAAATCAAAAAGTCTGATTGGGAAACACAAAAAGAATCAATTTTCAGGCAAAAATCATTTATGTAAAAGGTTAAATATCCAAATTATTCTTCATCAAAGAATTTAAGGAGTTCATTATCGAGGGAATCTTCATTTTTGTTATTCTGAAAAACAGGTATCCCTGACCCATCTTCTTCCTCGTTTCCTATTGCATTAATCAAATGCAAATCATTTTGATTCTCGATGGATTCTATTTCCATAACTTCTGGATATTCATGAGTTGTCTGTTGGAATATCGCGTTCTCATTGAGTTTCTCTTCCAGAAGAATCTTAGTTGAATCGATATTGCTTTTTTCAAAAGAATTTGAAATTTTTCCATCCTCAACCATAACTTCTTTCTGGTTTCCACCCTCCTGCCCAGGAACCTTTAATGAAGTTGGAACGGTTTCTTGATTTTCCTTAGTATCTTCTTCAATCTTAGCCTCACTTTGATTATGAATAGTTTTTTCTAATAAGGTAACATCTGATTCATTTTTCTCTGCCTCTGCAATTTGATTGCTCTTTTGATGAGGAGTATCTTCTACATCTGAAAATTCTGGTAATAATTCTAGGGGTTCCTTCTTATCTTCTTCTTCGATTTGAGTGCTTTCTTGATGAGGTAAACCTTCTTCCTCTAATGAAACTGGTATTGATTCTTTTGATTCCTTTTTGTCTTCTTCTTCGATTTGAGTGCTATCTTGATTATGAATTTCTTCTTCATCTAATGAAACGGGTATTGATTCTTTTGGTTCCTTTTTGTCTTCCTCTTCGATATGAATGCCTTCTTGATTAGGAATTTCTTGTTGATTAATCAAAACCGGGACTGACTCTTTTTTATCTTCTTCTTCGATATGAGTGCTCTCTTGATGAGGTAAACTTTCTTCCTCTAATGAAACAGGCATTGATTCTTTTGGTTCCTTATTATCTTCTTCTTCGATATGAGCGCTCTCTTGATGAGGAATATATTCTTCCTTTAATGAAAGGGGAATTGATTCTTCTGATTCCTTTTTGTCTTCTTCTTCGATATGAGTGCCTTCTTGATTAGGAATTTCTTCTTCCTCTAATGAAACAGGTATTGATTCTTCTGATTCCTTTTTGTCTTCCTCTTCGATATGAATGCCTTCTTGATTAGGAATTTCTTGTTGATTAATCAAAACCGGGACTGACTCTTTTTTATCTTCTTCTTCGATATGAGTGCTCTCTTGATGAGGTAAACTTTCTTCCTCTAATGAAACAGGCATTGATTCTTTTGGTTCCTTATTATCTTCTTCTTCGATATGAGCGCTCTCTTGATGAGGAATATATTCTTCCTTTAATGAAAGGGGAATTGATTCTTCTGATTCCTTTTTGTCTTCTTCTTCGATATGAGTGCCTTCTTGATTAGGAATTTCTT
>Ga0209639_1001966_pt1 | contig 17781 bp, 16 predicted proteins | sample EPASupsiteHSE605_FD_187268 | JGI IMG/M metagenome (GOLD analysis project Ga0209639, IMG submission 187268) | Bioremediated contaminated groundwater from EPA Superfund site, New Mexico - Sample HSE6-05 (SPAdes) (version 2) | ecosystem: Environmental > Aquatic > Deep subsurface > Groundwater >...
TCTTAATGTTGTTAAATATCTTATTGAACATGGATGTGATGCTACTTTGAAAGACAGTGAGAATCAAACAGCTCTTCATTATTCATCTAAGAATGGACATCTTAATGTTGTTAAGTATCTTGTTGAGAATGGATGTGATATTTGTGCTTGTGATAAGAATAACCAACTCCCCATTCAATTAGCCACTAAAGCTGGACATACTATTGTTATTAAGTATTTAGAAACAATTCATGATAGATATAATAGAGCATTTATTGATTCAAAGAATGGAATTCTTGATAGTATTATAGAACTCCATGAAGATCATTTAAATCTTGATACCAGAGATCATTATCGTTTTGGATTTCTTCATCATTCTTCTGGAAATGGGCATCTTAATGTTGTTAAGTATCTCATTGAGCATGGATGTGATGTTAATTCTAAAAACAAACAAAACGAGACAGCTCTTCATTATTCATCTAAGAATGGACATCTTAATGTTGTTGAATATCTTGTTGAGCATGGGTGTGATGTTAATTCTAAAAACAAACAAAACGAGACAGCCCTTCATTATTCATCTAAGAATGGGCATCTTAATGTTGTTGAATATCTTGTTGAGCATGGGTGTGATGTTAATTCGAAAAGCAAACAAAACGAGACAGCCCTTCATTGTTCTTCTAAAAATGGGCATTTTGATGTCGTTAAGTATCTTGCTGAACATGGATGTGATGTTGGTTTAGAAAACGAACAGAATCTTTATTAGTATGATTTGGGTTTGATTTCTATAATAAGCACTAAACTTTATTAACGTGGAGCTAGAATAATTTCATAACAAATCTCTTTACTCTAAGAGATTTGTTACAATAACTCCATATATACCCTTTGTAATCCAGATCGATGGATTTCATTACAAGATAGGATGGAAACTAATAAAAGCATTACAGGAAGCAATAATTTTCGACTTTTAATCGATAATCAATCACCTGAATAAGTTTTTGAACCGGAAATTGATAGAAAGATTAGGATATATTAGGAAAATTCTCTATTTTGGGTCAAATGGAATCCAAAATACTCGATTTTTCAAGATTTCGGAAAAAAACCTTTAAATATTATTATTGTTATTAAAGAAGTTCTTTAGAGTATAGAAAATCAGGAACCATTTTCCCAAAAAACATGTTTCGCACAATATAATACTGAAACCTGAAAAACCCTGATGTTTATTCAACCAAATTAAGCTGCCAGGTAACACCATACTTATCCTGGACCCAGCCAAATAGTTCGCTGAAACCATAGTTACCAAGTGGCATTAATGCAATCCCTCCTTCTTGTAACTTTTCAAAGGCAGAAGTCATTTTAGGTTTTTCAGTGAAGGTAATGAAAAGAGATATTGATGGAGTGAACCCAAATTGATGAGAATATGCATTATCATGAGCCATAAAACTCTGATTTCCAATTGAGAAGCTAGCTTGTTTGATCACATTCTTCATATCATCAGATTGGGTTTCTTCAATACTCAATATCTTTGAATTTTCAAAAATTGATGTATATAGCTCAATAGCCTCTTTGGCTTTTCCATAGTTCTCTCCAGAAAACATTAGAAAAGTTGAGACATGTTTCATGGTAAAAAGTACCTACTTTTTTTGGGAATATTATTCATTAATTTGCTTAAAAAGACTAATTGTTGCTTTATCTCTGATTAACGATAGTTGGACGTTAAAGAAATGATAGAAGGTGTTGAAGATGTTACTCATAAAATAGGAATAGCGCGCTTATTAGATGATAGTATATCGTATTCTAGTAATGATTTATTGAATGAGGCAGAATTTGCGGATGATGATATCGGGATTGAGGAATTTTTGCATGTTTTTCATGAAAAAATTGGTGTGAGAGTAATGAGCTTAAAAGAGGCGGTTTCTATCATTGATGTTCTATCGAATGGAGATCCTGATGGTATCAAGGAAAACAATATTGAAAAGTTACGCAATAAAGCACAAAAAGAGAGAGAAAAGAACAATGATATGCTTAAAAAGATGAATGTGATGCAAGAACAGATTTTTAATCTACAAAAAGAGAATGATCAGTATAAATCTGAACAGATAAGGGTCAATATTCAAATCGATGAGTTAGAATGTCAACTCAGGCAAGCGCTGAAAGAAAAGGAGCAAGTTAAAGATACTTTGGAGAGAGCTAACAATACTAAAAATGGGATTGAGAAATCTGTAAGTGAGCTTCATGAGATTATACAGAGTCAGATAGATGACAGCAAGATGCTTTCAGACCAAAGAAATTCTCTTTTTCAATTATACCATAGTCATGTAGAGTTATGTAGAGAATATGAAGAAAAAATTAATGATATTAAGTGTAATACAGTCTCAAATGTGATAGAAACAGATCAAAATTACCACTCAATATTGGCACTTATATCAAGATCAGTATGCATGTATTTTAGCGGAGAAAAACTTTTCGAGATTAATAAGATAATGGATGATGGATCCATTTCACCAATTGAAAGATCAAATAAGGTGTTTAGTTTTATATCCCAAAAAATCTCATGTCTTGAATCACGCATTAATGATATGGAAAACGAGATTAGATCAGAAAAAGAGAAATTTTTGGAATTTTCTCAAAAACATGCACTATTGATTAATTTCTTGGAAGAAGAGCAGAAGTTTTTAAATATATTATCATCGAGTCAAGATATCCAAGAATGTATATTATATAGGCCTGAAAAGAATTGCTCTTTGGTTTTAGATCCTGTCTCAAGGAATTTTATTCTCAAGCATTCTGTGGCAGTTGCACAATTTATTGAAGAGGCTGTTCTAGATTTAGAAAAAATCTCGATCAATTTATCATTGGACGGGATAGACTCATCCAAAATATTTTCTATCCTTTCGCCAAATACATTTAAACATAAGGTTGAGCGATTTATGAATCATGTATCTGATTCCAATTCCGATTCAACTCGAGAATTAATGTTGTTGTTTGCTGCTCAAGTGTTTGCGAATGAAATTCTTCAAAATCATTGTGTTGAATTGAAATCTAGGCTTGATTTAAAGCACACAGATAGCCTCAATTTGACAGAAGATCGATGTGATTGCTTTGATAATCCTGAATTATATGTTTGCAATAAATCTGATGAAAAAATTAGGGAGAGGATTAGCAAAGTTATTCCTGATATTAACAATAGATCTACCAGTTCATTAGTTAAAGAATTATTATCTCGTCTGAAGACTTTTTCTGATGAAAACAAATCTATTCATCAAGAAAACCAATTATTATCTGAGAATAATATTAAAATGACGGAAGAAAACCAAAATATTAGACGTTTATATAGAGACAAAAAGCATGAGATAAAAAAGCGTATTAAAAGAATTGAAGCTGAATCCCTCCAAAAACAGTCTCAACAAGATCGAATGGGATTAACAATCAATGAACTGAATGAAAAAATTCAATCATTATCGAACGAAGTAGAATTTTTGAAAAATTCAAATGGAAAATATGAAGCTGAATTAAATGAGATTAAAAGTGCAAATGATAAAGAGATATCTGAAAAGATTGGACAACTAACGAGTGAATTAGAATCATATAAAAACCGCCTTTCAAGATTGCAAGTTAAGTTAAGATCATCAATAACGAAGAAAAAAGAATTAAAAGTTAGAGTTAACACTTTGGAAGATATCAATACAAAAGCTGTAAACACCCTTAAACAGAAATCTATTGCGCTTAAAGATCAGTATGAGGAATCAATAAACGATCTTCAAAGTCAAGTAACATCCTATAAGTCGCAAAATTCTGTTTTAATGGATCAAAATAGGGTACTTAGTATTCAAGTTGAAGATATATCATCCCAATTATCTGGAATCACACTCTCACATAAAACACTCGAGCTTAAACTGAAATCATCATGCGATAAGTTAGATACCCAAATTCAAACACAAAAAGCTCAATATGAATCTCGAATCAATTCCATAAAGCTTCAAAATGAAGACAAAATTAGGAACATCAAAGAGAATTATGAATACCAAATTCATAGCATGATTTCTAAGATTAACACTCAGCATTCGCTTAATTTGCATCATTGGCCTTTGGAACTGTTCCTTGACGATTTGAATAAGTGCTTTATCGAGAGGAAAAGGGCTCAAGATGTCTATGAAGAGACTGTTACTGATTTACTTAAAGTACAGTCACTTCTCCATTTGTCTCCATCTTCCAATATATATGAAGCAGTATCAAATTTGCAAACTCAACTTGATGAATATCGTCATCACATTCAAGCACAACAGAATTCTTGTATCCAATTGGAAACAGCAATTGAATCAAAACAAAAAGATTTGACCAAAGCTGAATCCCAAGTATGGCACCTTAAACAATGGGAGTCTTGGGCGCGCAAATTACATCGGATAATATATGAGAAAAGCTGTTCAACTCTATCAATTGAACAGCTACGCCTTTCTCTCGAAGAAGCACTATTGGCAACTGTATCAAATAGGAAGTACCTTTATCGACTTTTTTCTTTAAGAGAACAAAAAAAGGCATTTGTTTTATTTGCACCAAATATAAGCAAAAGAATGAGTGCGTCACCATCATGGTTTTCTACAATAGGTGTATCCATATTCTGCAGAAGAGTGCTCCAAATATCTGGCCATCTTACTATTCAAGGAATAGTACCACTAACTCCATCATCTTTTGAATCATCTTCAATCGATTCATCTAAGAAATCAGCTGTGTCATCACCAAAAAGATCCATATTACCATTTATCTAAATGTTTTATTGCTTTTCATCCGAAAAATTTTTTGTCTCTGAAGTTCTGGTAATTCTCTCCAGTTGTTTGTTTGTTGTTATGGCTCTTCTTACTGCTGTTGTTTCGGTGACAAATACCACTTTCGGAGAAGATCCCAACATGATAAAGGATGATAGCAATTGTCCACTTCCTCACGTATATTGCACATCTGAAAGATTTGATTTTCCTTTTATTGATCAATTATATATAGATAATCACGTTATTAATGCTTTCAATCTGTTATTAGTGTCTTCTCTTCGAAATTTCTCTATCAAGACGAAAAAAATTGGAAAAGAGCATTTTTTTCCCATTATAATTGGAAAATCAATGAGAAATGTGGATAATAGCTCTTTAAGCTCAATGATAACATTAAAAGAATTTTTAGCAACTCAAAAAACAATAAATGGGTTTAAAAACATGGCAAATGCTGACTATGATATACAATTCAAAGTTTTATCTATGAATTCATTGCATTCAGTTGAAGATATTCAACGAGAGTTGATCAAAAATGCTCAGCCTATCATTCTGTCCCTTCCAATCCCGGTATTTCATACGGGATACTATTTTCAGACCAGATTCGGAGAATTATTATTGCCATCTTCTCCAAATCTTCAAGCAGAGTCTTCTTTTTTAGTTATTGGATATAACTCAGATTACATAGCCCACAGTTCTATCAAAGGAGCCTCAAGAGGTGGTTTTATCGCCAAATCTGTTTCTCCGGGTATGCTTGGCCACAGCTTAATGTACCTAACTGGGGAGTATTCTGAAATTGAGGAATTGCAACTGTGTGGACCAGTGGATTGGCAAAAGAACCAACGTATTAAGTGTATTAATATTAGTTGTTGTGATTTAAATGTGTCTTACTATATTATAGATAACAATTCCACACATCCACTACTCAAAGTGAATGATATCCCAGTGTATTTCGAAAATATCACATCAGAATCCCTACATCGTTGTTTCAGGGATTATGAATCCTCAGAAGTATGTGATTATTGGTTTATTCCATATAAGCTTCTTGAACAAACACTATCAAATCCACATAACAAGAATCCACCAACTGCTTTATCAATACTCCATGAATGGAAATTTTCTTCACGAATCAAAGAAGAGGATTTAATTAAAAATATACTAACAAGAATCAGATCCAAGTACATATACCGCGAATAAATGTTTTTTATGTTTTAACCTGGTTAAAAGTGTCAATGAACCAGAAACTTGAGACTTTTCTTCAACAATACCGATCAGAGCAGAAGAAATGCGAAATTAATGGGAAATCCATTGATGAAATACTATCTGAGTCTGATTTTATTTCTAGAAACGTTAATTGTATATGTGGCTGTAATGTTAAACACGAATACATGGCTGTTTGTAGCAAATGCCAAATGTTATCTCATAAAGAATGCGTAAATAATGCCGAGGATCCGAATTTTGTATGCCCAATATGCTTATTTAAAGAAGAATTAACAGATCCATTTTACGATTTGTCCCGTTTTATTGATGAGTATAATCGCAGTGTTTCTTCAGCTCATTCTCTATTGAAGAGAATCGAAGATATTGCAAAAGATATTAAGAGTTTTGTTAATGAGAATGAAATTGGAACTAGAAACAAAATTGATTCGAGCATTACCAATTCCATTAGGAAACTGATGATTTTAGAAAGCGAATGGAAAGAAAAGATTGCCTATATAAAAAAACTCAATGAATGCATTTAGATTTGAACAATATATATCTCCTTTTTCTTCATTAAAGAAGACGAAAGAGAGAAATTTGGAGAAGATTTGAATATCTGACTTGGTGACCTAGTTTTGCTTAGTTTGAAACATTTTTCATCATTTTTTTCTGTTTCGTTTCTGAACTGTGCTGGTATAATTGGGTTTAGTGCCATATCCGACATCATTCTTTTTCTTGGAATCCTCTTTATCATTTCTTCGACTGATTCCAGTTTTTGTGATAACTTTGGTAGTGGGCAAGGTTCTTTCCTGCCTTTTCCATGCATTATCCAAGGGCTCTCAAGTATTTTATCAATAGAAAGTCTTTCTCGGGGCCTGACTTTCATTAGTCCAAATATTATTTCGGTAATTGGATGAGATATCGTTTTTGGGATAGAAAAATTCGCCTTCAATATTGATTGTATCATCATGTTTTGGTTTTCAATATTCCATGGGTGATGTGCTGTAACTAATTCATATAGGATTACCCCCAATGACCACAAATCACTAAGAATCCCATCATATTCAAGGTGTTGAAGACATTCAGGAGATGCATAGCAAGGGGATCCACAAAAGGTTTTCATTTTTCCTGAATTTGTGTATGCGCATAGTCCAAAATCCGTAATTTTTATGTTCGGGAAGTTTGTAAATAGTATGTTATGTGGCTTGAGATCTCTGTGGGCAACTCCCCTCTTATGACAGTAGCTTATAGCCCTTACTAGTTGAGTAAATATCGAACAAGCCTGATCTTCTCTCAGCTTATGTCCATCCTGAAAAAACGAAAAAACTGTACCTCCATGACAATATTCCATCACAATATGACAATAATTGGTATCCTCAAAATAATCCAATAGACTAACAATATTTTCGTGCTTAAGAACCGACATGGTATCTATTTCCCTTTGAAGCTGATCTTTCTCTTCCTCATTTAATATTTTTTCCTTTGCAATTGTTTTTACGGCTAGAATTTGTCTATTTTCCATGTTCATTGCTTTATATACCGATCCAAAAGATCCAACACCAATGATATCAATAAATTCATACTTTCCAATTCGTTGTGGACAATTAATCATAGCCATTGAATACTGTGAATAATCGGAAGTATAGAAAGGGTAATTAATTATCAATTTTGAAATCAAAAATAAAATCTTTTCAAATATAGAAATAGTTTATTCAAATAATTGAGATACTTTTTCACAAAAATTGTCCCAATAACCGTTAATAAAAATTGTATCCCTTTGAATGTGATAACACTTATCGTTTTTATTAAGTAGGGATTTCTGGGCGCAAGTAGAGAGCTTAGCTATAGTTTAAGATTAATTCATAGCTGCCAATAATTGAGTATCCAGATGTTCTTGCTGAGGTGTTGTTGTATTAACTCCATGAGGGTTACACTGTGGAAGAAACTCATGTCACCCTGGGGCACAAGTTAACACACATTGAAAGGGCTCAATCATCAAAAATACACATGTTATTATCTCTCCTATTCACATTTGAGAATAAACACCAAAACGTATTAAATTTTTCCTCCGTATCAATCAAGAATACCAATTTTTTTGAAGTTACTATTTGAAGGGTTGATGAATTATTTCTTCAAGAAACCATCCTTGATCGATATTTTCCCTCTCATGGCCCAGACAATCTCATTATCATTCAACTACAAAAAATTATCATCCATTATTTGTTCATTTACTCAATATATCATAATAACAATCACTGTATTTGAGTATGAAAATGATTTCTAATTTGTTCGATCAGATGTAATCATTTGTTTTGGTTCTCTAGGAAGTATATCAGTATTGCAATGAAGAGAATTGAAGATTTGTAATTGATAAGTGACAATATTTGTCAATGAATTATTTGTTGTTGATACTATTGTTGAAGTAGATGATGATCTGGAGTGAGATATGAAAGAATGGGACACTTCAAGAGAACCTGACCACACCCAAAATAAGGTGTTTTGATTATTATGGAATATGAAATGCATCATCTTCATTGATCCATCTCCAAAAGCATATAAAACCCCATTGGCAGATGGGCTGTTGTTATGAACAAATTAGAAAATGACATCGTAATTGTTCCTGAGGTTATATAAGTATAAGCAAATACCATAAGATGCCTTGTTGTTTGAGTAAGTGCAATATGAGCTTGTGAATGTGGATGGGGAATAGGTACAAATGCCAGAACCCAGATAATCGTTGTTCATTGACATGTTTATGTTGTAAACACTCTGATTACCTGAGAATAAAATTATTGGATTATATCTAGATGTAGTAATAGAGCAATTTGATATTGAGAGATACTCCACTTGATTCACATGAGAAGCAATAATGTATGCAAAATTACCAACACAAGAAGATCCACAAGAACAATTATTAGCACATATCATTCTTAAATCTGAATTGGTAGAAGAGGGGTATATTGCTCCTCCTCTCTCAGAACTAAAACAGTTATGAAACATTGAGTAATTTAAAATCATTGAGTAGGTGCCACCATTAATATAAATAACTCCGCCATATCCGTTATCCAAGGAGTACACTTTCGATCTCGAGAAGATACAGTGAGAAATATTGATATTAACATTCACATAAGATCTTCCTTGATCAATAATTCCATTAATATACTCATCCAATGATAATAGAATCACAATGGGGAATTATTCGGCATTTTTTGAATATTTTTTTATGAAAATTCACATTAATTTGTGTTGTTTTAGCTCAATTGGTTTTTCAAAATTCTTCAAATAAACAAATATTAATAAACTAAAAATAACACTTATAAATTGATACTCTTTCATTAGTATTTGTCTCTTGTTTGGAAATTTTATTTAAGCATTGAGTTTTTTCCAGTACTTTTTTCCATATTAATTGGAAAAAAATTGTGAAAAAATAGTGTGATTTTGTTTCCTAGCTAACCAAAATTGTGTATAATACCAATATTTCCCATATAACATCTAATATTGACCTTTTGTATTGTATAAAATTCTTTTAATAATGGTACATCTTAAAGCAAACTGATGGTAAATAATCTAAATAGATTTCAATACTTATTACTCAGGTTTTCCATTTAGGTTAAGAGTTTAGGAAATTCAAATTGGAGTCATATTTGAACTAATTTAATCCAACTAAAATTGCTAGGTATCTGTATTGGTGCCCACTCCCTCACTACTATCACCTGATGATCCATTAGACAAACAAATTTTGGGAATAATGAGTTTCACTCTTGAAGTGGTGTGTAAACATGTTCATTGATCCATCCTTCTTGTTCCCAAAAAATCAAAGGAATTCATCCATATGTTAGATTATCTATAAAATATTGATGGAATACCAAGATTTTTAAATTATTTCGACACTCAGAGTAATATCCATCAAAGAAAACAATTCAAGAGAAAACATGGGAATGCAAATAAAACACATGATCCATTTCGATTAAAAGGAACTGTTTGGACATATTTTGTATCATAATTACAGATTTGTGAATTGAAAAAATCAATTATATAATTGTTAGTCCTAATCATTGAATTGTTCATAGAAGGTAACAATGAGCCAAAAGCTGAAAGGGTTCCTGTGTGAGCAATGTAACTATGTGAAACCCCAAGGGATCCATAATAAACGGAAAATAGTGTGTCATGATTATTGCCAAAGATACAGTATTCCATTGAATAAGATCCTTTCTGTCCTGAAAACCCTGAGACATGAATATTTCCATAATTAGGACTGGTGTTATTGATAATGTTTGAAAATGACATCATTCCCGAATTCGAATAAAAACATATGGAAAGCCCATTAGAAGCATGTCCGTTTGAAAAAGTGCAAAATATACTCGAAAATTGATTTGGAGACCATGTTCCCATTCCTGAAACTTGATATACTTTGTTTGAAGAACTATTAGTTTTATGAAATAACTGCATTCCTTTGAATAATCTGATTGAATAAAACCCTTTTGATTCATAAGAACAAATTGCTGTTGACAAATGTTCAACATGATTGAACTGAAAAGAACATAAATAAGCAAAATGATCATCTGAACCTAAAGAGGCGCATCTAAATGCACATACCATTTTAAAATAAGAACTTGCGGAATTAAAGAATACTCCTCCTCCTTGGTTAAAACTTGAACAGTTAATAAACGCCGAATATGATACACATAAAACAAATGATCCACCATCTACACAAATAATTCCACCATTTCCAACAAAAAACGATATTCGATTGAATATACAATCAGATATATTAACACTTTCTTGGTAATAAGACCTTCCATTATCAATGCTCTCATAGAGGCAATTATTGGTCAAACAGAAATCTTGTTCCCTTAAAAAATTCTTCTTTCTCCACTTATTCCCAATCTCAACACTCACTGATGAACAAAAACTGGAAATCCCAAAAAAAAAAACCAAGCAAATACATCACTTTCTGGCAAAACCCTTTTTTGTAAATAGTGTTTTCATATTACAAATATATTTCCAATAATCACAAGAATACCCTTTTTTACACACTAATTTGGTTCAATCTTGAACACTAATGGATAACAAACAAGAAAAAAAAACGAATAATTTTATCCAAATAAACTTATTCATGTCAGGAGAACAAGATAGTATTGACTCAATAGACCGACAAATCCTTCGAAGATATGAAGTTATGAAAAAAATAGGAAAAGGAGCATATGGTGTTGTTTGGAAAGTTATGGACAAGCAAACCCAACAAGTTGTTGCGTTAAAAAAAGTTTTTGGAGCGTTTCAAAATTTAACAGACGCTCAGAGGACATACAGAGAGATTACATTTTTGAGGCACTTCACAAACCATCCCTGTATTGTTAATCTGATATCATGCCATAAAGCAGAAAACGACACAGATATATATTTAGTCTTCGAATGTCTTGAAACTGATGTTCATGCTGTAATTAGGGCTCATATTTTGCTAGATGTGCATCATCGTTACATTTTCTGGCAATTGCTTTGCTCATTGAAGTTTTTACACAGTGCAGGGGTGATTCATAGGGATCTCAAGCCATCAAATCTCCTAATCAACAGTGACTCAGGTATAAAATTGTGCGATTTTGGATTAGCAAGGGCAGTTGGTACTGAGATCAGCCCAGAAGAACTAACAGACTATATTGCTACTAGATGGTATAGAGCTCCTGAAATTCTGTTTGGATCATCATCATATACATTTGCCGTTGATTTATGGGCGGCTGGTTGCATATTAGCGGAGCTTGTATCAGGTCGTCCTTTGTTTCCCGGATCTTCAACAATGGATCAACTTGAAAGAATTATATCATTCACAGGTCCGCCTTCACAGTCCGCTATTGATTCAATGGGATCTAATTTCACACAAACAATGTTATCAAATTTGTCATATATGAGACCAAGGTTTCAATTAGAAGAAAAACTGCAAGGAGCTCCACAAGATGCAATTGATCTTATTAAGCAATTAATATCTTTGGATCCTAATGATAGACCTACTGCAGCAGAATGTTTGGATCACCCTTATGTAGCCCAATTTCACAATCCAGAAAAAGAAAAAACATCAGATTCAATAGTTGTAATGTCACTCAAAGAAAATGAGAAACACTCAATTAGAGAATACAGAAACCAGGTATATAGAGAAGCTGTTACTCCAACAGAGGCCCCTAAAAGGGCAGCCAAGATCCAGAAATCAGTTATTAGTGGACACTAAATTTACTCCGGCGGTTATGAATCGATAAACATATTTTCAAATGCTTTTTATTGGTTTTTTACCTCTTTATGTTCTATGTTCAGATGATATTTGCAGTAACTATTCCAGCAATTGCGAAATGTGTCTTGGATTAGGAAAATCAAAATGCGAATGGTGCTCAAATAGTGTATGCCAAAAAAATACGAATAGCACTAGCTGCAAACAAGTTTTCGATATGCAGTGTCATTTGGAATCAGCAGAACCGCTTCCAAATAACGTTAGAGTTGGTATCGCTGTGTTTAGTTCATTCGTTGCGTTGTCTACTGCGATATTCTGGATGTGTATCTTTCCACAATGTTCACAGACAAAGAAGGCTGATGAAAAATCTCATCAATCCGAGGACTCAGATTAAATAAAGTTTTTTTCATTTATAAACCTATGAAATTGCTAGGCCAAAATGAGCTCGAACAAAGAAAATGCTGAGATGTCGCTAAGTTTCAAGAAAGGAGACATGAAACATTCATTATTTGAGGAATCTTCATTTGCTATTATGTTTCCGCATTATAGGGAGAAATATTTAACTGATAACTGGTCAAAAATTACTGATAAAATGGATTCCCTTGGGATTAAGATAGAAGTTGATTATAAAGAGGGCGTTATGACTGTTAGAACAACAGATAAAACATGGGATCCTGTGTCTATTCTCAGAGCCCGAGATTGTGTTAAATTGTTATCAAGATCTGTTCCAGTTGAGCAAGCATTCCGTGTGTTGGAAGATGATGTTGAGTCACTCATCATGATTATTGGTAAGGATATAAGAAATCAAGAAAGGTTTGTGAAAAGAAGACAGAGACTTCTTGGTCCAAACAATTCCACTCTTAAAGCTCTTGAGCTTCTGACTCAGTGCTATATTCTAGTCCAAGGCCATACTGTTTCCATTATTGGGAGCGAGAGAGGAATAAATGAAGTTGAGATGGTTGTTGAGGATTGCATGAAAAACGTGCACCCAGTCTATCATATCAAGACACTCATGGTCAAGAGGGAACTGAAAAAGAAACCCGAGTTGGCTAACGAGGATTGGAGTAGATTCTTGCCACAGTTTAAGAAAACAGCCGACAAGCCTAAGAAGAAAAAGATTGTTCACAGAGAAAAGAAAGGTGGATTACCTGATTATCCTAAAGACACCGAAGTTGATCGACAGATTGAAAGTGGTGAGTATTTCTTGAAGAAGAAATCCGGAGAGAAAAGGAAGAGTAAGAAGAAGAAGGAAGAAGCCCAAGCACCAGCAGAACCAACAGCACCACAAGATGTTCCAATCAATGTTGCGAAAAATAATGAGCAGAACCAGGTAAAATCTGCGAAAGAACTCTCCAAGAAAATTGGAAATAATAAATAAGAGTAGTATTATAACAAATTTATGGGAAAAATCCGCGTGATGGGAATTGTACCTTCGGGACTTTAGGCGATGTGCTCATTAGTATGTCCTTAATAGTCTTTGGTGACCTTTTATCAGGCGATTCTGAGTAACTGTCATGAATATGGCCCTCATTGGCTTGCCGTATCAACAATTTTGTCTCCTTAATTCTCATTTTGAGATCATCTATATCGCCTATTGCATCAGGATCAAATGATGGGATTGTCTTCGCTTGAAAACTCTGATATTCACTAATTTGTCGAATAGCATTATCTATTCTTCCTTGAACTTCTCTTAGTTCACTCCTGAGCTGCTTTTTGCCCTCTTCGGCTCCCTCTGCTAGTTTACGCATTCTGATCGAGTGTTCCCGTTTGTGTTTTTCAAGAACTTCAACAGAATTTTGATACCAAACATCCTCTTTCGTTTTCGGATCCATTTTTTGCTCAAAAAGCGCAACATCGCCGGTGAGGAAATGCCGATTCATTTTTTTTAGCTGCATTCTTTTCAAAGATATAGATAATGTCGCCTCCATGCTGGTAACATTCATAGAAACAGAATTAATTGCAGTATTCCATGTTATAGCGTCCCGGACTCGCTTATCATGATCATCTCTTATCATGAAAATGGCGCGAAACCTAAAAGTGACATAAAATTCCAGTTCAGATTTTGGATGAATTGTTTGGTTTTAGAATCCAGCTCGGACGATGAGCAGATATCCCTGGGAACACCCGTTGAAGAGCCTCGTAATCATGTTAATAATGTTGCTGATGAAGTAGTGCCTATTAGTTTCGATGACGGGATTAATAGGATAGCAAATTCTGATGAAACAAATCTGTTCAATTGGAATCCTATCAGGCAAAATGCGAACGAAAGTGAACCGGTTGTTGTTCGGCCGCCCTCTTCGCCTAAAACAATTAATAGAAATGACGTTTTAAAGGCAGCACCATTGAACAGCGCTCCAGTTCCTGATTCTAATTATATTCGAATGGAAGCTTATACAGAAACGAAGTTTTCCTTAAAAGGAAAAAGGGTATTTTTCAGGTTTTTGGTTAATGGAGTACCTGAGTATTCAGCTAAAATCAAAGGGAATACCAAAGATGGTCGTGTTTTTATCGACAAAGGTAATGATCCTCATTTTTCTAATTCGGCACATGAAGCAATCATGATTATTGCTAATAATGTCACTGACATTAGTCTGAGAGAAAAATCTTCAACTGGAATTGAGCATGTAACAGTGAGGTACTCACCTGCCAACGATCATAATCCGCAAAAACTTGATTCGTTTTTGCACAATGTTCCACGCCATAATTATACTACAAAGGTTATTTCAAAAATTACTGATGAGTCGTTTCTATTACAAAATGAACAAGGATTATGGCTTATTGGCCAAATATTTAATAATCGAATCAATATTAACTATTTCAGTAGCAATGATAAGTTAAAGGCATGTGGAATTGCCTTTGGATGGCTCATTTTCAAAAGCAAATGGAATTAAACTGACTGTTTATCATTTACTTGCCCTTCTTTTTCTGTTCTTGAGCAGCTTTTCTTTCGGAAGCAGCACGAGCTTCTTCTTCCATAAAGGCGTTAACGATACGTTCCTTAACAACAGATGCACAGAACATTCCTCCGTATGGACGGCTAACTGTTCTCTGATTCTTCTTCATACGGCGAAGTTGGGCTGTCTTGATGTGTGGAATACCAGCTAATGGCTTTCCAGTTTCAGCACACTTTGGTCCCTTCATCCTCTTTTCGATATATTGAGCAACGAGGCGGTTACCTGGTGTACGAACTGGGCGAACTCTATTTCTTAATGTATGATAAGGATTGCTTCGCCTAAGGGTGAATCGATTGTCTACCATTCTTAAAGGTCGGCCAAACCTCCTCTTATATACAATTTTTCAATGGTTTACATATTGTAAAATAGGATTTTCTAGATTTTTGCTTTGATCTTGGAGATTTCTCGGGCCATTTCATCTTGTTTTGTAATTATAAGTGCCAATTCGCTTCTGATTGCTCGCATTTCGGATAATAGAAGCTCTGAGGTGATTTCATTTTTTTGTTGCTTCGGGTTTTGATCGATAACGAGTGATGATGTGAATGGCGATTGTGGTATTTCAGTTCTATTTGACACCGGGCTCAATCGAGTACTTCGGTTTACTGTTTTTTTTGGATTGGATATTTCATATGATGTGAGTTTCTCGTCGATTAGAGATGTACGGTTTATTATGGACTCGAGCCGTTTGGTAATTTGTTTTAAATCATCAATTGTCTCCATGTCATCAACCTTGTCTGTCGTTTTAATGCTCCTCTTCATTAATTCTAAACCGACACTTTGAGAAAATTCTGCTCGTACCAATCCATAATAGCTCGAGGAAACAATAAACATGCAGCATCGTATTCGATTTTCTTCTTTTTACCATTCATTTCAACCCAAACAAATGTCTGCCCATCTTTCGGCATAATTTGGATAATCGATATTGGTTTTGTATCATTTCCATGTTTAAACATTGAAAAACAAAAATCATCACGCGCAAGCTCGAATTTGTCGGAAATATCAATTTCCAGTTCATTATCATCATATATTCGAAAATTACCAAATTTCAAATCATTTTTTGGGGCCCACAATGACTTATTTTCAAGATTTAATTTTTTTTGCTCCATCACAGGTAAATAGTCTGTGCCAATAGAATGTAAATATTTAGTAATTATTTGTCTGCAGTTCTTCAGATTCTTTGTTGGCTCCCATGTATTATCTGATGGATCATCAAATCCCACCCATTTTACATAATATTTCAGCTTCCCGTTCTCGTATTTATGAGCCAAAATTGTTTCAACCTCCCACTCATCGTCACTCATTTTTTCCTTTTTGCCACTTAAAAAATTCTCCTCAGCTAGTTAGATAACATGAGAAATACATATCATGATTGGATTTTTTCTCCTTCGATATGAATCAAAACACATAATATATTTATAATAACATCCATAGAATGGTGCTTTAAAAAAATCATAATTACAATTGGATACAGAAAAGATAAAGAAAATACAACACTTATCTCTCTCTAATTTGCAATTTTGAAGGAACACACTATACATTCAGAATAAGATCTATCTATAGTCTCTTTGGGAGATTCTTTGGGCGTTTGATCAATTGATTTTTCTAGAGCCATGCTCAATGTTTCTCTAAGAGTAATCCTGGCAGTTACTTGTAATGTTCAATTTGGATTTTGTTCTTATATCCTCTCTAATGATCTCATTGGAAGGGGAATATCAACATTACTATAAAAAGAATTTAAGAACACAATCTAATGATATTGCTCTCATTGAAAACAATAATGATGAATGAGACACTTCATGGGAGCAAGACAATACACAGATAAGAAAGTCAAGATTGTTTTTGAAAATGCAATGTGTCAACAAAATGGACCCTCATCCTTCAATATACACAACCCCATCCCACGATGGACTATTGTTATGAACAATGCTTGCAAATGACATTGATACTATTCCTGATTCGACATTGAATGGGAGGCAAATACTATTTGAAACCTTATTGTCTGAGAAAGTGCAATATGAGATCGTATTTAAACATATCATTTCGAGAATTATGAAACAAAAAAAATAGGTTATTATTGACCATGGTAACAACCTACACTCGGCAAGAAGTCCCAAATTCAAATATTGAAAGCCATTTCCAGGTTAGTATTGAGATCCTAAGAAGAAACAATGAGAAAGAACAGTATTTGTTTTGATATATGACCTTTTAAGAGTCCTGTCATCATAAACACATGGTTGGTAATTTATCCTGAATATAGATATTAACATGATGAGAAAGTCGTTTTTGCAGATTTCTTCGAGAATCTTAGGATTGAAGGAGAAAAATGGCTGAACACATTTGATAATTAATTCTCTTTTCATGAAAAACCATTATTTCATCGATAAGGGGTATTTCCTTATAATGTCAAGATTATTACTCTAAAATTTACCTAAACTACTTCTTTAAAGTAAAGTACACCTGAATTAAATGGTTTATGAAACCGTTGATTCAAACAAGATTTTGGATGGAATACTTCTAAACATTTATAGTAACGGAACCGCAATCAGAAAGATTAGACATGATTTTCATGTCAACAATGATAGGATTTATGATTTTTTATCTTCCCATGAGAAATCTTTTAGTATTATCACACAAATCAGAAATAATTATTCAAGTATTATGGCCATGAACAATCTGAATG